>JABAOH010039952.1_pt1 | contig 72848 bp, 73 predicted proteins | sample 7062181 | NCBI WGS metagenome assembly JABAOH01 (sample SAMN14538630, study PRJNA623070) | marine sediment metagenome | biome: marine biome [ENVO:00000428]; feature: marine pelagic biome [ENVO:01000023]; material: deep marine sediment [ENVO:00002113]; isolation source: pool of 5 deep marine... | reverse complement strand
TGTGCTGGCAGCGAGCGCGGGGATGAGCGGCAGGACGATGCGAATGGCGTCGTGCAGGGCGGCGAACTCCCGGTCGTCGGCGAAGGGCAGATTGATGTGGGTGCTCTGCAGGTTCGCCCAGCCGTGTCCGCGGCAATCGAAGATCCGGTTGAGGGCGGCGTAGATCGCGTTGTCCTCGTGCGGCCACAGCCGCATCTGCCGATGGGGATCCATCCAGGGGTGGGCGCCGGTGGGCATCAAGCGTGCACCGAGCGGTGCGAGCAGCGCGTTGACGTCGCCGACACTGGTCTGGAACTGTGCCGCCACGCCCGTCAGGCGGGGCGCCGGCCCGTTCGTCTTGAGCTCGAGCAGATGCAGCACGAGCTCGTTGGACCAGGCGATCGGGCCGCGCTCGAGCTCCATGACGACCTCGCCGTTTTGCGTGCGCAGGAGGCGGTCGGCGATGGGCAGCACGTCGAGTTCGGCGGCGTCGACGATCATGTACTCGATCTCGATGCCGAAGCCCTGAAAAAGGGACAGTGACACGGCGGTCACGTCGGCGCCCGGTCTGCTTTGCCCGCCTGGATGCGTCTGAGAAAGACCCCCATGATCTCGCGATAGAGGGCATCCTTGAGCACCGCGTCCTCACAGCCGGCATCGATGTTCGGGTTGTCGTTGATCTCGATGACCACGCAGCGCTGGCCGAGCTGCTTGATGTCGACGCCGTAGAGCCCGTCGCCGATCAGGTTGGCGGCGCGAAGCGCCGTACGCACGACCGCGTCGGGTGCTTCGCCCACCGCCAGCGTGTCGGCCATGCCCTCTTCGATCTTGCCGCCGTCGCCGCGGTCGATGATCTGCCAGTGACGGCGCGCCATGTAGTAGCGGCACACGTACAGGGGCCGGCGGTCGAATATGCCGACCCGCCAGTCGAAAGCTGTCGGCACGAACTCCTGAGCGATGATGAGATCCGAGGCAGCGAGCAGTCGGGTGACCTCACGCTGCAGCGCCTTGCGATCCTCGACCTTGACGACGCCGGCGGAGAATGCGCTGTCGGGCTGTTTGAGGACGCAGGGCAGCCCGATCTGCGTCTCTATCTGTTCGACGTTGTCGCGGTGCACGATGGCGGTCTTGGGCGTCGGCACGCCATGGCGCAACAGCAACTCCTCGACGTAGACCTTGTTGGTGCACTTCAGTATCGACTCGGGGTCGTCGACGACGACAAGCCCCTGGGCCGCAGCGCGCTGTGCGAAGCGATAGGTATGGTGGTTGACGTTAGTCGTCTCGCGAATGAACAGGGCATCGAATTCCGCGAGCCGGTGATAGTCGTCACGTGTGATGAGCTCGCATGCGAGCCCCACCGCTCGCGCCGCACGCTCGAAACGCTGCAGCGCACGCAGATTGGACGGCGGTTCCGGTTCCTGCGGGTTGTAGAGCAACGCCAGATCATAACGTGTCTGCGCCCGGCGTCGCCCGCCGCTTCTGCGCTGGTTGAAGTACTGCGTCGCCGCCTCGATTACCGTGGGATGGTGAGGCTCGGGTATGTCGTTGGCCGCGATCGGCCTGATGGATTGCAGCTGCCAGCGATCCGTGCGCTTGAACCGCGCCCGCAGAAGCGGCGCGCGAAAGAGGTTGAAAAGCCTGAGGCTGAGACGGTCGTACCGCTTGGCGACGTTGCGCCCGAAATAGATGCTCAACGTGAATTCGTCGGACTGGAGGGCTTTCAGCACGCGCTGAATCTCCTCGTCGAGCTCTTCGGAAAGCATCCGCACCACGCTCCGCGAGCGCAGCTCGAGTATCGTGGACACGTCGGGCATGGGGCGATGCCCGCGCGCCGCCGCCAGCAGTGAAACGTAGTAACCCGTTGACTGGTAGCGATAGGAGCGGCAAAGATTGAAGACGCGGGCGGCCTTGTCCCGGCTGTACCCCGGCTCCGTCAGGTAGGCGCGCGCCGCGACGACGTCGACGTCCGGCACTTTCAATGGCCAGCGCTTGGGATTGTCAACGACGAAGAGTATGGGCAAGGGCGGACGCCTTTCGCCGGCCCGGCGTGATGACCAGCAGGTTGGCGTCGTAGGTCAGGACGCCGAGCAGGATCGCGCCGATGAGTCGATCGATGTGAACCCAGTACTCGTGCTCGTGGCCGGACGGGTTGGGCAGATAGGGGTCCGAGACTCTCACCGTCTTGTCGGCGCGGTTGTAGCCCGACAAGACCACGAAATGGCCCGCGGGCTCGCCGCGCATGTCGTCGGGCTCGGCGGATTCGCGGTTCTCGCGCACGCTGCGATAGAGGTAGGTTGCGCTCAGTCCGGTGAGGATCGGGGTGCGCTTGTTCAGGAGCCGGCGCAGCAGGCGGCGGCTCAGGTCGACGAAGCGAACTCTTCCGCCCAGGCCGAGAAAATCGATGTAGCCTTCACAGGCGAGCCGCAGCTTGGGATCGTCCTTGATCTCGAGCTGTCGTCGCAGCCGGCCGATGAGCTCGGCCCGGTTCAGCCCGAACCAGCTCGGATCGAACACCGTGAGGTTGTAGGTGTAGATCGCGGCGTCGAAGCCGCGGCGCAGCGCATCACAGGCGAGGAAGACGTCGAGCGTCCCGCCGCCCTCGAGGGCAACGGTGTCGGCGATGACCTCGTCGAGCTCGACGGCCTCGCCGTAATAGCGATAGATCGTGTGCAGGCACGTCGGTCCGCAGGTCGTGTCGTCCGGCTGGCGAGCGATGGGCACGGTCAGTGCCAGATACGCGTCGTCGGTCGCTACCGCGCCTTCGCGCGCCACACTGTCCTGACTCGTCGACATCCTTACCGACTCGAGATAGCGGTTGCGGGGCCGCGAAGCGGCGCCGCCGCTTCGCTCGGTCGTCTCCCCGCGAGGGGAGCGGGTCATTATCCGACAATCGGGGGCCGTGGCGCCATGTGGCGGCGGATTAGCCAGCGCGCCGGGGCATCTCCGGCGCCGACTCGTCATTCACCCATACCGTCGTCGTGGAGTGAGTCGGCGCGTGCGGGCGGCCCGACGCCGCGTTCGGGCCGGCGCGCGCCTGTGCCGTTAGCGGCCACGGCCATGGGCCGGGCGTCGGGAGCGACGCCTGTTGTGCCTTTACGGCGTCTCGTCGAGCACGGCCGCCAGCGCCGCCGCGTCGATGCTGCCGCCCGTGATCAGGCAGACGGAGGTGCCGCGTCGGTCCGGGTCCTGCATCTGCGCCGCCGCGAGCGCCAGTGCGCCCGACGGCTCCGCCACGAGCTTATTGCCGAGCGCGAGCTGTCTTACCGCGCGCCGCACGCTGCGCTCGGATACCAGCACGACTTCGTCGACGAGCTCACGCAGCAGCGGAAACATCTCCTCGGTGATGTAGGGCACTGCCACTCCGTCGCAGAGGGTGCGGCAAGTCACCTGAGTGGGCGCTCCCGCGCGCAGGCTCGCGTGCAGGGCGGCGCACTGCTCCGGCTCGACGGCGACGACGCGCACCCCGGGCCGGATCGCCTTGATCGCGCTGCCGACGCCGCCGAGCAGGCCCCCGCCTCCTACCGGCACGAACACCGAGTCCACCTCGGGACAGTCCGCGAGCACCTCCAGGGCGAGCGTGCCGTGTCCGATCATGACGTCGCGGTCGGTCCAGGGATGGACGAAGGCGTACGGCTCGCGCTCCCACAGGCGCTTGCGCAGATAAAGGAAGACCTCCTCCATCGGCACCAGAACCGGTGTGCCGCCGTAGCGGCGCACCGCATCGATCTTGATCTGCGGGGCCGTGTCGGGCATCAGGCTGCGGGCGGTAACCTGGAAACGGCGGGCGACCCAGGCCAGCGCCTGCGCCATGTTTCCGGCGCTGACCGTGCTGAGGCCGCCGCGGCGTGCATCGTCGTCGAGTCGCGCCACCGCATTGTAGACGCCGCGGACCTTGAACGACGTCACCGGCTGGAGTGTCTCGAGCTTGAGCAGAATGTTCGCAGGCTCGGCGAAGGTGTGCAGAGCAACGAGGGGTGTGCGCACCGCCACGCCTTGCAGCCGAGCGGCTGCGGCTTCGAATTCCTCGCGGTTCGGTGGGGTCGTCCTGTTCACGGCATCCTGAGTCGCGACGGCGTCCGCGCCGGGCGCCGCTCGGGTGCGGCTGACGCCGGTGGAGCCGAAGTGTCCCCGGTCTGGCGGACTTGCCTGTCGCTGCGGCGCACGCCGGCGACGCGCGGCGGGCTCGAAACGCGAACGCATGCGCAGTATAGCGCAAGGTGTCGACCGTCCATGACGGGACCCGTGCCGGGTGCGCGGCATTGCCGCACATCGCGTGTCACTGCCGGCGACGTCCGCGGCCGCGATGCCACAGCTTCGGAGGCGGTGGTAACATTCGCCTGCAACACTTAGCGGGTGCAATTTGAGGAGCCGGTGCCATGCCATACACGCTCGAAACATTCGCCGCCGACTGTCGCCGGGCGCTCGCGTCCGACGCCGGCATAGAGGGACGCGAGGAGGTGCGGCGCTGTCTTGAGCGCGCTCTGTCCGACGCCGAGTTTCTTGCCGCCTGTCTCGGCCCCGATGCCAAGAGCGAGCGGCGCGTTCTGTATGAAGACCCGGACCTCGGATTCTGTATCTGCGCCCATGTCTACGCCGGCGCCAGGCGGGGCCGGCCGCACGACCACGGGCCGACATGGGCCATTTACGGTCAGGCGGAGGGAGAGACCGAAATGACCGATTGGCGAATGGTGACGCCCCCGGCCAACGGTCGACCCGGCAGGGTCGAGATGGTGCGCAGCTACCGGCTCAAGCCCGGGGAAGCGCACATCTACGAGGTCGGTGACATTCATGCGCCGCTGCGCGACGGGCCCACCAAGCTCATCCGCATCGAGGGCCGCAACACGGACAAGATCGAGCGCACCCGGATCGAGCCCATCGCTTGAGCGCTGCGCTTCTTCGGGCTGCGCCTCGCCGCCGGGGTGCACCGCTGTACGGCCGGCGCCGCCGCCCGCAGGTAAGCTTATTCATGCAGAACGCCCGCAGCGAGGAAGCATCGCGATGAACACGCCCGCCGCCGACGACCCCGTGCGCGACGACGAAGTGCGCCGGATTGCTATTCACGTCAATTTCGACGACGCCGAGCGCATGAACTACGTCCTCAACAATGCGGAGAACCTGCACGGTTACTACCGCCAACGCGGTGAGGCAGTCGAGATACGCGTCATCGCGCACGGTCCCGGGCTGCACATGCTTCGGGTCGACACCTCACCGGTGAAGGAGCGCATTGCAGCGATGGTCGCCGCGCAGGAAGGGCTCCGGTTCTTCGCCTGCAGCAACACGCACTCGCGGATGGCCAAGGCGGAAGGCAAGACGCCGCGGGTCATCGAGCAGGCGATCATGGTGCCGTCCGGCGTCGTCGAGCTCGTCGAGCTGCAGCGCGCGGGGTGGGCGTACCTGAAGCCTTGAAAGCGCTGTGCCGCGCCGGCGTCGGCCGGAAGCGGTTGCCGCCGGGGTGACTTGCTCGAGATTCCGGCTAAACTGCAAGTAGGGGTGGATCCGGGCCCGCCGCGGCCAGACGACGGCGCGGCCGCCCCAGAAAGGGTGCCTCACGCACCCGACACAACGAAACCAGGGAGCCTGTGGGGGGCTGACTTGGAGGAGAGGATCTCATGCGTACTGCGACACACACGGGCGCGGTTGCCCTGTTGTGCTGTCTGCTCGCCCAGAGTCCGGCGGTGGATGCACAGCGCGTGGTCGGCTCGGGAGCGGCCTCCTGCGAGGCGGTGCTGCGAGACCTGGAGCTCGACCCCGTTTTCTGGAAGACCTTCTACGCCTCCTGGCTCAACGGCTTCGTGACCCACTGGGCGGTGAGCAACGACGTGCCGCGGCTGAGCAGCAACAATGCGCGCTTCGCCTGGGCGCAGAGCTACTGCAAGCGCTTCCCGAGGGCTTACCTCTACGACGCGGCGGCGGCGCTCATCCGCGAGCTGCAGCCGGATAGCGGCGCGACCCGCGCCTCTTCGGCGCGTGCCCCGGTGAGGGAGCGCTGGTCGCTGCGCTGACCGGCCCGTCGGCACCGCCCGAGGCGGCGGCCGCTCACTCCACCCGCACCAGCACGCTGCCCTGGGTGATCTCGGGCGAACCGTCGATGAGGGCCTCGACGTTCTCCCGCACGTAGTCGGCCGCCAACCTGTTCGAGGCCTCTGCTCCCGCCTTGTTCTCGAACACGCTGATGGTGGCGACGACGCCCTCGTCGGTGCCGACCACGAAGTAGCTCTTGAACCCCGGGGTCTGCATGAGCGCCGGGACGAACTGGTTGTTGATCTGCGAGATGAGCTGCTCGAGGTCGGCGCCGGCGGCGAGTTTGTAGCGTCGGATGCTCGTATACATAGCGTTACTCCCTTTGCCAGAGCGCGGGGGCCGCCTCGGCGGCCGCGCTCGCACAGACGGCGGCGCGGGGAGGCGCGTCGGGGTCTGTGCTGACGCTCCATTATCTGTGCCGGGTGGCGGTGCCTCAAGCGCGCCCATCCGGTCGTGGCGGCGACGGCGTCTGCGTCGACTGGCTGCGGCTTCCGGCCCGCGCGGGAAACCCGGTGGTTGTCTTGCCAGGCAACGATATTTCTGAAATTTTGGAAGTTCGGAGATGAGCCGGGCGCTGGCCGCCCTCTCTGCGCCGGCCCGGGAGCCGCTCCTGCCTGCCTTGCGCCTTGCGGTGCGCGTCGACGCCGTTCACGTGAGCGCGCGCGGCGGGCGTTGCGAGCGAGGCAGACGGGGCACCGCTGCGCTGATGCTGGAGAAGCGATGAGACCGAATTCTCACAACATACTGATCATCGCGATGCTCGCGGTGCCGATTCTTATTCAGGTGTATTGCAACTCCGGGCTCGCCTACCTTCTGAACCGCAGACTCGGGGTGGCCCACTGAATCGCGGCACCGTCGGCGCAGTGGGTCACGCCGACGAATCTGCACCCCCAGCAGATCATTGCGGCCCTCGAGGCCGGCAGGCACGTTTTCTGCGAGAAGCCGCTGGCGCTGACGATGCCAGAGTGTGAGGGGGTGATCGACGTCGCCCGGGGAGCATCCCGGCCGGGTGACCGCCATGGCTTCGTGCGTCGTTACGACTCCGGATACGCGTTTGCCAAACGCAAGATGGAGTCCGGCGCTAGCGGCCGCCCGATACTCCTTCGCGCCCAGACCGCGGCGACGCTCAGCGTCGGCAGTCTACGGGCAGATATTTGAGCGCGAGGGGCAGCGGCGGCAGGCTGCCGCTGGGGCGGCAGTCGCAGACGACGGAGTGCGCCTCGGCGTCGATCTTCGCTGCGAGCACGACCTCCTGTCCGTCCACCGTCGCGCCGCCCAGATTCACGGTCGCTACGGTCAGGGTCTGATTTTCCCCGTTCCAGTGAAGTGTCTGCAGGTGCTCGCCGTACGGCGAAGCGTCCAGGCCGGCCTCCGTGGCGTCCTTGGGCCAGCGCCCCTCGCGGGTATGAAATGCGGCGACGGCGTTCTGAGCGGGGGAGATCGCCTCCAGCACCGTCATGACTTTGCTGCGCACCGCTTAGTCGCTGTAAAGGGGCAGGCCGATCGACGTGAGAATGCCGCCGATGGCAAAGAGGCTCAAGATTTCGATAAAGGTGAGTTTCTTCATGTCTATCCTGCCCTGGCGCAGCATGCGCCCGGGCACACGACACGCGCGTCCACTCGCGTGAGACAGGGTGGGGCGGCGCCCGCAACGCCCACGTGTCGCCTGGGTGCGCAGTCGACAAGTCGTGTCGGCACCGCCGGCGCATTCCCAGGCGCTTGAGCCGTTCAACCCCTCACCCCTGACGTTGAACTTTGCTGAATTTCAGCACGGCAGTCGGATTGCGGCTTGCAAGGAAACCGGCCGCCGGTGCGGGGGGCGGTTTAGCGCCAACGCGGGGCGAGTGCGCTTATGCGCCGGGAAGCGCGTGTCGTCCGCGCGGATGACCGACCGTCGGACCGTTGGCGGGTGCCGGCTGCTTCTCTATATGAAGACGATCAGCGGCAGCAGCGTCCGGCTCAGGCCCAGCACGGTCTGGAACACCGGCACGCCGAGGATGCTGACCAGGACCAGGCCGAGCAGCAGGAAGTTGCCGTAGCGATCGTTGTAGTAACGGTACAGCTGGGCCAGTCGGCGGGGCAGAAAGTACGGCAGTATGTAGTGGCCGTCCAGGGCTCCCAGCGGTATGAGGTTGAACACCATCAACAGCAGATTGATCTGCGCGAGGTAGAGGAAGAAAAACTGCGGTGCGGGTTGGGCGAGATTGTCCCATCCCATGCGCAGTCCGAGCAGATAGACGTTGACGGTGACGACGGCGACGAGGAGGTTCATCGCCGGTCCGGCCGCCGATACCAGCAGGTCTGCCCAGCGCGAGGTAAAGTTGCGGGGGTTCGTCGGCACCGGCTTGGCGTAACCGAAGCCGACGAAAACCACCATGAGCAGGCCCATGGGATCGATGTGTGCCAGCGGATTGACGGTGAGGCGGCCGGCGCGCTCGGCGGTGTCGTCACCGAAGCGCTTGGCCACGTAAGCGTGGCCGAACTCGTGAAACGAGAGCGAAATGATGAGCGCGATCAGAATCAGCACAAAGAGCGCGATCTCGCCCCGGTACAGCAGTTCGATCATCGCATGCCGCCCGTTCGCGTGCGCGAGCGGCGCGCGCCGACGCAGTCCATCGGCTTCCGCCGCGCAAGCGCAACGATCCCACGCGCAGTGCGCCTGGCGTCGAAAGACGTCGATGTCCGTGCCTGTCCCATCAAAGCTCGCATACTCTGCGACAAACTAGACCAGGTCCTCTTCGCCGTCGACCCGGCACATGCGGGTCTCGCCGGCGGCGGCCCGTCGCCGGGGCCGTGCGCAACCGCTTCGGGCTCAGTTCCGCGAGCCCAGGGCCGCGTTCACTTCCGGCATCACCTTTGCGGCCATCAGCTCCATTGAGCGACGCGCGAGCGCCGCATCCGCCCAGTCGTGACCGGCATAGAGCAAGGTGCCGAAGTCGCCGACGGTTTCGCGGAACGCCAGCAGCTGATCGACCACACTGGATACGCTGCCGCAGATGACCAACGTGTCCAGGACCGTCTCCAGCGTTACCGCCGAATCGGGCATCTCGAGGTCGGGCTTGAAGATGTCGATGTTGCCATGGCCCATGCGCTTGGTCAGCAGGTTCCAGAAGTAGAACCCGTAGGGTCCGTCCACGCTTCTCGCATAACGCTGCGCTGTGGCGTCGTCGTCGGCAACGAAGATGCTCTTGCACACGCGCCAGTCTCTTCTCTGTGGCGTGTTCCCGCCCAGGCGGCAGCCTTGCTCGTACATCGGCCAGTGTGTCGCTGCCCAGGCCGGCTGCAGAAAGTTCGCCGTAATGGGCTTCCAGCCTCTTTGGGCTGCGGCGGTGAGGCCTTTCGAATGGGGGGCGATCGCGGTCACGACGATCGTCGGATGGGGCTGCTGGTACGGCTTGAGTATGATGCCTTGTCCCACCTCCGGGATGAGCGTCTGCGCCGTGGAGATGTTCCAGAACCGTCCCTGCAGATCGTAGGGCGCGTCGCCGCTCCACAGGGCGAGGACCTGGTCGATGGCCTCTACGAACATTGCGTTGCGATCCCGATCGAGATTGCCGAACACTTCCATGTCCGAGCGCAGACCCCCCGGTCCGATGCCGAAAAGGAAACGCCCCTCCAGCATGTGATCTACCATGGCGACGGTCGCCGCCACCTGAGCCGGATGCGTGTTGGGCAGGTTCACGGTGCCGCTGCCGAGCTTGATGTGGCGGGTCTCGAAGGCAAGGCTGGCGATAAAGGCGAGGCACGACGGAATGGTCTCGCAGATGTCGCTCACGTGCTCGCCGATTAGCGCTTCGCAGAACCCGAGCCTGTCGGCGAGAAGCACCGCCTCGCGGTCCTCCCGCAGGGTCTGCGTGTAGTCCCGCCGCGGCGGATGCATGGGCATCGTAAAGAAGCCGAGTTTCATGGGATTCTCTCGTCGTGGCGTTGCCGGGTTTGCGCGAGTGTAACCACTGTGGGGGAGCCGGAGTATCCCCCGGGGCTGCGCGAGGGCGAAGCAAGCCCGCTTGAACTGCGTTGCCTGTTGGGTTAAGACTTGCCTCCCGAGCCGTCGGCCTCAAGGTCGGTTTTGCCGCCCAAGGAGGGTCCCCGTGCCAGCGCGCAGAACAATTCCCGCCGCGCCCGTCAGGCGGTTGCTGTTTGCGATCGATCCCGCGCAGCGCCCCGAGGATGTTATTGACGGCGCTATCGCGGTATGCCGTTATTTCCGCACGCAGCTCGAACTGCTGCATGCGCACATCAGTCCTCGCGAGATGATGGCCGAAAGCGCCCACGGGATTCCGGAAACGGCGATGCGCCCGGTGCTCGAGGCGGCGGAGCGCCATGTCGCGCAGCAGGCGGACGCGGTTCGCTCGGCGGTTGCGCGCGTGTGTCGCCGACGCCGGATTGCCTTCGTGGACAGCGGTGCCGCGGCGCCCTCGGGGTGCGCCGTCATTTGGCACGAGGAGGAGGGGCTGCGCAGCACTTCGGTGGCGCTGCGTGGCCGGCTCGCGGATCTCATCCTGGCGGCCCAGCCCTCGGAGCAGTCGATGCCGTCGGCAAGTCTCGACGCCGCCCTGCGCGAGACAGGCCGGGCGGTGATCGTGCTGCCGCGGCCGTCGGCGGCGTTCGACCCCTCGGTGGCGGTGATCGCCTGGAACGGCTCGCGCGAGGCGGCCCGCGCCGTCACAGCGGCGCTGCCGTTGCTGCACCGGGCCAACGCGGTTCATGTCGTCGCCACGGGGCGCTACATGCGCGATTTCCCCAGCGCTCAGGACCTGGTCGCCTACCTGGCCCGCCACGAGATCGACGCGCGGGCCCGGCGCATCGACGCGAGCGACGATGCGGCTGCCGGCGCGATACTGACCGCGGCCGACGGCCTGGGCGCCGGGCTGATTGTCATGGGCGCATACAGCCGCACCCGCCTGAGCGAAGTGATCCTCGGGGGTGTCACACGTCGCGTGCTGCTGCGAAGCCCCGTCCCCGTGCTCATGGCCCACTGAGGCCGGCGCACCCGCCGGCCGGTGGGCAACGCTCCCCGGCTGTGGCATCATCGCGCGGCGAATTTCGGACGCGGGCCCGCCTCGTTCCCGAACCCAAGAACGATACGGCCGAGCGTTTGCGCCGCGTGACGACGGGTCGCGGCGGGCGGGCCGTCCTGCGCATCCTCCGTGAGCACGCGAAGGAGAGCGAGATGGAGACAATGGACCACCGGCAGCCCCTTGGATCGCCAAGGCCGTCCCGTGTGAGCGCGCAGGGCAAACGGGTCTATCGCTGGGACTGGAGCGCCGAGGCGTGGACGGACACCGGCGCGTGGCGCCCGCCGGCGGTTGCCCGCCGGGCGGCGGCCGTTGGACATAGCGTGCCGGCGCAACCGGTGCTCTCGCCGACGCACCCCGAGCCTCGCGCGGCGCCGGACACGCCGCCGTCGAATCCGGGTCCGGCGGCGCCACGACTCGAGGACCCGCCGCCACGAGGGCGTCGCCGGGATGTGCTCGCGGTCCTGCTCTTCGGAGCGCTGTGCCTGCTGATTCTGGCGCTGCTCAGCCTCGCCGGCGGGGCCTGACTGCCTCCGGCGGCGATGGCGCCGCCCGCCCTGTCGATCAACCGACGATGTAGTGCCGCAACTGCTCGATCTCGAAGCGCTGCTCGGCGATGATGGCCTTGACCAGGTCGCCGATGGAGATGATACCGATCAACTCGTCGTTCTCGAGCACCGGCAGGTGTCGAAAATGCTTCTCCGTCATCAGTGCCATGCACTCCTCGACGTCCTGATCCGGTCGTCCGCAAACCACGGGTGAGGTCATGATGTGGTCGACGGTGATATCGCGTGACAGTTTTCCCTTGAGAATGACCTTGCGCGCGTAATCGCGTTCGGTGATCATGCCCACCAGCCGCTCGCCTTCGAGCACCACGAGAGCGCCTACGCCCTTTGCCGCCATGTGCGCGATCGCTTCGTAGACCGTCTGCTTGGGATCGACGCTCCAAATGTCTCCGCCTTTTTCCGCCAAGATCTGTCTGAGCGTAGCCATATCGCCTCCCAGATGCGTTTCCACGAGTCGAGTCTCGCTATGATACTCCCGTCACCGCGCTGCCGGCACCCCGAGCGGGAGTCGGCGCACGGTACGCGGTGCGGGGAACGCTGACAACGCCGGAACCACGGCCGATAACGCGACATGCAGACGCAGCCTGACGACGAAGGTTTCCTGGCGCTGTGGCCCACCGTTCTGCTGCGCCGCGAGCTGCCCGGCGCGGAGCTGGCCAACCAGATGCTCGGTGAGGAGATCCAGAGGCTCGAGCGTGAGAATCCCGATCTGACCACGGACTACCTCTCAGGTAATTTTCTCGCCGTCGAGCATCCGGCGGTGGCGTGGTTACGCGAGTGCGTCAATCGCACGCTCATCGACTACATTCGGCGCATCGGCATCGACTACACGTTGAACTGGTCGCTGCAGGCATGGCCCAACATCAACCGCTTCGGCGACTATCACGACGTGCACAACCACCCCCACTGCTGGTTGAGCGGCACCTACTACGTCGCGGTGCCGCAGCAGGCCGACCCGCTGCCCGGCAGGCGGGATCGTCAGCCCGGCAGCATCTCCTTCTACGATCCCCGCCCCCAGGCCAACATGAACGCCATCCGCAACGACCCGCAGGTCGAAGCCGAGCTGAGCGTGCTTCCCACGCCGGGCACGATCATGATCTGGCCCGCCTTCCTGCATCACTTCGTACACCCGAACCTGTCCCAAGACAAGCGCATCTCCGTATCGTTCAACGTCATTCTCAAGTGGTCGGAGAGCTATCTGCCGAAGCAGTCCTGACCGGCGGGTCCGCGGCGATTTACGCGTCGCTGCCGGCCTCAGAGCACCTGCCTGATGCCGCTCACCACCAGGGCGATGGCGGCGCCGACGAGCAGCAGCTGCAGGCCGGCAAAAAAGCGCTTTGCCGTGGCGGCGTGAAAGAAGCGTGTGCCCACCCAGGTGCCGAGAAAAACCACCGGCATAAGGACGATGGCGTCGAGCAGCAGTTGCCCGGACATCAGACCGACGAGGGCGATGAGCACGGCGCGCCCCACCTGGAAGAAGCCCGAGAGCACCAGGTTGGTGCTGCGCAGCACGTTGACGTCGGGGCACGCGAGCTTGAGGTAGGCGACCAGAAAATACAGGCCGCCGCCGCCGCTCAGGGTGCCGAGGCCGCCTGAGGTCAGCGCCAGCGCCGCCGTGAGGCGTCGCGAGCGCAGGTCGACGCCTCGGGTGAAGCGCTCGAGGAGACGGTAGCGGTCCGTAAGCACGACGACGCTGATGAGCAGTCCCAGTATGAGTGTGAGCCAGTTGGCCTGCAGCAGGCCGAGCAGCCAGGCGCCCAGTGCTGTCCCCGCGATCATCCCGCCGAGCAGCGGGCGCACCACGCTCCAGTCCGCGGCGCGAAGCCCCTGCGGGAAGAGATGAATCTGCGCGAATGCCGCGGTGAGCGCGACCAGGGCAATCGCGCGGTGCGGCCCCAGCACCCACGTCGTCAGCAGCACGATGGGCATGTTGGAGCCGAAGCCGAAGGCGCCGCGGATGAAGAAGCCGAAGAAGAAGGCGGTGACGACGTAGCCCAGTGCCCACAGCGGGACTTCGGGGAAGGGGGTCACCGGCATCGTGTCCGCCGGTTGCCCGAGCGCACGGCATTCCCTCTCGGCCGATGCCTCCCCGCTGAAGGCTGTGGCGTCTTCGCCTCGTGCATGGAAAGCGCTTGCGTCACAACGGTGCTCGCTGCGGCCCGCGTCGCCTCGGGCCCTGCCCATTCAACGTCGCCGGCGCCGGCGGGGTCAACCCGACCATGGAGCACCCCGGTGAAACGCCGGAGTGCGTGGCCGCCAGGCCGCCATGCTCGATGCCGAAACCACCCGGGACCGTGAGCAGGCGGTGCGCAGGGCGCGCCTGCTCTGTGAGGAGTGGGCCGACGTACTAGGCGCCCGCGCGGGACAGACGCGCGCTGCGGCGCCGCTCGTGCTCGCGCAACTCGTGTTTGCGCAAGCGAATGCTGCGGGGAGTGATCTCGACGAGCTCGTCGTCGTCGATGAGCTCGAGCGCGCGCTCCAGCGTCAGGCGCAGCGGCGGCGTGAGCAGCACATTGTCGTCCTTGCCTGCGGCGCGGATGTTCGTCAGCTGCTTACCCTTCATGGGATTGACGACGAGGTCGTTGGCGCGCGCATGCAGGCCTACGATCTGTCCCTCGTAGATCTCGTCGCCCGGGGCCACGAGGAGCCGCCCCCTCTGCTGCAGGTTGAACAGTGCGTAGGCAAGCGCCTTGCCGTCGGCCATGGATACGAGCACACCGTTGCGGCGGGCGCCGATCTCGCCCGGCACGGCCGGGCGATAGCTGTCGAAAACGTGGTGCAGCAGACCGGTGCCCGAGGTCAGGCTGAGGAACTCGCTCTGAAAGCCGAACAGGCCACGTGCGGGGATCCGATACTCCAGGCGCACGCGCCGATCCGTCTGCGAGCGCACGGCGATCAACTCTGCCCTCCGGGCGGCCAGGGCCTCCATGACGGCTCCCTGGTGCTCGCTCTCGATGTCCACGCTGAGTTCCTCGAACGGCTCGCACAGTCGTCCGTCCAGGGTCCTGTAGATGACCCTGGGGCGTGACACCGCGAGCTCGTAACCCTCGCGGCGCATGTTCTCGAGCAGGATCGACAGGTGCAGCTCGCCGCGTCCGGCGACGGCGAACTTTTCCGGGTCGTCGGTNNCCAGACGCTCCTTGATCTGACGCGAGGTGAGAAATCGCCCCTCGCGCCCGGCCAGCGGAGAGCTGTTGACCTGCAGCGTCATGCGCACGGTGGGTTCGTCGACCTGCAGCGCGGGCAGTGCCTCGGGCCTGTCCGGGGCGCAAAGGGTCGACGAGATGGCCAGCCTGTCGATGCCGGTGACGGCGATGATGTCTCCCGCCTCGGCGTAATCCATCTCGACGCGTTCGAGGCCTTCGAAGCCGAATATCTGCAGCACGCGCTCGCGTCGCGGCGCACGCCCGCCCTCGAGCACGATCACGGGCGAGTTGGCCTCGATGCGCCCGCGGTTCACGCGGCCGATGCCGATGGCGCCGACGTAGCTCGAGTAGTCGAGCGAAGAGATCTGCATCTGGAACGGGCCGCCGCGACTGACTTCGGGAGGCGGGCAGCGGTCGACGATCGTCTGCAGCAGCGGTGTCATGTCCGTGCCGGGGGTGTCGGCATCGGTGGAGGCGTAGCCCCGTATCGCCGAGGTGTACACGACGGGAAAGTCGAGTTGCTCGTCGGTGGCGCCGAGTCGGTCGAAAAGGTCGAAGGTCTGGTCGAGCACCCACATCGGGCGTGCCCCGTCGCGATCGATCTTGTTGATGACCACGATCGGCCGCAGGCCCCGTGCGAAGGCTTTCTGCGTGACGAAGCGGGTCTGCGGCATCGGTCCCTCCACCGCGTCGACCAGCAGCAGCACGCCGTCGACCATGGAGAGGATGCGTTCGACTTCGCCGCCGAAGTCCGCGTGACCCGGCGTGTCGACGATGTTGATGCGGTAACCGCGCCAGCGAATCGCGGTGTTCTTGGACAGGATGGTGATGCCGCGCTCGCGCTCGAGGTCGTTGGTGTCCATGACCCGCTCCACGGCGTCGGCGCGCTCACCCAGCGTGCCGGACTGCTGCAGCAGCCGGTCCACCAGCGTCGTCTTGCCGTGGTCGACGTGGGCGATGATGGCGATGTTGCGCAGCGTGTTGGTCGACATGCAGGGCAGCGCGCGTTCAGGCGACCGTCGGCAGCTGCGGGGGGGCGCGCAGCGACAGCATCTCCGCGCCGTCCGCCGTAATCACGATGTCCTCCTCGTGCACCATGTTCTTCCCGGGCGCGAAGCTCATGCCGGGCTCGAGGGTGATGACCATGCCGGGCTCGAGGCGGGTGCCGTCCTGCGCCGTGTTCGAGGGCCACTCGGTGAGCTGCATGCCGAGGCCGTGACCCAGGCGCCCGACGTCGTTGCCGAGCGCGCCACCCCGCTCGAGAACCTTCCACATGGCGCGCCACAGATCGCTCGTGGTGGCTCCGGGCCGGGCCGCTGCAAAGCCGGCATCGGTGGCACGGTAGACAACCTCGTAAGCTCGCAGTGCGGTGTCGTCGACGGCGCCGAAGCCGATGTTGCGATCGAAGTCGCAGAAATAGCCGTCATAGGTCGTGCCGGTGTCGATGACGAGAACGTCGCCCGCCTCGAGCACCCGATCCGAGGGACCCATGATGATGTTGTCGTAACCGCCGCGCCCGGAAGCCCCGATGAGATAGGGTGAGGCGTCGGCGCCGCGCTGCAGCAGGTCGATTCTGAGCCGCCGACACAGCTCCCTCTCGCTGTCGCCGATCGCGGCCGCCGCTGTCAGCGCCCGGAATGCCTCCGAGGTGAGTCGGGCGACGTAGCGGATCTTCTCGATCTCCGCGTCGGACTTCACGGCGCGCAGGCGGCGCACGAGGGGTGTCGCGTCCACAATTTCGACCACCCGCAGCTCTGCGCAAAGGCGCCGAAAATCCGCCGCCGGCATGCGCAGGTGCGATTCATGCCCGAGGGGAACGCCGATGCGGCCGCGGCGGCGCGCGGCCTCGGTCAGCGTTTGTGCGAGCAGCGTCACGCCGTCGTCCTCGGGCCGCGGCGCGGGCCACACGCGAATGTCCGTCAGCCACGTCCGGGCCATGGCCGATGCACCGATCGTGGGGATCACCGCGATCGGCCGCCCGGTGCCCGGCACCACCAGATACCAGGGTCGCGTCGGGCTCTCCCAGAATTGGCTGTGGAACCCGGAGAAGTAGCGGAACTCGGGCTCGGTGGTGAGCAGAAGCGCGTCGAGCCCGGCGGCGGCCATGGCGCTCTGGGCCCGCTCGGTGCGCCTCTCGAACTCGCCGCGCGGAAATCCCCGCGGTGGGGCCGCACCGGCGTGGGTGGCTGCCGAAGGGGCGCTCATTGCGCTGGCAGTATAGCGGTTCGCCTGATGTCACCGGGCGTCGAGCCGCCGCACCGGCGCACGGCGCTAGGCCGCGGCGCCGTAGACAACGCCGTGCTCGTCGAACTGGGCCACGGCGGCCGAGGTGACCGGCATCTGCGTTTCGCTGTCGACGAACGAGGCGAAGCGGTAGGGATTGTAGAAGAGCCCGCGTCCCGTGATGTCACCGAGGCGGCGGTTCTCGCCGGGGTGCACGTAATCGCACAGGGTGCCGACCGCAAACGCATGCACGTTGCGCCGCTGCTCGCGCAGCATGCGCTGGCGGCCCGATTCGCGCACGCGGAACTCCACGTCGACGAGCCGCACCTCACGCGCCGAGGCGCGCAGCCTGCCGTTCTGCATGATGCTGTAGCAGCCGTGCTTGGGGTTCTTGAACACCCGTACCGGCTGGGTCGGATCGATCACTTCGCCTCACCCCTGTCCGGAAAGGGCGCGCATTATATGCTGCGTCGCACAAAACGCAAGCCCGGCGGTTGCCGCACAGGCATGACGCCCCCCGGCCGCGCTCTGGCCCCGGACGCGTTTTCGCCGCACAATGCGCGGGCGTCGCCGTCGGCGCGCCGCGCCGATCCCCCGCTCACCGCTGCGCCAACAGGAGTGCCCATGTCCGCCCAGTCTGCGCCGCCGTTTCGTCGCACCGCTCTGCCCGAGCGTTTCTGCAACCTGGAGCGTCTGCTGGATGCAATGCGCGCACGCGCCATCGACGGCATCGTCGCGTCGACGCCGCTCAACGTCTTCTACCTGACCGGTTTCAACGGCGTCGCGCACAAGTCCGACGAGCCCCGGCCCTATGCGGTCGTCCTCTCGCGTCACGCCCCCGACCACCCCGTACTCGTGGTGGCGGATTACTACCTCGGCAGCTTTCTCACGCAGCCCACCTGGGTCGAGGATATCCGTGCGTTCCGGGCGGTGATGCTGCCGCTCGATTTGCCGGCAGCACCCGGTGACTTCGATCGCTTCGTTCCCGCCGCCGGCGCCGGTGTGGCGTGGGTCGAGCGCGCCCGCGGCCGTTACGGCGCCAACATCGCCGACGCCTGTCGCGGGGCGATCGCCGACCTCGGGCTGGAGAACGGCACACTGGCCTGCGATGATCTGCGCTTCGGTCGGCTGCTCGGTCTCGAGCGCGCCGAACTCGTCGACGGCTACGACCCGCTCATGTTCGCGCGGCAGGTGAAGACCGAGACCGAGATCGCGCTGCTGCGCCGGGCAACGCGACTCAACGAGGCCGCCATCGAGGCGACCGTGGCCTCCTGGCGCAAGGGCATGCGCTGGCGCGAGCTCAATCACCGCTACCACGAGGCGGTGACTTCCCTCGGCGGCTTCGTGCGCGACCCCGGCGGCATGGTGTGGGGTCACCCCCGCGGCGCCGACGCGGCGGCGACGCTGCAGACGGGGCTCGAGGACTTCGAGGTCGAGCCCGGCATGCACGTCATGTTCGACTGCCACGGCACCCTCGACCTCTACTGCTGGGACGGCGGCAAGACCTGGGTGGTCGACGGCGGCCCCGAAGGCGCGGCGGGGCGCCCGGCGCGGGCGACGGCGGAGGCGGCTCAGGTGCTTCTCGAGGCGATGCGCCCGGGCGTGCGCATCAGCGCGCTGCAGGCCCTCGGCCGCGACGTGTACCGGCGTCACGGCCTGGAGCACGCCGATCGGGCGCTCGTCTTCTTCCACGGCCTGGGCCTGAGCCACATGGACCTGGAGCAGTGCACCGCCGACGGCGCCGCCAACGTCGACTGGCAGCTCGAAGACGGCATGGTGGTGCCGCTGCATCTGCTCTACCCCGGAGGAGAGCGCGATCGCATGTGGCTCGAAGAGGTGGCCCTGGTGCGCGCCGACGGCGCACAGCCTTTCTTCTCCTGGGGCTTCGACCCGGTCTCGGCTTGAGCGGCGGCAACGCAGCGCGCGCGCGCTGCGCGGTGTCAGCCCGGCCCGTCCCCCAGGGCGCGGCAGCGCGTCTCCGGGACGCGCGCGGCGGCCAGCAGCGCGCCCGCGGCGCAGCAGGGCAGGACGAAGAACGCGACGGCGTAGGCCTCGCCCGAGTAGATACGCGCGCCTTCGATTGCGGCGCCGTCCCAGTTGAGGTCCAGCAGCAGCCCCACGAGCGGTTGCAGCAGCGCGCCGGCGCCGACGTTGGCCATGTTGACGAAGCCGATCGTGGCGCCGCTGGTCTCGCTCGGCGCGAGCTCGCGTGCCAGCGCGATGCAGATCACCATGGCACCGCTGACGACGCCGATGAGAAAAAGCAGTGTGCCGACGACCGGCAAGGGCATCGCGGGTCCGTATAACAGCGTCACCCAGCCGATCAGTGCCAGCATGGCGGCCGTCACCATCGGTGGCTTGCGGCGGCCGATGCGGTCCGAGAGCCATCCGCCCCCCGGTGCGCCGACGGCCCAGCCAATCAGCACCAGCGACGCCGAGACCGCCGCCACGGGCCGGGCGAGACCGTAGACCTGGACCAGGTGCGGCACGCCCCAGAGTACCGCGTAGGCCAGCATGGGTCCGGACATGCAGCCCCCGTAGGCGGCGATGAGCCAGTTCTGACGCCGGCCGAGCACGAGTGCGAGGTTGGCGGCGAAGCCGTTACGGTCGTGCCGTGGCCGCGCACGGTGCACCCCGCCGGGTGGATCGTCGCGCACCACCAGCCACGTCGCGGCGGCGAGCACGGCGGTAAGAGCCGCGGCGCCCAGCAGTGTCGGCCGCCAGCCGGCGGTATCCACCAGCAGGGCCAGGGGCGCCTGGCCGGCAATGCCGCCGAGCATGCCCACGAGCATGGTGAGGCCCGTAAGGAAGGCGTAGCGCCGTGGCGGGAACCAGTGGGCCACGACCTTGAGCGCACCGACGAAGCCGGCCGCGGAGCCGACGCCGACCAGGAGCCTGCCGGCATAGGCCTGCCCGATGCCGTCGGCAAGCGCGAACAGGACGCTGCCGAGCGCGGCGACGGCGGCGGCCGCCGTGAGTGCCCGGCGCGCGCCGAAGCGGTCGAGCAGCAGGCCGATTGGCACCTGCAGTCCGGCATAGGCGTAGAGATAAACGGCCGCCAGGTTGCCGAGCACCGCCGCGCCGACGGCAAACTCCCGCATGAGCTCGGCCACCATCACGCTCGGCGCCGCGCGCTGGAAGAAGGCAAAGCCGAACGACAGCGCCGCGAGACCCCACACCGTCCAGGCGCGCAGGTGGGTGGGAGGAGTGGGGCGCTTCTGCGTCACGGCCGTCGGGGCAGCGGAGACGGTGCCGCTCGCGCGCGTCAATAGGGCGGGTTCGGCGCGAGTGCGGACACGGACCCCTCGCGGACGCCGTCGTCGAAAAGTGCCGCCGGCGCGGAGCCGGCCCCGGCGCCGTCCTCAGCCGTCGTAGTCACGCAGGCCATGGTCTCGATGCCAGGTGCGCACCAGGCGGCGCTTGCACGCCGGATCGGGATGATCGCGGAAGGCGCTGCGGTAGTGCGCCACGTCGACGTTGTCGAGGTACTGCAGCTGACCCCGTTCGAGCGGCGCCTCGAACCACATCCGGGGATCGTGAGCGGTCTGCTCGAACAGGGCCAGGGCTTCCTCGAGCTCAGCGTCCAGGGGCTCCCCGGCGACCGCATAGCCTTTGCGCACCAGGCTTGCGTTGGCGCGCGCGAGGAGCCGCTCGCCGAGCAGACGGAACATGGGTGCTGCGGCGACCTTGGGCCCGCCCGGCGCATGCTCGGCCTGACGGTCCCAGAGCACCGGCCGATACAGCCGCGCGAGCAGGTCCGGTCGAGCCTGCAACAGGCGGTCGTGCACGGCGACGAGGCTGCAGAAGCGGCTCACGCCGCCCGTTAGGGCCGGCTGCAGACACAGCAGACCGACATAGCTCGGCGGCGCCAGGCCGAAGGCGTTGTCGGTGTGGAACACCAGCTCGACGTTGGTGTAGGAGCCCCGCACGCCGTAGCCGTATGGCAGGCCGTGATCGGCGACCTCGTAGAGCAGGGTGCCGTCCCACTTTTGGGCAACGGTGCGGCCCACCAGCGTTCCCAGCGTCCAGAACACGGCCCGCGCCTCGTCCGGCCCCATGTCGTCGAGGGGCAGGGCGTCGACGATCGCCACCCCGACGCCGGTATCGAGCCTTCGCTTCACGCCGGCCATCACTGCTCGCAGGCGCGGGAGATCGAAGTCCTCGGCGGTCAGCTCCGCGAGCGTGCGGGGATGGCGGCGCAGCTCGATGCGCAGGCGCGTGAGTTCGTCGAGCTCGGCCTCCGACAGCCGCACGCGGCAGCGCTCGGGATCGATGTCGGCGCCGAGCCAGCTGCGCAGACGGGTGCCGAGCGGCGCCGCGGGCGGCGGCGACAGCGGCGCGTCGACGTGAATCAGCTCGTCCCCGGTGTGGCTGGGCGGCACGGTCACCCCGCCGGCAGCGGCCGCGCGTCTCCCGCCGTGCGCGCTGCGGCAACGGCGGCCACGCGTTGGCGGTCAATCCGTCTTGTCGAGCCAGTACTGCAGCCGGGCCTGGGCATCGTTTACAAGATCCGTGCACGGGGCATGGTATTGCGCGAAAACGGCGTCGGTCTGAGCGCCGCCTTCCCCGATCATCGCGCGGATTCGCGCGAGCGCACGCTCGCTGCGTTGGGTGGCCAGCTCGACGCTTGACAGCGTGGCGGCGAATCCCCCGGCTGTGTCGGCAAGAAGGCGGTACTGGGGCGAGCGGGTCGCGTCGACCGCCGCCATCATGGCGAAGTAAGCGGCGCACTGCGCGTAGTCGCGGCTCAGCATGTCGAAGGCGCGTTCCTCCTCGTAGGCGTGTGCCGCGGCGCCTCCGACGAGCAACGCCATCGCGGCGCCGCACGCACACACCGCTGCTTTGAGCGGGCTCTGCGGGGGCGCGCCTCGCGTCGGCGGCGCCGTGCGCACGGACGTCGGTCTGCGCGCAGGGAGTCGAGTTCGTCTAGTATTCAACCGACGTGCATGCGATGAGGCTCCCATGACTGGTGCGCTCACTCTCTATCGAGGCGTGGTCGAGCCCGGCTGGCTCGATGCCAACGGCCACATGATGGACGGCTACTACGCCGTTGCCTTCGGTCTTGCCTCGTGGAACGTGCAGGACCATCTGGGCATGGATGCGGACTACCGCGGCCGCACCCAGTGTACGCTCTATACGGCGGAGGCGCACATCGTTTATCTGCGCGAGCTGCGCCTGGGTCAAACCATTTCCGTGCAGACACAGCTTCTCGGCGTGGACCGCAAACGCATCCGCCTCTTCCACCGCATGTTCGCCGAGAACGACGGCTTCCCGGCGGCGACCATGGAGCTCATGTTGCTGCACTTCGATCAGGGCACGGGCAGTACGGCGCCTTTTCCCGCTGAGATCGAACGCCGCCTGCGGGCCGTGGCCGACGCCCACGCCGCGCTGGAGTGGCCTGCTGAAGCGGGACGCAGCGTGCGCGCCGTCGACACGTGATGCGGGGGATCGATTTCCGTGCCCGGTGGGAGTTCCCGGGCTCCGGCTCACAGGGGTGTCTTAAAGTTGACGGCGAGACCGATGAAGTCGACGTCGTCGGTGAGTGTGGTGTATTCGAGCTCGAACTGGGCGATGCCCACCGACAACCCGATGCCGAGGCCTGCGGAGAAGCGAGTGCTGCTTTCGGTGTCCGCGCGCGTCTCGACATCGGCGTCGACGATGCCGGCCCGTGCCTTGAGATAGACGGGTCCCGCCGTGCGAAAGGCGGCGTAGGCCGCCAGCGTATCCATCTCCCATCCCCCGCTCACGCCGGCAATGTCCGCCTCGTGGAGCGTCGTCGTGTAGACCGCCTCTGCGGCGATATCGCCGACGGCGACGTTTAGGAACTCGTAGCCGACCAGCACCCCGGCGCTGACGGCGTCGTCGAATGCGGCACGATCGGTGCTCATGACGCCACCGGTGACGCCGAGGTAGAGACCGTCGGCGGCGAATACGACCGGAGCTGCGAGTAGGCCGGTGGCGAGCCCCAGGATGCGCAAGCCTCGTTTGCCGAGTTCGAGCATCGATGTCGGGGCCATGGTTTCGTGATCCGGGGGCGTTGAGAGCTCGGCGGCGCTGCCGCCTCGGGCCTGGGGCGACGCGTGCGACTTTCAGTATAGAGGTGACGCGACCGCGGTCAAATTCGGGACGACGGACGTGCGCGGCGCCGCGCCCGGCTGCAGCAGCGCCGCGCTTTCAGCCGCTGCGGAACTCGCGTTCCACCAGCCCGCGGAGGTCGCACAGCAACTCAACTTGTGCGTCGCTCAGGGATCGCGGTCGGTAGTCGACCAGGCACAAGGTGCCCGCACGACTGCCGTCCGCGAGCTTCAGCGGCGCCCCGGCATAGAAACGCAGGAAGGGTTCTCCGACGACGAACGGGTTGTCGGCGAAGCGGGTGTCGAGAAGCGCATCGGGAACCTGCATCACGGTGTCGTCCAGTATCGCATGCGGGCAGAAGGCCACGTCGCGTGGCGACTCGCAGGTATCCGTCCCGTAGTGCGACTTGAACCACAGGCGGTCGGCGTCAACGAGGGTGATCAGCACGACGGGAACTTCGAACAGGGCGGCGGCGATGCGCGTGTAACGGTCGAAGCGTTCCTCCGGCTCGCTGTCGAGCAGTCCCGTGGCGCGCACGGCGCGCACGCGCTGTGCCTCGTTGTCGCCGAGCGGTGCTCTCTCCCCGTGCCAGTCCGTGCTCAACAGCCACGAGCGCATGCGCGCGCGCGCGTAGCCGGCGTCGAACGGCCTCGCCAGGGAGCCGGTGGCGCCCGCCGCGAGCAACGCCTCGGGGTCATCGTCGTCCTGGATCACCACGATGGCGACTTCCTTGGCATAGGTTCCTTCTCCGCCGCGGACCTCGCGGCAGAGATCGAGTCCGTCGCGACCGGCCAGGCTGCGCTCGATGATCAGCAGCGTGGGCTTCTCCCGGTGCACGACCTCGATGGCGGTTTCGACGTCGGCGGCGGAAAAGAGCCGCAGCCCCTCGTCGGCGGCCGCGTCCGCAAGCAGGTCCGCCGTTGCCGGCTCGGACACCGCGACCAGGACGCTCTGCTCGTGCGTGTTGCTCGCAGGTGTGACGATGGCGGACTTGGTCGCGGGTCTGTAGGCCGAGCGCACGCGTCGCGTGCGCTCGATGTCGAGCACTTGTCCTTCCGCCGCCGCCAGCACCTCGAGCGGCGCGTTCGCCTTTGCCACGCGCTCGCGCGCGAGGCTAACCACGTTCTCCACGGCGTCGTCGTCGCGCAACGGGTCGTGATGGAACAAGGCGAGGCGCTGCACGTCGGCGGCGGCCGCCGCCTGAACCACGTACTCCATGGTGCTGTGGCCCCAGCCGACCTTGGAGGGGTATTCGTCGGCCGTGTACTGTGCGTCGTGGATGACGAGATCCGCACCCGCCAAGAACTGCTCGTGTCGTGCGTCTTCGCGCCCACGCGGCACGGCATCCCCGACCGCGAGACGCCGCGAGTGAGGTTCGTGGTCCGTCGCGTAGACGACGACCACGCCCGCGCACTCGAGCCGGTAGCCGATGGTGAGCGCGGGGTGATGCAGATACTGCGCCGTCACCTGGATGTCACCGAGCTTGAAGCGCCCCTCGACGAGGTCGTGGTAGCGCACCGTCGCTCCAAGGTCGTCGAGGGCGAGGGGAAAATAGGTGTACTGCATCTGCCCGGCGAGCGTCTCGCGCAGCGAAAGCCCTGCGCCGTGCGGCCCGTAGACGTCCCACTCGTTGCCGCGCACGCGCAACGGCGCAAAAAAGGGAAACCCCTGAATGTGGTCCCAGTGGGTATGCGTGATGAGGATGTGGCCGCGCCGTGGAGCGTTGCCGCCGGTGAGCAGGGCGCTGCCGAGCCCGTGGGCACCGGTGCCGCAGTCGAGCACGACGAGGGTGCCGTCCGGCGAGCGCAGCTCGACACAGGAGGTGTTGCCGCCATAACGCACCGTGCCCGGGCCGGCCTTGGCGATGGAGCCGCGTGTGCCCCAGAAACGAACTCGCACGCTACCTCCTGTGGGCCGCTGCCATTGAGCGCGCCGTGTTCCCGCCGGGAGTCAGGCGCCTCGTCTGCGCACCGCCCGCGCCTCGCGCTCCCGTGCCCTCGCCGGTATCCCGGACAGGCTTGTATTGTAACCGTTTCGCTCCCGCGAGGCATCGGCCGGGGGTCGTTCTCGTCGGCCGCCCGACGCGGGTTCGGCGCCGGGGCACTCGCTCAGATCGCCCGCAGCGCCGGCAGCAACTCTTCGGATATCAGCCGCATGCTGTGCAACGCGGTGGACAGCGGCATGCCCGCCCAGTGTGTGCGCAGGCAAAGGTGGTTGACCCCGAGTTCGCGCCAGTAGGGCTCGAGCTGGTGATAGCAATCCTCGGGCGAGCCGAGGATGAAACGGCCGCGAATCAGCTCCTCGAATTCCTTGTCGAAAGACTCGTCCTCGGGCATGGCGTCGTCCTGGCCCCACTTGGCGTAGTCGCGGTACTTGCCCGCCAGATACGGCCCGGCCATGTCGAGGGCCGTCGCCCGGTCCTTGGCGCAGAAGATCTCCTTCAGGATGGGCAGCTCCTGCGGGAAAGGTTTGCCCTGGGCGTCGAGCTCCTCGCGGTAGAGCGCCAGCTGACGACGGATCGTCTGCAGCGTCGAGTGCGGGTTCACGAACCACGTGTCCCCGAGACGCGCCGCGCGGCGGATCGCCCGGTCGTTGTTGGCCGCAATCCAGATCGGCGGCCACGGCTTCTGCACCGGACGCAGGTTCATGCGCACGTTCTCGAGCCGGCAAGTCTCCCCGTGATGGGTGACGGCTTCCTCGCTCCACAGCCGTCGAACGAGCGCGAGATACTCCTCGAAGCGGCTCACCCGCTTACCTCGCGGCACGCCGAAGGCGTCGAACTCCACCTCGCGGTAGCCGAGGCCGACGCCGAACACCAGACGGCCGCCGGCAATGACATCCAGGCTCGCCACCGTCTCGGCGACATAGACCGGGTTGTGCAGGTTCAGCAGCAGCACCCCGAGCCCGGTGATCATGTCGCCGGCCTCGGGTATCAACCGGGCGAGAAAGGGCACCAGCTGCAGCTGCTGGTTGTTGCCTTCATTGAGGTAGTGCTGTCCCGAGAAGAGCGAATTCCAGCCCGCGTCGCGCGCCAGATGCACCATGGCGATCTGCTCCTCGAGGGCGTGCACCATGTCGGCGTCGAGACGATGCTGGTTGGTGACGAACAGTCCTACTTTCATGGCGATGACGTTCTGTCGCTGCGTGGGTCGGGCTCTCGATCGCGCGCGCCGGCGAGGCCCGGACCGCCGGACAGTGCAGTGAGGCCCCGAGGTCTCGTCACGCCCGAGGCGGTGCGGGGCAGGCGCCGGGCGCAGCGCCGATTGTAGAGCGTTCTCGCCCGGCGCGGGAGCGAGGCCCGCATAGTCGCGCTCCCGGCTGGGACCGGCGGCCGCAGCCGTTACAATCACGGCATGACGCAACGGGCGTTACCACCGGCCGCCAGGGCCGCGACCGCCGCCGCCGCGGGCATGCTGCGCACGCGCCTGCTGGGCCTTGCACTGGCGGCCTGCGTGGTCGGCCCCCTGTTGGCGGACAGCGTCTCGGGTCGCCAGGCGCTCGCCGATCTGCGGGCGCTCGCCGAGCAGGGCGACGCCCAGGCGCAATACCGCTTGGCCTTCGTTTACGACCGGGGTATGGGCACACCGCCGCGCCCGAAGCAGGCGCTGCAGTGGTATCGCGCCGCCGCCGAGCAGGGCCACGCCCGCGCGCAGTATGAGCTGGGGCGTATCTACCGCAAGGGCGAGTACGCGCCGCGCGATGCCGCTCAGGCGCAGATGTGGTTCCGGCTGGCGGCCGAGCAGGGGATTGCCGGCGCACAGTACGCCCTCGCCGTGATGCTGCGCGATGGCGAGGGCGCGCCCGCGGACGCCGTGCAGGCCTACGCTTGGTTCGACGTGGCGGGCGCGCTCGGACATCCCTTTGCATGGAAGAGCCGGGACACGCTGGGCGCGCGACTTGGACCGGATCAACTCGAGCAGGCGCGCGGGGTGGCCCGACGATGGCTCGAGCAGCGGGGAAAGTAGCCCGGTGCAACCCGGGATTTGGGTGCGGGTGCGGGATTTTCGCTTCGTCGGTCCAACGGCACCGACGAACGGTTGGCGGCTGGACTCGGGGCGGTCCCCTCCTTTAGGGTCCCGGGCTGCCCGCAGCCGGATGGGAATTGCGACTTGCGGGAAGGAGAACCCGCCGAGGCCCCGCCTCGGCGGGTTTTTTTGCGACCCGGGGTGCGGTGCCCGCCGAGCCCGGGCGGCCCCTTTCGGCGGTCCCGCACGTTGCGCCGCAGTTGATTTCGATCAAGCTGAGCAGGAGTGCGCGAACATACACTTCTACGGGTGGAGACCGGTTGAACCTCAAGCCAGCAGGAGTGATCAAATGACTGCAAAGAAGGCTCTCGCATCCTGGGTAGTGGCTGGATTCATGATCCCGGCCGCGGCCGCGCAGGAAGAAAATGTCTTCGTCGAGTTCCGGGCATTGAGCCCGACGGCGGCGCTGGAACTCGCCCAGGAGACGCTCAAGGCCTGTCAAAAAGACGACTATCAGGTGGCGGTCGCGGTAGTCGACCGCATGGGTGTCACGCAGGTGCTCCTGCGGGACCGCTACGCCGGACCGCATACCCCATCGACGGCCTGGCGCAAGGCCTGGACCGCGGTCAGTTTCCGTGCCGACACGCTGGAGCTGAGTGAGATCACCGCGGGTAGCGCGCCGCAGGCCGGGGCGCGTTTCATCGATAACGCGCTCATGATCGGCGGCGGCGTGCCGGTCGAGGCCGCGGGTAGCGTGGTGGCGGGCGTCGGCGTTTCCGGGGGGCCGACCGGCGAGGTCGATGACGCCTGCGCGCGCGCGGCGATCGAGACCTTGCAGGGGAAGCTGCAGATGTGACCGCCCGCCGGCGGCCGGATCACTCGAGCGCGTAGACGACGTTCACCCGGACCTGGACCCGGTGCTCTCCCGGGGCCACGGGAACGGCCATGGCCGCCTCGGCGGCCATGGCGCGACCGAAGGCCTGAGGTCGAGGCAGGTACGCCTCCTGCTCGCTGATGCTGAGGACGCCGCCCAGGCGCACGCCGGCGGCGGCGGCATAGAGCTCGGCCCGATGGCGCGCGTCGGCGATGGCGTTGCGCCGGGCCGCATCGAGCGCGCTGCGCGGATTCTCGGCATCGAAGCGGATTGCCGAGATGCTGTTGGCGCCCGCGGCCACCAGCGCATCGATGAGCGCGCCGAGCCGCGCCGGCTCGCGCACCCGCACGACAACTTCGTTGGAGGCGCGAAAGCCGCTGATTTGGGGGGCGGAACGCGCTTCGCCGTCACGGCGGAATTCGGGCCTGAGATCGAGGTTCGTGGTCTGAACGTCCTTCGCGGGGACGGCGTGGTCTTCGAGCGCGTCAAGGACCTTGGCCATGGCGGCGCTATTCGCCTCCAGCGCTTCGGCGGCGTCGGCGCCCTGGGTCACGGTCCCGGCCTGAAAGATTGCGGTGTCCACGTCCGCCACCGCCTCGCCCTCGCCGACCACGCTGAGCGTGCGCTCGGGGCCCTGCGCCACGGCGGCGGACGCAAACGTCAGCGTCGCCGCCAGCACCAGCACCCGTGTCTGAACCCTGCGCATCACGAACGTCACTTTTGCCTCGTCTTCACCGGCTCGCGGCAACGGTGCTTCGCCGCGCTGGCCGGCGGCGAGTTAAGCAGCTTGCCCGCGAAAAGGCAATCGGGCGGCGGAGCCGCCGGGGGAGGCCTTTGGCGACGCGGCCGGCGCGCGCGCATGGGGTGTCGCCGCGGTCAGCGTTTTCGAGTACGCAACAGGAAATGTTCAGAGGGGTGGGGGGTGAGGCGGGTGGCTGCCCCGGGGCGTGGGTGCGGGATCGAACATCACCTCGTTTCCCCGGGCAGCGGCCCGCCTTTCTTGTTGGTATAGGATCGCTTCACAGTTCCCGTTAAATCGGTCGCGTCCGTGCGACCCGCTCCCCCCGTGTTCCTAGCTCGCAGCGCGGCGCGGAGGCTCGCGGGGTGACAAGGCGCTTTCGGCCCATTTCGCCAGCGCATCCCGGCGGCACAGCCGCGACGGGGGTGGACGGTCCGGGGGTGGGCGGCCGCGGCGGCGGGCCGCGGCCGACTTCAACAACTCCCAAGACACCCTTCCCCAGTAGCGGAGCTACATTTGTAGGTCTAGCAGGCGATCAGGCAAGACACAAGGTAGATTTCACACGATGAATGGCTATTTTTTTCCTGCGATCGGCGATCCTGTCGGGACAGGCGGATTTTCCAGGCCCGCAACCGGCGCCGGCGCGCGGCCTCGCGTTTTCGCGGGCCTGTTACGGGCCGGGACCCTTGGCAGCCGGCATCTCGATCGACTAGAATCGCGCGCCGCTGCCGCAGTCGGCGGCCCCGCCGTATCCCCGCGGGCGTCTGCGCCTCGGGGCCGGTTCCCGAAACTCCTTGCCCCACCGCCCGACGGGGGGCTGCAACCCGAAAGGAGCGTCACATGCGTCACTACGAGGTGGTGTTTCTGGTCCATCCGGATCAGAGCGAGCAGGTTCCCGCTATGGTGGAGCGCTACCGCTCGATGATCGAGGGCGGTGGCGGCCGCATTCATCGCGAGGAAGACTGGGGACGGCGCCAGCTTGCGTTCCCCATCAACAAGATTCACAAGGCCCACTACGTGCTGCTCAACATCGAGTGCGGTCAGGACACCCGTCGCGAGATCGAAAACGCGTTTCGCTTCAATGACGCGGTGCTGCGCAGCCTGTTCATCAAGCGTGACAAGGCGATTACCGAAGCGTCGCCGCTGTTCAAGGAAGCCGAGCGTGAACGCGAGTCGGGCGGCGCGGGCGAGAAAGGTCGGCGCGAGCGTGAGCGCGACCGTGAAGCGGCGGCGCAATCCAAACCGCAGGCGGAGGCCGGCGATGAGGGCGAGCAAGCCGGAACGGATGAAGAAGCCGAGGCGGCTGCGTCGGACGACGCCGGCGACGACGAGGAGGAGACCGAGCAATGAGCCGGTTCATGAGAAGACGCAAGTACTGCCGCTTTACGGCACTCGGTGTCGAGGAGATCGACTACAAGGATCTGGCCACCCTGAAGGGTTACATCAGCGAGACCGGCAAGATCATCCCGAGCCGCAACACCGGAACCAAGGCGCGCTACCAGCGCCAGCTGGCGCTCGCCGTCAAGCGGGCGCGCTTCCTGGCGCTGCTGCCTTACAGCGACAGCCACTGAGAACGGCCGCGGAGCATCCATCATGGAAGTCATACTTCTCGAGCGCATGCAGAACCTCGGCGACCTGGGCGATCAGGTCACCGTGAAACCGGGCTACGCCCGCAATTACCTGATCCCTCAGCGCAAGGCGATGCCGGCGACGGAGGCGGCCAAGGCGAAGGTCGAAGAGCGACGCCAGGAGTTGCTCAAGCAGGAGGCGGCGCGTGTCGCGAGTGCGCGTCAGCGCGCGGAGGGTGCGGTGCGTGCGGTCACGATCACGCGGCGGGCTTCCGAGGAGGGCAAGCTCTTCGGCTCCGTGAGTCCTGCGGACATCGCCGAGGCGGCCGCGGCGGCGGGCACCGAGATCGCGCGCTCCGAGATCCAGCTGCCCGAGGGTCCTCTCAAGGAGGTCGGCGAGTTCGAGGTCGAAGTCATTCTGCACCCCGAGGTGCGCTTCGCGCTGCAGGTCTCTGTCGTCGCCGAGGAGTAGTCCGAGCCGGCGCCACCGCTTTCGGGGCCGCGAACTCGGCATCCGCGCCGACCGTCCGTCGTCGCCACGGCGCTGAGCCGTTTTCCCGCCGCCACCCGCCGTGCCGGGGGGTATAATACGAGGTCCCCAGCAGGACGCGAGGAGACCGTGGCGCCTTGGCCACCTCTGCCGAGAAAATCAGCACGGCGCTGAAGGTGCCGCCCCAGGCCATGGAGGCCGAGCAGTCCGTGCTCGGCGGGTTGCTGCTGGACAATCGTCGCTGGGACGAGGTGGCCGACGTCGTCTCCGACGAGGACTTCTACTTCCAGAACCACCGGGAGATCTATCGCGCGATCCTCGCCCTGTGCGAGGACAATCACCCGGCAGACGTCGTTACGGCCTCGGAGTGGCTGGAGAAGAACGGCCGCCTGGACACGGTCGGCGGGCTCGCTTACCTCGGCTCGCTGGCGAAGAACACGCCGAGCACCGCCAACCTGGCCGCCTACGCGCGCATCGTGCGCGAGCGCGCCATCCTGCGGCGCCTCATCGGCGCGGCCAATGACATCGTCGAAAGCGCATACAGCCCCGAGGGACGCTCCCCCAGCGAGATTCTCGACCACGCCGAGCAGGTGATATTCGAGATCGCCCAGCGCGACAGCCGGCGCCGTTCCGGATTCATGCCGTTGAAAGGGTTGCTGACGCAGGCCATTGACCGCATCGAGGAGCTGTTCGACTCCGAGAGCCCGCTGACGGGCGTTCCCACGGGGTTCACCGACCTCGACGACATCACCTCGGGACTGCAGCCCTCGGACCTGATCATCATCGCCGGGCGGCCGTCGATGGGAAAGACGTCGCTCGCAATGAACATCGCCGAGAACGCGGCGGTCGGATGCAAGCTGCCCGTCGCCGTGTTCAGCATGGAAATGCCGGGCCAGCAACTGGCTATGCGCATGCTGGCCTCGCTCGGCCGCATCAACGCTCACCGAATTCGCACCGGAAAGCTCTCCGACGACGACTGGCCGCGACTGACCTCGGCGGTGGGCTTGCTGAACGAAGCTCCTGTTTACGTCGACGACACGCCCGCCCTGACGCCGCTCGAGTTGCGCTCGCGGGCGCGGCGCCTGCACCGCGAACACGGCCTGGGGTTGCTGATCGTGGATTATCTGCAGCTCATGCAGGCCACCGACTCGACGGAGAACCGCGCCACCGAGATCTCCAACATCACGCGCAGCCTCAAGATCATGGCGAAGGAGCTGAATGTGCCGCTTATTGCCATGTCGCAGCTCAACCGCAGCCTCGAAAGCCGGCCCAACAAGCGCCCGGTCATGTCGGACCTGCGCGAGTCCGGAGCCATCGAGCAGGACGCCGACGTGATCCTGTTCATCTACCGCGACGAGGTCTACAACGACGACAGCGCCGACAAGGGCACCGCCGAGATCATCGTCGGCAAGCAGCGTAACGGACCGACCGGCACGGTGCGCCTGACCTTCCTGGGCGAGTACACGCGCTTCGAGAACTACGCCAGCCCCGCCTTCGAGGCCGGCTTCTGATGCGCGCCCGGCGCGCGGTCGGCGGCCGCGGCGCGTCGGCCCCGTGAAGGCGAGGGCGCGGGCCGCATTCGTCTGCGACGCCTGCGGCGCGTCGGCGCCGAAGTGGGTGGGCCAGTGCCCCGACTGCGGCGCGTGGAATACTTTGGTCGAGACGGCCCTGCCCGCAGGCACGCACCGTGGCGCCGGCGCCGCGGCCGCCGCCGGACGGGGCGTGCGGACCCTGGCGAGCATCGACGTCCAGGCGCTCACGCGGCTGCACAGCGGCGTCCCCGAGTTTGACCGCGTGCTCGGCGGCGGTTTCGTGCCCGGGTCGGTGGTGCTGATCGGCGGCGACCCCGGCATCGGCAAGTCCACGCTGCTGTTGCAGAGCCTGGCGCGCCTGAGCGCGCAGACGACGGCCCTGTACGTGACCGGCGAGGAGTCGCTCGAGCAGGTGGCGCTGCGGGCGAGCCGTCTCGGGGTGGACGCGGAATCGCTGCGGCTGCTGGCGGAGAATCGGCTCGAGACGGTGCTCGAAGCCGCCGCCACGCTCGCCCCGTCCGTGCTCGTGGTGGACTCCATTCAGACGTTCTATTCCGACCTGCTGTCATCGGCGCCGGGCAGCGTGGCCCAGGTGCGGGAGACCGCCGGGCAGCTCGTGCGCTACGCCAAGGACCGCAATTGCATCGTGATCCTGGTCGGACACGTCACCAAGGAAGGCAGTCTCGCCGGCCCGCGCGTGCTGGAGCACATGGTCGATGCCGTGCTCTACTTCGAGGGCGATCGCAGCAGCCGCTTTCGCCTGGTGCGGGCGTTCAAGAACCGCTTCGGCGCAGTCAACGAGATCGGCGTGTTCGCCATGACCGAGCGCGGTTTGCGCGAGGTGGGCAATCCTTCGGCCATGTTCATCCATCGCGGTGAGCCCGCCCCCGGCAGCGTGATACTGGCAACCCAGGAGGGCACGCGGCCACTGCTGGTGGAGCTGCAGGCGCTCGTGGACCAGAGCACGGCGCCGAACCCGCGGCGGGTGTCCGCGGGCCTGGAGCTGAATCGCCTGGCGTTGCTGCTCGCGGTGCTGCATCGTCACGGAGGGCTCGCGGTGCACGATCAGGACGTGTTCATCAACGTGGTCGGCGGGGTGCGTGTCAACGAGCCCGCCGCCGACCTCGCCGCCATCATGGCGGTGGTCTCGAGTCACCGCAATCGGCCGCTCGAGGAGGATACGGTGGTTTTCGGCGAGGTCGGCCTGGCGGGTGAGGTGCGTCCGGTGCAGCGTGGGCTCGAGCGTCTGCGCGAGGCCCGTGAGCTCGGCTTCACGCGCGCCGTGATACCCGATGCGAACCGGCCGAAGAAGGGCTGGCCGGGGTTCCGTATCGTCGCCGTGCAGCGCCTGGGGGAGGCCATCGAGCTGCTCGGCTGACGGAACGGCCGTCAGTCGGCGCGCAGCAGCTCGTTGATTCCGGTTTTGGCTCGCGTGCGCTCGTCCACGCGTTTGACGATGACCGCGCAGTAGAGGCTGTGGCTGCCGTCGGGCGCCGGCAGCGAGCCGGCGACCACGACCGACCCGGGCGGCACGCACCCGTAGCCCACCTCGCCGGTTTCGCGGTCGAGTATCTTCGTGCTCTGCCCGATGAACACGCCCATGGACACCACCGATCCCTGGCCGACGACGACGCCCTCCACGATCTCGCTGCGTGCGCCGATGAAGCAGTCGTCCTCGATGATCGTCGGCGCTGCCTGCAGCGGCTCGAGCACGCCGCCGATGCCGACGCCGCCGGACAGGTGCACGTTCTTGCCGATCTGGGCGCAGGAGCCGACCGTGGCCCAGGTATCCACCATGGTGCCTTCGTCGACGTAAGCGCCGACGTTCACGTACGACGGCATCAGCACCACATTGCGCCCTATGTACGCGCCGCGGCGAACCGATGCCGGTGGGACCACGCGGAAGCCGCCCTCGCGGAACTCGCGCTCGCCGACGTCGGCGAACTTGGTCGCGACCTTGTCGTAGTAATTCGTGTAGCCGTCGCGCACGACGCGGTTCTCCTCAATGCGGAAGGAGAGCAGAACCGCTTTCTTGAGCCACTCGTGAACGATCCACTCCCCGCCACGCTTCTCCGCGACGCGGGCCTCGCCCCGATCCAGGGCGCTGATGGCCTCGCCGACCGCGGCCTTGATCTCGGCGCTCGCGGTGCGCGGAGTGATCTCGGCGCGCTGCTCGAAGGCTCTCTCAACGATGCGTTTGCATTCTTTCATGGGCGCAGGATTGCTTGTTTTGGCGAAATCGAAGATACCCGTGTCCGCAAGAGGCGGCTCACGAGGCCGCGCGCCGGGGCATCGGCTCGTCGTGCTCGCCGGTCTCGTCGAGGGCCTCGTGGATGTGCTCGCGCAGACAGCTCTGCTGCGTCTGGCTGCTCACCGGATGGCCGTCGCGATCGACGATGAAGAAGACGTCCTCGGCACGCTCGCCGGCAGTGGTTATCTTCGCCGACACCAGCCGCACCTTACACTGCAGCAGCGCCAGTGAAACCCGGTAGAGCAAGCCGGGACGGTCCTGGGCCACGACCTCCATGATGGTGTACTGAGCATCGAGGGACTCCGCAAAGCTCACATTCGTCGCGATCGGAAAATGCTTGAGCGTGCGCGACACGGCGCTGCGACGGGATGCGCGACCGGCCTCCGGCGCGAGGATCTGTGCCCGCAGGCGGTTTTCCTGCTCACGGATCTCCTCGGCCTCGGCGCCGAGCACGACGAACACGAGCAGTGCCATCCCCGAGCGGGCCCCGTGCACGCGTGCGTCGAGTATGTTGAGGTGGAGCCGATCGAAGCCGCCCGTGACGACCGAGAAGAGATTTTCGGCGTCGGGCGCGAAGACGAGGAACTGACTGGCGCCGATGTCCGGGTGATAGCGGGCGGCAACGAGCGGCAGATCGATCACGCGCGCCGAGACGATGCTGTGTGTGTGCCAGGCGACGGTTTCGGGATCGTGGCGCAGAAAATACTCGTCGTCGAGGTAATCCCAGTGCTTGCCGACGGCGGTGGCGCTGACGCCCAGGGTCTCGAGGTAGCCCCGCGCCTCGTCCTTGAGTTCGCGGATGCGCTCGCTGACCTGCAACGGCGTGCTGATGCCGCGGCGCAGCGCGCGCGAGGCGGCCGCGTACAGATCGGCCAGCAGGCGCCCCTTCCAGGCGTTCCACACTTGGGGGCTGGTGCCGCGGATGTCAGCCATCGTAAGCAGGTACAGATTGTCGAGGTGCTCCTGGTCGCCGACGGTCTGGGCAAAGCGCGTGATGACATTGGGGTCGGAGATGTCTTCGCGCTGAGCGGTCCATGACATCAGCAGGTGGTGACGCACCAGCCAGGCGACGAAATGAGCGTCGTAATCGCTCATATCGTGCTGTTTGCAGAAAGAGAAAGCATCCGCTTCGCCCAGCTTGGAGTGATCACCGCCGCGGCCCTTGGCAATGTCGTGAAACAGGCCGGCGAGATAGAGCCGCTCACGCTTGAACAGCCGGCCCATGATCTCGCTTGCGTGCGGGAACTCGTGGCGGAACTCGGCGACCGCGAAGCGGCGCAGATTGCGCACCACGAACAGGGCGTGCGCGTCCACGGTGTAGACGTGAAACAGATCGTGCTGCATCTGGCCCACGATGCGACCGAAGACCGGCAGATAGGCGCCGAGAACGCCGTAGGCGTTCATTCGCCGCAGGGCATGCGTCAGGCCGGCGGGTTGCCGCACTATCTCCATGAACAGCGAGCGGCAGGCGATGTCGTCGCGGAACGCCGCATCGATGCGGTGCAGATTGGCGCGCACGAGACGGATGGTGCTGGCGCGTACGCCCTTCATCTCGGGGCGTTGCTGCAGGATAAGAAACATCTCCATCAGGGCGAAGGGGTTACGCCGGAAGACGTCGGGGTGGTTCACCTCGAGAAAGCCGTCGATGGAGCAGAAGCGACGATTGATCTCCCGGCGCACGCGGTCGCGCCGGGAAAGAATGGCCTCCTGAAAATGCTGCAGCAGGATCTCGTTGAGGAGCCTCAGTTCCTTCACGGTGCGGTAATACCGCTTCATCAGCTGCTCGACGGCGAGGTGGTTTTCCCTGTCCTCGAAGCCGAACTCCGTGGCAAGACTGCGCTGGTGGTCGAACAGCAGGCGGTCTTCGCGCCGACCCGCCATGAAGTGCAGCCCGTTGCGCAGTCGCCAAAGGAAGTTGCGACCGCGGATCAGCGTTCGATACTCCTCCTCGGTGAGGAAGTCGTGGGCGATGAGGTCCCTGAAGGCGGTGGCGCCGAAGTGCCGCTGAGCGACCCAGGCGATGGTCTGGATGTCGCGCAGCCCTCCGGGGCCATCCTTGATGTTGGGCTCTAGGTTGTACTCGGTGTCGTCGAAGCGCTCGTGGCGGGCGATCTGCTCGTTCAGCTTGGCCTGGAAGAACTTGCGCACCGGCCACACCCGGGGCGGCTGCATCCGCTGCTTCATCTGCTCGAAGAGCTCGCGATCGCCTTCCAGCAGGCGCGCCTCCATCAGGTTCGTGGCCACCGTGATGTCGCGCTTCGACTCGCGCACGCAGTCGGCGACGGTGCGCACGCTGTGGCCGACGTCGAGGCGGATGTCCCAGAGAAAACGCAGCAGTTTCTCGCTGAACTCGCTGGCGTTGGCCCGAGTGGCGCGCTCGATGAGCAGCATCACGTCGACATCGGAGCGGGGGTGCAGCTCACTGCGCCCGTAGCCGCCGACGGCGACCAGAGCGACACGGGTGCCGGGCTCGAGCCCGCCGGCGAACAGCTCCCAGGCGAAATGCAGGATCTGGTCGATGACCCAGGCGTGACCGTGGACCACGTCCTGCGCCGCGCTGCCCTTGAGATGCTGCGCGTGAAGCTCGCGGCGTGCTTCGTCGAGCGCGGTGCGAAAGACGGTGATGGGTGGCTCGCCGCCGCTCAGTCGGCGCGAGAATCCCTTGGCGTCAAAGAGGCTGGACTTCGCCAGGTGCATCGCCGCCCCCCGGCGTCAGAGGGTTCGCCCCGGCAGCAGCGTCAGTACCTCGTATCCGGTTTCGGTCACGAGCAAGGTGTGCTCCCACTGGGCGGACAGGCTGTGATCACGCGTAACGACCGTCCAGCCGTCGGAAAGCAGCCGCGTCTCGCGGCGACCGGCGTTGATCATCGGCTCGACGGTGAACGTCATGCCCGGCACGAGCTCCACGCCCGTTCCCGGGTGCCCGTAGTGAAGCACCTGGGGGTCCTCGTGAAACTGGCGGCCGATACCGTGCCCGCAGTACTCGCGCACGACGGAGAAGCCCTGCTTTTCCGCGTGGCTCTGCACGGCGTGGCCGATGTCGCCCAGAAAGGCGCCGGGGCGCACCGCGGCGATGCCGCACACCATCGAGTCGTAGCTCGCCTGGCAAAGCCGTCTGGCCAGGATCGAGGGCTCGTTGACATAGAACATCCGGCTGGTGTCCCCGTGGAAGCCGTCTTTGATCACGGTGATGTCGATGTTGATGATGTCGCCGTTCTTCAGGCGCTTGTCCCCCGGGATGCCGTGGCAGACGACATGGTTTACGGAGGTGCAGATGGACCGCGGAAAGCCGCGATAGTTGAGCGGGGCGGGAATCGCGTCGAGCTCGTCGACGATGTAATCGTGGCACAGCAGATCGAGCTCGGCCGTGGTTGTGCCCGCCCGCACGTGGGGCTCGATCATGTCGAGCACCTGCGCCGCCAGGCGGCCCGCCGCTCGCATCTTCTCGATCTCGTCCTCGCTCTTGATGCTGATGCCTATCAACGGCGCCACGCCCCGCTGCTTCTTCATGCCGTCAATCCATGCTCGCTTGCCGCTGCGCCGAATCCTACACCAAATGCCCGCGCTGCGCAGGCGGGCCGGGGCGGCGCACCTTTCCCGGGCGGGTGCCGATGTGGTATAAAGCCGCGCTTTTCAACTCTCACATGGGTCGAGCGTGCTCCGCCCGGGTGCCCTGCCGCCAGCGGCGGCGGGTCGGCGGACGAACCCCATGGAGGACTAACCCGAAACAGGAGACAGACCAATGACTGACGTCACCATGCGCCAGATGCTGGAGGCTGGCGTGCACTTCGGGCATCAGACCCGATACTGGTGCCCCAAGATGGCACCGTACATCTTCGGCGATCGCAACAAGATCCACATCATCAATCTCGAACAGACGCTGCCGCTGTTCCGTGAGGCGATGAATTTCCTCGGGCATATGGCGGCCAACGGCGGCAAGATCCTCTTCGTCGGCACCAAGCGCCAGGCAAGCGACGTCGTCCAGCAGGAAGCGATCCGCTGCCGCAGCCCCTACGTGAACCACCGCTGGCTGGGCGGCATGCTCACGAATTTCAAGACGGTGCGCAACTCCATCCAGCGGTTGAAGGAGCTCGAGTCGCTCATCGACGAGGGCGGACTCGATCGGCTCAGCAAGAAAGAGGGCCTCAGCCTGAAGCGCGAGCACGCCAAGCTCGATCGGGGGCTCGCTGGAATCAAGGAAATGGAGAGCGTGCCGGACGCACTCTTCGTCATCGATGTGCAGCAGGAGTACATCGCGGTCGCCGAGGCCAACAAGCTCAAGATTCCGGTGGTTGCGGTGGTCGACACGAACTGCTCGCCCGCTGGGATCGATCACATGATCCCCGGTAATGACGACGCCATCCGCGCGATACGCCTCTACCTCGCGGCGGCGGCAGACGCGATCATTCACGGTCGCGCCACGGCCAAGACGCGGCAGCTTGGCCAGGGCGACGACGAGTATGTCGAGGTGGACGAGGCTGTGCTCGAAGAGGCCGCCGAAGCCGCGCCCGCGGCATCGCCGGAGGGTGCGGCCGTCGGCGCGCAGGCGCCGGCCGAGGCGCCCGCGGCGCAGCCCGAAGAGACGCCCAAGAAGCGCACCGTGAGAAAGGTGACGAAGAAGAAAGTGACCCGCAGGAGCGCCACCAAGAAGACCGCCGCGGCCGGTTCCGGGGACGCCGAGCCGTCGAGCGCGGACGCCGAGGAGCCGGCGCAGGGCGATGCCGCGGCGGAGTCGACGCAAACCGAGCAGCCGGATTGAGGGTCCCCGAATGACGATAACGGCATCGATGGTCAAGGAGCTGCGCGAGCGTACCGGCGCCGGCATGATGGACTGTAAGAAGGCTCTGGGTGAGGCAGGCGGCGATCTCGATGCCGCCGCCGAGCTGCTGCGCAAGAAGGGCGCGGCGAGCGCCGACAAGAAGGCCGGGCGCATTGCCGCCGAGGGGGTCATCGCCGCGGCCTTCGACGACGACGGCGGGCGCGGGGTGCTCGTCGAGATCAATTGCGAGACCGATTTTGTCGCCAAGGACGAAAGCTTTCGCGAGTTCGCCGCCGCGGTGGCGCGGTGCGTGCTGCGCGACGACCCGGCGGACGTCGAGAAGTTGCTGCAGACCGCGCTGGGCGATGGCGCGGCGACGGTCGAAGAGGCAAGGCGCGACCTCATCGCACGCATCGGCGAGAACATCAGTGTGCGCCGCTTCACCGCTTTTTCGGCCGAGGCCGGTAACGCCATTGCGGGTTACATCCACGGCGGCCGCATCGGCGTGTTGGTCGAGTTCTCCGGCGCGAGCGCCGAGATCGGTCGCGACCTCGCCATGCACGTCGCCGCCAGCCGCCCGCTGTGCGTGTCGCCCGACGACGTGCCGGAGGCGACGCTGGCGAAGGAGCGCGAGATTCTCCTCGCTCAGGCCGCCGAGAGCGGCAAGCCGCCGGAGATCGTAGAGAAGATGGTCGGCGGGCGCATCAAGAAATACCTCAACGAGATCACGCTGCTCGGCCAGCCTTTCGTCAAAGACCCTGATCGCAGCGTAGCCAAGCTGCTCACCGAAGAGTCGGCTGCCGTGCGGCGTTTCGTGCGTTTCGAGGTGGGGGAGGGGCTCGAGCGGCGCAGCGACGATTTCGTCGCGGAGGTCATGGCACAGGCCAAAGGGGGCTGAGTGTCACGCTCCGAGGGTGACTCTGCAGTCCTTCGGCGCGTACTTCTCAAGCTGAGCGGCGAGGCGCTGGCGGGCGCCGCGGGGTCCGGTCTCGACGCGGCGCGCCTGGCCGAGATCGCGGCGGAGGTCGGCGGCGTAGTCGGCCTCGGGGTCTCCGTGGGTATCGTCGTCGGCGGCGGCAATTTCTTTCGCGGTGCGGGCGTCGACACGGGCCACATGGACAGAGTGGTGGCGGATCACATCGGCATGCTCGCCACGGCCATGAACGCCCTGGCCCTCGGGCAGGCGCTTCAGGCGCAAGGCGTCCCCGTGCGTGTGCAGTCGGCGGTACCCCTGGGGTCGGTGGCGGAGCCCTACGTGCGCGCCCGCGCGCTCAAGCATCTGGACAAGGGACGCGTCGTCGTGTTCGCGTTCGGCACCGGCAACCCCCTGTTCACGACCGACTCCGCCGCCAGTCTGCGGGGCATTGAGATCGGGGCGCAACTCATGCTAAAAGCCACCAAGGTCGATGGCGTCTACAGCGCCGACCCGCTGCGCAACGCCGACGCCGTTCGCTACGAGCACCTGAGCTACGACGAGGTGCTCGCGCGGGGACTCGCCGTCATGGACGCGACGGCGGTGGCGCTCTGCCGTGACCACAAGCTGCCGATACGCGTATTCGACATCGGCGCCGCGGGCAGCCTGCGCCGCATCGTCTGCGGGGCGTCGTTGGGAACCTTGGTCAGCGAGGAAGCAAGCGCGTGATCGACGAGGTCAAGAAGAGTGCGCAGACGCGCATGAAAAAGAGCGTCGAGGCGCTGCGCAGCGAGCTGACCCGGCTGCGCACGGGGCGCGCGACCCCGGCACTGCTCGAGCACCTGCGCGTCGATTACTACGGCACCGCCACCCCCATCGACCAGGTGGCGACGGTCAGTGTCGCCGATGCACGTACCCTGTCGCTGCAGCCCTGGGACAAGTCCGTCGTTCCGGTCCTGGAGAAGGCGATTCTCGAGTCGGATCTCGGGCTGAATCCGGTCACCTCGGGCGACGTCATTCGCATACCTCTGCCGGCGCTTACCGAGGAGCGGCGTCGGGATATGACCAAGCTCGTGCGGGCGGAAGGGGAGAATGGCAAGATAGCCGTGCGCAACATTCGCCGCGACGCCAACAACCGTCTGCGCGAGTTGCTCAAAGAAAAGAAGATCACGGAGGACGAAGAGAAACGAGCGCACGACGAGATTCAAAAGCTCACGGACGATTACGTGGTCAAGATCGACGAGACCGTTGCGGCCAAGGAGCAGGAGATCATGGAAGTCTGATGCCTCGCTGCAGCCGCTCACCGCGTCGTCCCACCCCGACGGAATTCTTCACCACGGCTGCACGCCGTTGAGCACCTGAGCCCATGGTCACAGACACCCCCGCTTTTCCGAGTTCCAGCAGCGTCATCCCCAGCTCCGGAGACCTGCCCCGCCACGTCGCCGTCATCATGGACGGCAACGGCCGCTGGGCCAAGCAGCGCGGCTTGCCCCGCATCGCCGGCCACCGCCGCGGCGTCGACTCGGTTCGCCTGCTCATTCGCCGCTGCGCCGAGCTCGGCATACCCTACCTGACGCTGTTCGCTTTCTCCAGCGAGAACTGGCGCCGGCCGGCGACGGAGGTGAAGCTGCTGATGGACCTCTTGCGGGTCACGCTCGACAACGAAGTGCGCAAGCTGCACGAGAACGAGGTGTGCGTGCGCGTCGTCGGGGAACGTTCGCGCCTGAATCCGCGCATACGCAGCCTGATCGCCAACGCCGAGGCGCTCACCGCGAACAACACACGTCTGAACGTGACCATCGCACTGAATTACGGTGGGCGCTGGGACATCGCGCAGGCCTGCCGGCGGATTGCCGAGGAGGTCCGCGAGGGGCGTCTGCAGCCGGAGTCCGTCGACACCGAAACGATCGAACGCTTTCTGAGCACGAGCTTTCTGCCCGAGCCCGATCTTTTCATTCGCACCGGCGGCGAACAGCGCATCAGCAACTTCCTTCTTTGGCAGCTTGCCTACTGTGAGCTCTACTTCACCGAAGTGCTGTGGCCGGAGTTCGGGCCCGAGGCTTTCGACCACGCCCTGCGCTCGTTCGCCCGGCGCCAAAGGCGCTTCGGGCAGACGGGGGACCAAGTGGCGGCTGGCAACCACTCCCAAGCGCAGAACGCCTAAACGCTCTTCGCGGACCGGCGATTTGAGGCGAACGCACACGCCGGCATGCCCGGGTCCGCCCGCGGGCGCCGTCGGGTGTTTTCCCCACGTCGTCGGTGCCGCCGGATGCCTGCGCACCGCGGTCGGGACGGCCACGGGTTCTTGAATACCGTCCCACCACCGCGTTCCGGGGCTGCGCAGGCGCTGGCGACGCGGGCGCTCACCGCGCTGGCGCTGATCGCGCTGTTCGTGCTTGCGGTGCTGCTCATGCCAACGGCGCTTCTCGCGCTGCTGCTGGGGACGGTCGCCGCGCTGGCGGCGCTGGAGTGGGCGAGCCTGTGCGGGCTCGCCGGCCGCCGCCGGCGTATCGCGTTCGCCGCCCTGACGCTGGCCGCGGGGCTGGCGCTGCTCGCCGCGAGTTGGGCGTCGGCGTGGTTTCTGCTGCCCGGCGTCGCCTGGTGGCTGTGGGCCGGATGGGAGCTTCGCGCCCGGTGTGATCGCGCGGCGTCGCCGGACGCCGCGCGCTGCCTCGCTCGCGGCGTCGCCGCCATCGCGCCGGCGTGGAGCGCGCTCGTGTACGTTCACTCGCTGCCGTCGGTCGGGCCTGTGAGCGTGCTCTGTCTCTTCGCCATCGTGTGGGCCGCCGACACGGGCGCCTATTTCGCCGGACGCCGCTGGGGACGGCGCCGCCTCGCGCCGGCGCTCAGCCCGGGCAAGACAGTGGCCGGATTCGTCGGCGGCATGGCCGCCGTTGCCGCCTTTGCATTGCTCAGCGGTATACTATGGCCGGGCGCAGCGAAGCTGCCGCTGTGGTGGTGGAGCGCGCTGTGTCTCGTCGTCGGCGTGTTCTCAGTGGTGGGCGATCTCACCGAGAGCGCGCTCAAGCGTCTCGCGCACGTCAAGGACAGCGGCAGTCTCCTGCCCGGACACGGTGGCGTTCTCGATCGTACCGACAGCATTCTCGCCGCCGCGCCCGTTTTCGCGCTAGGCTGGACACTGTTGCTGCGCGTCGGCCCGGTGGGCGCCGCGTGAGCGGTTTCCCGATGCGGGGCCGGCCCGCGCAGCGACTCTGCGGCGTGCGCCGAGCCCGCCAAAAAGCGCCGAAGCAATCTCACTGAGCAGACATGGGTGAATTTGTATACAGCCTGATCGGCTTCGCCATCGCCATCGGCATTCTGGTGACGGTGCACGAGTTCGGACACTTCTGGGTGGCGCGGCGACTCGGGGTCAAGGTGCTGCGCTTCTCCATCGGTTTCGGCCGTCCGCTGTGGTCCCGGCGCGCCGGTGCGGATGCGACGGAGTACGTCATCGCGGCGATCCCCCTCGGTGGCTACGTCAAGATGCTGGATGAGAGCGACGGCGAGGTGGCGGAGACCGAGCGCCACCGCGCCTTCAATCGCCAGGGGCTGCCGAAGCGGGCTGCGATCGTGCTGGCGGGGCCGTTTTTCAATTTTCTATTTGCCGCCGTCGCGTACTCCGCTGTGTTCGCCGTCGGTATGGCCGGGATCAGGCCGGTGGTAGGGGGTGTGGACGCCGGCTCGCTCGCCGAGCGCAGCGGCTTTCGCGCCGGAGACGAGATTGTCGCCATCGACACGCGGCCCAACCGGAGTTGGGACGAGCACAGGCTCTACCTCTTCAACAGAGCCTTTCAGGGGGCGCGCGTCGACTTCGATGTGGTGCGCCAAGACGGGGGCCGCGCCACGCTTGAGCTCGATCTGGCGCAGCTCGAGCCGCGTCAGATCGATGCCGGCCTGCTGGAGAACGCCGTCGGGCTGCACGGGTATGTGCCCGAGATACCGCCGGTCATCGGTCGCACGCTGCCGGGTTCGCCGAGCGCGGTCGCCGGCCTGCAGGCCGGCGACCGCATCGTCGCCCTGGACGGCGAGCCGGTCAGCAGCTGGGGAGAGGTCGTTCAGGGGGTCATGGCGCGGCCGGAGCAGGTCGTGCGCTTCGGGATCGATCGGGGCGGCCAGAGTCTGGAGCTCGAGATCGTGCCTGAGCCGGTCGAGGTTTCCGGGCGCAGGGTCGGGCGCATCGGCGCCGAGCGCACGGCGGTGGACATCCCGGTCGAGATGCGAGTCAACGTCGTGTCGCCGCCGCTGGAAGCGCTGTGGCGCGGCGTCGAGAACACCTGGGTGATGTCGTCACTGACGGTGCGCATGCTCGTCAAGATGTTCCAGCTCGAGGTATCGAGCAAGAACATCAGCGGACCGCTGACCATCGCCCAATACGCGGGCCACAGCGTGCAGGTGGGCCTCGATCGGTTCGTGCTTTTCTTGGCGGTGGTGAGCATCAGCCTGGGTATCCTGAACCTGCTGCCGATTCCGGTTTTGGATGGCGGGCACCTACTGTATTATGTGGCCGAGGCCATCAAGGGGGGCCCGCTGCCGGAGTCGGTCCTGGCGTGGGGCCAGCAGATTGGTATCGTGCTGCTGATCGGGCTTATGACCCTGGCGTTTTACAACGATATCGTCCGCCTGCTGCAGTGACATCGTCGTCCCGATGAGAAACTACAAAAGGCCGCTGCTGGTGCTCGCTGCCCTGGCGATATTCTCGCACGCCGTCCAGGCTCTCGAGCCGTTCGTGATCGAGGACATAAGGGTAGAAGGCCTGCAGCGCATCGCACCGGGCACGGTGTTCAACTACCTGCCCCTGAAGGTGGGGGACCGCGTCGATGACGCCAACGCCCAGGACGCCATCCGGGAGTTGTTTCGCACGGGCTTTTTCCGCGACGTCGAGTTGCAGCAGGACGGCAACGTTCTCGTCGTCGTGGTGCAGGAGCGCCCTTCCATTGCGCGCATAGACTTCGTCGGCAATCGCGAGTTCGATGCTGAAGACCTGCGCCGCGCGATGCAGGATATCGGTTTCGTCGAGGGACGGGTGTTCAATCAATCGTCTCTCGACCAGGTGGTGCAGGAGTTGAAGGCGCAGTACTTCAGCCGCGGGCGCTACGCGGCTTCGGTCGAGGGCATCGTCACGCCACTCGAGCGCAACCGTGTCGCGGTGACGCTCAACATCAAGGAAGGCGAGACCGCAAAGATCAAGCGTATCAACATTGTCGGCAACGAAAGGTTCGAGGAGAAGAAGCTGCTGCGCCAGTTCAGCCTCGGCACCGGCGGACTCTTCAACTTCATCACGAAGAGGGACCGTTACTCGAAGCAGAAGCTCTCAGCGGATCTGGAAAAGCTCACCAGCTACTACCAGGACCGGGGTTATCTGGATTTCGAGATCAACTCGACGCAGGTTTCCATAACCCCGGACAAGCGCGATATCTTCATCACCGTCAGTGTCACCGAGGGCGAAAGCTACACCGTCGGCGAAATCTCCCTGGGCGGAAACCTGGTGCTGCCGGAGGAGAGGTTGCGGCCCCTGATCGGCGTCGTCTCCGGCGATGTCTTTTCGCGCAAGGCGGTGAGCGCCTCGCGAGCGGCCCTCACGGATCGTCTGGCCGACGAAGGCTACGCGTTTGCCAACGTCAACGCCATACCGAGCATCGACAAGGACAACCAGAAGGTCGATTTCGCATTCGTCGTCGACCCGGGGCGCCGGGTCTACGTGCGCCGCATCAACATCAGCGGCAATACCAGTACGCGCGACGAAGTCATTCGCCGGGAGCTGCGCCAGTTCGAGGGAGCGTGGTACTCGGCGGAGCTCATACGACGATCGCGCCTGCGCCTGCAGCGACTCGGGTTCTTCGAGGACGTGAGCGTAGAGACACCGAGTGTCCCCGGGTCGATCGACCAGGTGGACCTCAACGTCACAGTGAGGGAACGGCTGACGGGCAGCTTCCTCTTCGGCGTGGGTTATTCCCAGGCCGACGGTCTGCTGCTTCAGGCCAGCATCGCCCAGCAAAATCTCTTCGGCACCGGGCGCGAGCTCGATATCAGCATCGACAACTCCGATGTCATCGATCAGCTGCAGATACGCTACAAGAATCCCTACCACACAATCGACGGTGTGAGCTTCGGCGCAAACGTGAGCGCCCGCGAGGTCGATGCGCGCGAGGCGAACACGGCGGCATACATCGCCGACACGCTTTCGGCGGGAGTGGAATGGGGTTTTCCATTGAGCGAAATCAATTCGTTCAACGTCGGCCTCGGGGTCGAGAACGTGCAGCTCGAGGAGACAGCCGACACGCCGCCCGAGCTCAGTCGCTTCATCGAAGACAACCCCGACAACGATTTACTCAAGTTCACCTCGAGTGTCTCGCGCGATACCCGTGACAGTGTCATCTACCCCACGGCGGGCTCGCTTGGCAGGGCGTCTGCAGAGATCGCAGGGGGCGATCTCGACTATTACAAGATCACCCTGGGAGGCTCTTACTTCATACCGTTGTCCGAAACGCTCACGTTCAAGGTGTTCGGCGAGGTCGGGCTGGGTGACGGTTACAGCGATACTACGGAGCTGCCCTTCTTCAAGAACTTCTTCGCGGGCGGCCCAAACAGCGTGCGAGGCTTCGACGCGCGTTCTCTCGGCCCGCGCGACTCCCTCGACGGAGATCCCCTCGGCGGCGACAAGCGGCTGCTCGCCAATGTCGAGCTGCTGTTTCCCTTCCCCGGCGCCGGTGAGTCCAAGGACAAGCGCTTGTCGGTGTTTCTCGACGCCGGCCAGGTCTATGGGCCAGACGAAGACGTCGAGTTTGCCGACATCCGCTACTCGGTGGGCCTTGCCTTCAACTGGTACTCGGTGGTGGGACCCATCAGCATCAGTTACGGCATACCGCTGAACGAAGAGCCGGAGGACGACATCGAGAACCTCCAGTTCACGCTGGGTACCCTTCTGCGCTAGCGGGAATCGCGATGATCGCCAGAACTCTTCTGCTGACGTTCCTGGTCGCCGTGGCGGCCGCTGCCGCCGGCGACAGCATCAAGGTAGGCTACGTCAATGCGGTCAAGGTGGTGGAATCCGCACCGCAGGGCGAGGCTGCGCTGGAGAAACTCGAGGCCGAGTTCGGGCCGCGTGACCAGGAGCTCAGGACAATGCGGGACGAGATAGGCGCGCTGGAAGATGACCTCGAGAAGAACTCCCTTGTGCTCGCCGAAGCCGAGCGTCTGGAGAAGGAGCGCACGCTGCGGGACTTGAAACGCCGCCTGAATCGCAGCCGGGAGGTGTTTCGGGAGGACTACAATCTGCGGCGCAACGAGGAGCTGGCGAAGCTGCAACGGATCGTGACCGAGGCGATCGTCGAGATCGCCAAGGCGGAAGGCTACGACCTGATCCTGCAGGATTCCGTCTACGCGAGCCAGAGTATCGACATTACCGAGAAGGTCCTGCTGAAGCTGCGCGAGAACCGGTAGGCGGTTGCGTCCGATGCCCTTCACGCTCGGCGAGCTGGCGGACCAGATAGGCGGTACGGTGGAAGGTGATGCGGCGTGCGTGATCAGTCGTGCGGCCGCTCTGGAGTCCGCCGGCGCCGGGTGCATTGCCTTTTTTGCCGACGCGCAGCATCGCGAGGCGCTGCGCAGCACCCGGGCTGAGGCGGTGGTGCTGCGCCCGGAGGATGCCGGGTATTTTTCCGGGAATCGCATTCTCGCGGAGAATCCGCACGTCGGGTTCGCGCGCATCGCTACGGCGCTGCACCCCGAGGCGGTGCCGGCGCCGGGGGTGCATCCGAGCGCCGTCGTTGCCGCCGACGCGATCGTGGCCCCCAGCGCCGCTGTCGGCGCCAATGCGGTGATCGGGGCCCGTGCACGCATCGGCGAACGGGCGTGCGTCGGAACAAACTGCTCCGTGGGCGAGGAGGCGGTCATCGGCGAGGAGTCGGCTTTGCACGCCAATGTCAGCGTGTATGCGCGCTGCGTCATCGGCCGGCGCTGCCGGGTGCTCGCCGGGGCCGTCATCGGCGCCGATGGCTTCGGTTACGCCCGGGATGGGGAGCAGTGGGTCCGCATGCCGCAGTTGGGGCGCGTGGTCATCGGTGACGACGTCGACATCGGCGCCGGTACCACTATCGATCGTGGAACCTTCGACGACACGGTGCTCGGCAATCGCGTGAAATTGGACAATCAGATTCAGATAGCGCACAACGTGCGCGTTGGCGACGACACTATCATGGCTGGGTGTGTCGGCATCGCCGGCAGTGCGCAGATCGGCAAGCGCTGCCTGATCGGCGGGCGGGCGAACATTGCGGGGCATCTGCAGATCGCAGACGACGTCTGTATCACGGCGACGAGTTTCGTGACCCGCTCGCTGGGAAGGCCGGGTGTCTATTCCTCCTGCATCCCGGTCCAGGACAATCGCCAGTGGCGGCGCAACGCGGCGAGGCTGCATCGCCTCGACGCGCTCGCCACACGGCTGAGCAGACTCGAACAAAAGGTGACAGGTGGGGACAAGGGAGACAGCGCAGTTGACTAGCCTGGATATCGACAGAATCAGGGAGATTCTTCCCCATCGCCACCCGTTTCTGCTGCTCGATCGCATCGAAGAGCATCGTGACGGCGAGTGGCTGCGTGCGATCAAGAACGTAACCATCAGCGAACCTTTTTTCCCGGGGCACTTTCCGCACAGCCCCGTGATGCCGGGTGTGCTCATCTTGGAGGCGATGGCGCAGGCATCGGCGGTGCTGGCCAGTATCGCGGAACAGGCAACGGCGAGCAGCAACGCGGTTTACCTGTTTGCAGGCATCGACAAGGCACGCTTCAAACGCCAGGTCAAGCCGGGCGACCGCCTCGAGATAGAGGTGACGATGCTGCGTAAGCGGCGCGAGCTGTGGAAGTGCGCCTCGACGGCCACGGTGGAAGGGCGCCTGTGCTGCAGTGCTGAGCTGCTGTTCACTTACAAGGAAATCTGATGATCGATTCCACGGCAATCGTGCACGCCGATGCGCGGCTCGGCACGGGCGTGAGCATCGGACCCAACACGGTGATCGAGGCCGGTGTCGAGATCGGCGATGACACGTGGATCGGACCGAACGTGATCGTTCGCGGCCATACCCGGATCGGTGCGCGCAACCGTATCTTCCAGTTCTGCTCCATCGGCGAGGATCCGCAGCATGCCGGTTACGGGGGGGAGGACACGGCGCTCGAGATCGGTGACGGCAACGTCATCCGGGAGTACTGCACGCTGAATCGAGGGAGCTCCGTCGGCTCCGGCCTGACGCGCATCGGCCACGACAACTTCCTCATGGCCTATGTGCACGTGGCACACGATTGCCAGATCGGCAACAACACCATCTTCGTGAACTGCTCGAGCCTCGCCGGCCACGTTCTCGTGGGCGATTACGCGATCCTGGGCGGGTTCACGCTGGTGCATCAGTTCTGCCGCATAGGTGTGCACTGCATCACCGGGGCCGGTTCGGTTTGCCTCAAGGACGTGCCTCCCTACGTGGTTGCCATGGGCAACACCGCCACGCCCCACGGCATCAATGTCAAGGGCCTGCGCAGAAGGGGTTTCGGCGAGGAGACCATCGCCGCCTTGCGACGCGCCTACCGGCACATCTACCGCTCGGGGATCGATCTGCGCACCGCTATCGAGAAGCTTCAGGCGGAGGCGCCGTGCCCGCCGGAAGTGGCGCTGTTCATCAACTTCATCAAGGCCAGCGAGCGCGGCATCATCAGGTGAGGCCACGCGCAGGCTCGATTCGAGGCGCAGTGCCGTCGCCGCCCGTCGCGACGGCAGGCGTCACGGGTCGAAGCCGGGTGAGGGCCCGTGCCCGCGTCGGTGCGGTGCACAGCGGATGTACGTAGGCGTCGTCGCCGGCGAGACCTCGGGCGACTATCTCGGCGCCGGCCTGATCGAGGCGCTGCGCAAGCAGGCGCCGAACCTGCGCCTGGCCGGCATCGGTGGCCCGCGCATGCAGGCGCTCGGAGCGAAGAGCCTGTTTCCCATGGACAGCATCTCCATCATGGGCATAGACGGGCTGGTGCGCAGTCTCTGGCACATCATTAAGATCCGCCGCAGCCTGGCGCGGTTTTTCGTGCAGGATCCGCCTGACGTGTTCGTCGGCATCGACGTGCCCGATTTCAACCTAGGTCTGGAAGAGCGGCTGCGTCGGGCCGGCATCCCCACCGTTCACTATGTGAGCCCGACAGTGTGGGCGTGGCGAGGCTACCGCATTCACCGCATTCATCGCGCCGTTTCCCATATGCTGACCCTGTTTCCCTTCGAGGCGGACTACTATCGCCGACACGGCATTCCGGTGACCTTCGTCGGCCACCCCATCGCCGATGAGATCGACGAGGGGAACCAGACCGCGCGCGCCCGCGCGGATCTTGGTCTGCCCGCCGACGCCCCGGTGGTTGCGCTGTTGCCGGGCAGCCGTGCCAGTGAACTCGCTCGCCACGCAGAGCTGTTCGTGCAGACGGCGCGGCGGCTGCATCGACACCGACCCGCGGTGCACTTCGTGGCGCCGTTCGTGAGCGCCGAGACACGGGGTGCTTTCGAGCAGGCTCTCGCGGGCGGCGACGTCCTGCCGCTGACGATGGTCGACGGGCAGTCGCGCCACGCCATGGCGGCGGCGGACGTTGTGCTGCTCGCCTCCGGAACGGCGGCACTGGAGGCGGCGTTGCTGCGCAAGCCCATGGTGGTCACATATCGCACGTCTCTGGTCATGAAGTGGGTGGTGAGGCTGTTCAGTCATGTCGATCACTACTCGATGCCGAACAACCTGCTGCGACGGCCGCTCATTCCGGAAATTCTCCAGGACCAGGCGTTGCCCGAAAATTTGGCCGCGGCGCTCGGAGCGTACCTCGACGACCCGGCGCGGGTGCGGGATCTCCAGCAGCAGTTCGCGGAGATCCACCGCGATCTCAAGTGCGGCGCCAGTGAGCGGGCCGCGCAGGTGGTGCTGCGGGTCGCGGGGGCCGGGGCATGAGGCGGAACGCGGACGCCCGGGGCTTGGTCGCCGGTGTGGACGAAGCCGGCCGCGGCCCCCTGGCCGGCCCGGTGACGGCGGCAGCGGTCATCCTCGGGGCCGATCACGGTATCGGCGGCCTGCGGGATTCCAAGGTCCTGAGCCCGGTTGCGCGCAACCGTCTGGAAACGGCGATCAAGAACCGTGCCATCGCCTGGGCGGTGGGCTGGGCCAGCGTGGCGGAAGTCGACGGCGTTAACGTTCTGCAGGCGGCGCTGCTGGCCATGCGCCGGGCCGTGCTGCGTCTCGGTTTTGCGCCGCAGCTGGTGCTGGTCGACGGCACCCACGCGCCGCGCCTGTCGTACCGGGTGCAGACCGTCGTCGGCGGCGACGCGCGCGTCGCGGCGATTTCGGCGGCTTCAGTGCTGGCCAAGGTGCATCGGGATCGCGAGATGGCGCGCCTGGACGGCCTTTACCCGCAGTACGGCTTTGCGAGTAACATGGGTTACCCGACGCGTGGCCACATCGCGGCGCTCGAACGCCACGGCGCCTCGCCGGTGCATCGACGCACGTTCGCGCCGGTGCGACGCGTCGTCGAGCGTGACCGTGCGGGCGGCACCGGGCAAGCGCCGGGCGCGCGGCCAGGCGACTTCGCGGCGGGAGAGCAGAGCAGCTGAAAGCACCGGGATAGCGATCGTCGTGAGTCCGCTTTTCGTCCATCTTCACCTGCACACCGAGTACTCGCTGGTCGACGGGATCATCCGCATCGACGAACTGGTGGAGCGCGTGCGTGAACTCGCTATGCCGGCGGTGGCGATCACCGACGTCACCAATCTCTATGGCATGGTGAAGTTCTACCGCCGCTGCGTGCGTGCGGGCATCAAGCCTATCGTCGGCGTCGACGCCTGGATCGAGAACGGCGCCGAGCCCACCAGTCCCACCCGGATGGTGTTGTTGAGCCGTGATAACGAAGGCTATCGGTCCCTGTGTCGCCTGCTGACGCGTGCGCACCGGGAGGGCTATCGTGGCGCGCGGGCGTGCATGACCAAGGGGTGGTTGCGTGAGCACAGCGACGGCCTCATCGCACTTGCGCCCGCCCACGACGGCGATGTGGCCCGGGCGCTCCTCGCGCACAACGAGACGCAGGCGCGCAAGCTGGTGGAGGAGTATGCGGCGCTTTTCCCCCGGCGTTTCTACCTGGAGCTCTGCCGAACCGGCCATGCGGACGACGAGCGCTACATTGCCGCCGCGGTGGACCTCGCGGCGCAGAAGGATTTGCCGGTGATGGCGAGCAACCGCGCCGTGTTTCTGCGCGCGGAGGACTTCGACGCACACGAGGTGAGGGTGTGCATCAACGAGGGCCGCGTCATCGCCGACGCGCGCCGCCCGCGGCGCTACTCGGAGCAGCAGTTCCTGCGCAGTCCGGAGCAGATGCACGAGCTCTTCGGCGACATACCGGAGGCGCTGGAGAACACGGTCGAGATAGCCCGGCGCTGCAACGTCTCGTTCAACTTCGACCGCTCCTACCTGCCGGCCTATCCGACACCGGCCGGCCGCAGCGTCGAGGCGGAGCTGCGTGCGCAGGCGGGCGCGGGTCTCGAGCGTTACCGGCGCTCGGCGGCGATGGACGTCGAGGCCGCGGCGCAGTATCGCGCGCGGCTCGACGGCGAGCTCCAGGTCATCATCGACATGGGATTTGCCAGCTACTTCCTGATCGTCGCCGACTTCATTCGCTGGGCCAAGCGCAACGACATCCCCGTGGGGCCGGGGCGAGGCTCGGGCGCGGGCTCACTGGTGGCCTTCTGTCTCGACATCACCGAGCTCGACCCCATCGAGCACGGACTGCTCTTCGAGCGCTTTCTCAACCCCGAACGGGTATCGCTGCCTGATTTCGACATCGATTTCTGCATGGAGGGCCGTGACCGCGTAATCGACTATGTCGCGCAGACCTACGGCCGTGAGAAGGTCGCTCAGATCATCACCCACGGCTCCATGCTGGCGCGCGCGGTGGTGCGCGACGTCGGGCGGGTCATGAACCACCCCTACGGCTACGTTGATTCCATCGCCAAGATGATCCCCTTCGAGCTCGGCATGACGCTCGAGAAGGCGCTCGAGCAGGACGAGCCCCTGCGAGATCGCTACGAGCAGGATGCCGAGGTGCGGGAGCTCATCGACACCGCACGCGCGCTGGAAGGTTTGCCGCGCAATGTCGGCAAGCATGCCGGCGGTGTCGTGATCGCGCCTTCGGAGCTCACGGATTTCACGCCGCTTTACTGCGAGCCGGGCATCGCGCAGACGGTCACCCAGCTCGACAAGGACGACCTCGAAGCCATCGGTCTGGTCAAGTTCGACTTCCTCGGTCTCAAGACCCTCACCATCATCGACCGCACGGTGAAGCTCATCAATGCCGGGCGCCGCGAGCGCGGCGAGCAGGCGCTCGACATCCGGCGGCTCGACACCGCCGACGCGAATACCTACGCGCTCATCAAGAGCGGCCGCACGACGGGGCTTTTTCAGCTGGAGTCCCGGGGCATGAAGGATCTCATCCTGCGCCTGCTGCCGGATCGGTTCGATGATCTCGTGGCCCTGGTGGCGCTGTACCGGCCGGGTCCGCTTCAGTCCGGCATGGTTGAGGACTTCGTCAACCGCAAGCACGGGCGGGATCGGATCAGGTACCTGCATCCCGACCTCGAGCCCATCCTGCGGCCCACCTACGGCGTGATCCTGTACCAGGAGCAGGTGATGCAGATCGCTCAGGTGCTGGCCGGCTACTCGCTGGGCGCGGCGGACCTGCTGCGTGCCGCCATGGGTAAGAAGCTGCCGGCGGAGATGGCGCGCCAGCGCGAGGTGTTTCTCGAAGGTGCGCGGCAGCGCGAGGTCGAGCAGGCCACGGCGGTGTCGATCTTCGACCTGATGGAGAAGTTCGCCGGCTACGGCTTCAACAAGTCGCACTCGGCCGCCTACGCGCTGATCTCGTTCCAGACCGCGTGGCTCAAAGCGCACCACGCCGCTGCCTTTCTGGCAGCATCGCTATCGGCGGACATGGAAAATACCGACAAAGTGGTGACCCTCATCGCCGAGTGCCGTGACATGGGCATCGAGGTGCTCGCTCCCGACGTCAATCGCTGCGAGTACGGGTTCGTGCCGCTCAGCGAGCAGTGCATCCTCTACGGGCTCGGGGCGATCAAGGGCCTCGGCCAGTCCGCCATCGAGGCGATCGTGGGCGCGCGCCGCCAGGGCGGGGCATTCAGCGATCTCATCGATTTCTGCGGTCGTCTGGATACCCGGCGCGTGAACAGGCGCGCCATCGAGTCGCTCATCAAGGCCGGTGCGATGGACGCGCTCGGCGCGCACCGTGCGGCGCTCATGGCCACTCTGCCCGTGGCACTGGGGGTGGCGGATCAACAGACGTTCAATCGAGCCGCCGGCCAGACGGAGCTGTTCTCGGTGGCGGGAGCGCAAGCAAGCGCCGAGTACGCGGTGGACGCCCCGGTGTGGTCAGACGCGCAGCGCCTTCACGCGGAGAAGGAGACCCTGGGACTCTACTTGAGCGGCCATCCCATCGATCGTTACCGGCATGAACTCGACCAGATTGCCGACCGTCGTATTGCCGACCTCAAGGCAGGCTCCGGGCAGAGCACGATCATCGCCGGCCTGGTGGTGGGATTGCGGACAATGAACACCCGGCGCGGGGAAAAAATGGCGTTCATCACCCTGGACGATCAGAGCGCTCGCCTCGACGTGAGTGTCTTTGCAGAGCTCTACGCGGCGAGTCGGGAAATCGTGCGCAAGGACAATCTGCTCATCGTGCGGGGACAGGTCAGCGACGACGATTTCACCGGGGGATTCCAGATGCGGGCCGAGCATATTCTCGACGTGGACGCACTGCGACGCGATCACCTCCGCAGCGTCCTGCTGGAGCTCGATGCCGCCGACGTGAGCGCGGGCCTGCTTGCGAGCGTCGAGGAGCTGCTGAACCGGCATCGCGGCGATGGCACGCGCGTGGCAGTGCGCTACACCGCGCCGGGCGGCGAGCGGGTCGACCTGCAATTGGGCGAAGACTGGCGTGCGACGTCCTCGAGCGAGCTCGTCGATGCGCTGCAGGCGCTCGTCGGCGCGCAGCGGGTCCACGTTCGCTACGCGCCCGACGCGTTGTCCCGCCCCAATAGTGACAAGCGCGGCGGGGCCATGGACAATGGGACCTATCACCGCGTCGCCGCCGGCTGAGCCGACGCCGTGATGGCAGATCCATGAGCAAGGACAGCGCGCAGAGACTCACCCTGAATTTCCTCGAATTCGAGCGCCCCATCGCGGAGCTCGAGGCGAAGATCGAGGAGCTGCGTCACGTCGTGGACGCCAAGGGCGAGGTCAACCTCAGTGACGAGATCGAGCGGCTGCAGAAAAAGAGCCGCAAGCTGACCGAGTCGATCTTCTCCTCGCTTACCCCCTGGCAGGTCACGCAGATTGCGCGTCACCCCCAGCGCCCGTACACGCTCGACTACGTCGCGCAGCTGTTCACGCATTTTCAGGAGCTGCACGGCGATCGCATGTTCGCCGACGACCATGCCATCGTGGCCGGGCTCGCTCGCCTCGACGGCGTCTCGGTGGCCATCGTCGGCCATCAGAAGGGACGCGATACCAACGACAAGGTGTACCGGAACTTCGGCATGCCGCGGCCCGAGGGTTACCGCAAGGCGCAGCGCGTGATGCGTTTGGCCGAACGTTTCGGGCTGCCGATCGTGAGCTTCATCGACACGCCTGGCGCCTATCCCGGCGTCGGCGCCGAGGAGCGCGGTCAGAGCGAGGCCATTGCCCGCAGTCTCATGCTCATGGCCGATCTGCGCACGCCCATCGTCGCCTGCGTCATCGGCGAGGGCGGCTCCGGCGGGGCCCTCGCTCTCGGCGTGGCCGATCGGGTGCTGATGCTGGAGTACGCCACCTACTCGGTGATCTCGCCGGAAGGCTGCGCCTCGATCTTGTGGAAGGACGCCAACCGTGCCGCGGAGGCGGCGGACACCATGGGCATTACCTCCGGGCGCCTGCACAGCGAGGGCCTGATCGACGCCGTCGTCGAGGAGCCTCTCGGCGGAGCGCACCGGGACATGGAGGACGCGGCGGCGCGGCTCAAGCATGCCCTGGTGCAGAGCCTCCATGCGCTGCGGGCGCAGCCCGTGGACGAGCTCGTCGAAAAACGTTACCAGCGCCTGCTTCGCTGCGGCAAGTTCGAAGTGCAGTGAACGAGGCCGCGCGCGCCGGCGGCGACTTCTCCGCCGATGCCCTGGCCCGCGTGCTGTTCGAGGAGCTGGCGTTGGCGCCCGAGGCGCGTTTGTGGGTCGCTTTCAGCGGCGGGCTCGACTCCCACGTCCTGCTGCACGCGCTGACGAGCCTTGGCACGTCGCGCCCACTCACCCTCACGGCGTTGCACGCCGATCACGGCCTGATGCCCGAGGCCGACGCCTGGGCGAGCCACTGCGAAAACGTGTGCAGTGAGCTCGGGGTGGAGCTCATCACGACACAGCTGTCCCTCGATCGGCGCGGCGGTGACCTCGAGCAGGCCGCCCGCCGCGCTCGCTACGCCTGGCTGGGGCGGTTCGTGGGGGCCGGTGAGCTGCTGCTGACGGCTCACCACCGGGACGACCAGGCCGAGACGCTGCTGCTGGCGCTGATGCGCGGAGCGGGCGTGGACGGCTTGAGCGCCATGCCGGTGGTGCGGCCCTTCGCCGCCGGGCGGCTCATGCGCCCGTTGCTCGGTTTCGGCCGCGACGCCCTGCGCGCCTACGCCGAGGGTCATCGCCTGCGTTGGCTCGAGGACCCCAGCAATGCCGACCCGCGCTTCGACCGCAACTACGTCCGCGCGCGGGTGCTGCCGGCCCTGAGCGCGCGCTGGCCCTCGGCGGCGCGGGCGCTGGCGCGTTCGGCGGGTCATCTGGGCGAGGCCCGGCGGCTGCTGGACGACCTCGCCGCGATGGACCTGCAGACCTGCCGGGCGCCAGGGGCCGGGGCGCGGCTGGCGCGAGCCCCGGCGCTGGCGGCGGCTAGCCTCGCCGGGTTGTCGTCGGCGCGGGCGCGCAACCTGCTGCGCCGCTGGGTGCGGGAGGCCGGGCTGCCACCGCCGCCGAGCGCGACGCTGGCGGAGCTCGAGCGGCGCTTCCTGGGGCCGGCGTCGGGCGCCGGCGGCCGGGTGGCGTGGGCCGGCGCGGAGGTGCGCCGCTACCGCGATCGGCTGTACCTGGCGCCGACGCCCGCGGCGCAGGCGCCGCAGGCGCCGCGGGAGTGGGCCTGGCAGGCGCCATTGGATTTGCCGGAGCTCGGGCTGCGCCTGAGCGCCCGTGCCGTCGTCGGCGCCGGCGTGGCGCGCAGTCGCTGCGGCACGGGGGTGACGCTCTGCTGGAGGCGGGGCGGCGAGCGCGTGCGCCTTGCCGGGCGGCGCCACCGCCATCGGCTGAAGAAGCTGCTGCAGCAGAGCGGCGTGCCCCCCTGGGAGCGGTCGCTGATCCCGCTGGTGGTCGTCGGCGGCGAGATCGCTGCGCTGCCGGGGCTTTTCGTGTTCGAGCCCTTTGCCGCGGGCGCGGGAGAGGAGGGCCTGGAGTTCCGCGTCGAACCCCTCGAAACGCCCTGAGCAGGCTGTGGCGGGCCTTCGGGACGGCGGTCCGGCGCGGTGGCCCGCTCGGCGCCCGGGCCCGGGCGCGGTTACTCGTCGCCGCCGGTTTGTGATAACCTGCTTTGCCGTTCGCGGTGCGCTCGACGCCGGGCGCCGCGGGCCGGCCCCCCGGGTGTGCCGCCATGTCCCGACGTCGTCGCCGGCTGCGCACAGTCACCGGTGGCGTCACCGAAAACACCCCACAACGCCCTTTGAACTCGAGCGGGGACGATGGCAAAGCTGATCTTCATCACGGGCGGGGTTGTTTCCTCTCTGGGCAAAGGCATTTCGGCGGCATCGTTGGGAGCGGTTCTCGAGGCCCGCAAGCTCAAGGTCACCTTCATCAAGCTGGATCCCTACATCAACGTGGATCCCGGCACCATGAATCCTTTCCAGCACGGCGAGGTTTTCGTCACCGAGGACGGCGCCGAGACCGATCTCGACCTCGGGCACTACGAGCGGTTCGTGCGCGCGACCATGGGGACGCAGAACAATTTCACCACCGGGCAAATCTACGATCGCGTCATCCGCAAGGAGCGACGTGGCGATTACCTCGGTGGCACGGTGCAGGTGATTCCCCACATTACCGACGAGATCAAGGAGAGCATCAGGGCCGGTGCGGACGACGCCGAGGTCGCTCTCGTGGAGATCGGCGGCACCGTCGGCGACATCGAGTCGCTGCCGTTTCTCGAGGCGATCCGGCAGCTGCGCATCGAGCTCGGCCGCGAGGAGACCTTGTTCATCCACCTCACTCTCGTGCCCGAGCTCGAGGCCGCAGGCGAGATCAAGACCAAGCCCACGCAACACTCGGTCAAGGAGCTGCGCAGCATCGGTATACAGCCGGACATCGTGCTGTGCCGGGCCCGGCGGCGCCTGCCCGACGACGCGCGGCGCAAGATCGCGCTGTTCACGAACGTCCCCGAGAAGGCGGTCGTGTCCGCCGTCGATGCCGAGGACATCTACGATATCCCGAGGCTGTACACCGAGCAGCACCTCGACGACATCGTCGTCCGGCAGCTCGGCATCACCGCGCCGCCGGCAGACTTGAGTGAGTGGCAGGAGGTGGTCGACCGTCGCGCGCACCCCACCGGCGAAGCGACCGTTGCGCTCGTGGGCAAGTACGTGCACCTTACCGATTCGTACAAGTCGCTCTCCGAAGCGCTCATCCACGCGGGCATCCATACCAGCACGCGGCTGAACATCGAGTACGTCGACTCGGAGGAGATCGAGACGTCGGGAATCGAGCGTCTGCGCAGGGCCGATGCGATCCTCGTTCCGGGGGGGTTCGGCGAACGCGGCATCGAGGGCAAGATCCAGGCCGCGCGCTATGCGCGTCTGGAAAAGGTGCCCTACCTGGGTATCTGCCTGGGCATGCAGATCGCCGTCATCGAGTTCGCGCGCGACGTCGCCGGGCTCGAGCGTGCGCACAGCACCGAGTTCGATCCGCATACCCCCGACCCGGTCATCGCGTTGATCACCGAGTGGCTGGATCGCGAGGGCAGCGTCGAGCTGCGTTCCGAGGACGCCGACCTCGGTGGCACCATGCGTCTCGGCGCCCAGGTTTGCCGGCTGCGCCCCGGCACTCTCGCGCGCAGTATCTACAAGCGTGCCCAGATCACCGAGCGTCATCGTCACCGCTACGAGTTCAACAACAACTATCAGCGTCTTCTCGAGGACAAAGGGATGGTGATCGCCGGGACATCGCTCGACGATCTGGTCGAGGTGATCGAGTTGCCCGATCATCCCTGGTTCCTCGCCTGCCAGTTCCACCCCGAGTTCACTTCGTCGCCGCGCGCAGGCCACTGCCTCTTCTCGGATTTCGTCGAGGCCGCGCGCCGTCACCGGCAGTCGCAGACGCCCAGCCAGAAGGTCGCCTCGGCGTGAGGCTGGCGGGCGCCGAGGTCGGCCCGGACAAGCCGTTTTTCCTCATCGCCGGGCCGTGCGTCATCGAGTCCCAGGACCTTGCGGAGCAGACCGCGGGTGCCCTGAAAGAGATCACCGCACGCCTGTCGATCCCGTTCGTCTACAAGTCCTCCTATGACAAGGCCAACCGCACCTCTTCGCGCTCTTTCCGCGGTCCGGGCATCGACGAAGGGCTGAAGGTGCTCCAGTCAGTGCGTGCGCGCGTCGGCGTCCCGGTGCTGACCGACGTACACACGGTGGCGGAGGTGGAGGCCGCGGCGGCAGTGGTGGACGTGCTGCAGACGCCGGCATTCCTGTGCCGCCAGACCGATCTCATCCAGGCGGCGGCGGCAAGCGGCAAGCTGGTCAACATCAAGAAAGGCCAGTTCCTCTCGCCCGAGGAGATGCAGCCGGTGGTGGACAAGGCCGTGGCGGCGGGCGGCGGGGGGCGCGTGCTCGTGTGCGAGCGGGGCACCTCGTTCGGCTACCGCAACCTCGTCGTCGACATGCGCTCGCTCGAGATCATGCGGCGTACGGGCTGCCCGGTCGTGTTCGACGCCACCCACTCGGTGCAACTCCCCGGCGGGCATGGCGACTCTTCGGGGGGGCAACGAGAGTTCGTGCCTTTGCTGGCGCGCGCAGCGGTGGCCTGCGGCGTGGCCGGATTGTTCATGGAGACGCACCCGGATCCCGACCGGGCCCTGAGCGACGGTCCCAACGCCTGGCCGCTCCAGCGCATGGAGGCGCTGCTGGTCGTGCTGCAGGCCCTCGACCGGACCGTGAAGGGTATGCCGGAAGCGGCGCCGGTGGCGGCCTCGGCCTAGCTGTGCGGCCCGGCGTCACGGGAGGCTGCCGGCGGTGAGTGCGAAAATCCGGGAAGTGGTCGCGCGCGAGATCCTCGATTCGCGTGGCAATCCCACCGTCGAGGCCGACGTCTGGCTCGAAGACGGCGCCTGCGGGCGTGCGGCGGTGCCCTCCGGTGCCTCAACGGGCACGCATGAGGCGCTCGAGCTGCGCGACGGCGATGCGGGGCGCTACGCCGGCAAGGGCGTACGCCGGGCCGTCGCCCACGTCAACGGCGAGATTCGCGACGCGCTCCTCGGCGTCGACCCCTTCGACCAGGCGCGGCTCGACGCGCGCCTGATCGAGCTCGACGCCACCGCGACCAAGAGTCGCCTCGGGGCCAACGCCATTTTGAGCGTCTCCATGGCGAGCGCGCATGCCGCCGCGGCGAGCCGCGGTCTGCCGCTTTACCGCCATCTCGGCGGCGACGCCGCGTGCGTGCTGCCGGTGCCGCAGATGAACATCCTGAATGGCGGCGCGCATGCCGATAACAGCGTCGACCTGCAGGAATTCATGATCCTGCCGGTCGGTATGAAACGTTTCAGCGAGGCACTGCGCTGCGGGGCGGAAGTCTTCCAGGCGCTCAAAGGCATTCTCAGGGAGAAGGGTCTGAGCACTGCCGTCGGCGACGAGGGCGGCTTTGCCCCGGACGCCGAGTCCAACGCGCAGGCCTTCGACTTCGTGCTCGAGGCGGTGCAGCGGGCGGGCTACCTTCCCGGCGAGGACGTGCTGCTGGCGCTGGATGCGGCCAGCAGCGAGTTCTACGCCGACGGCGTCTACACGCTGGCGGCGGAGGAGCGGCGCTTCGACTCGGCCGGCTTCGTCGATTTTCTCGAGGCGTGGACGGACCGCTATCCCATCGTCTCGATCGAGGACGGCATGGCCGAGGACGACTGGGACGGCTGGGCGCAGCTCACGCAACGTCTCGGCGAGCGGGTGCAGCTCGTCGGCGACGACCTGTTCGTCACCAATGCGAAGATCCTCGAACGCGGTATAGAGCGGAACGTGGCCAATGCGATTCTGATCAAGCTGAACCAGATCGGCACGCTGACGGAGACCCTGGAGGCAATCGACATGGCCCAGCGGGCCGGCTACGGCGTCACCATCTCCCACCGCTCGGGGGAGACCGAGGACACGACCATCGCCGATCTCGCCGTCGCCACCGGCGCCGGGCAGATCAAGACGGGGTCGCTGTGCCGCTCGGACCGCGTCGCCAAGTACAACCGCCTGCTGCGCATCGAGGCGGAGCTCGGTGAGGGCGCCCGCTACCCCGGGCGCGAGGCGATTGCCCGCGGCAGCCCGACGACGGAGCCGCGGCGATGAGGGCGGTGGTGTGGCTGTTCGTCGCCGCGCTTCTCGGGCTGCAGTACGTGCTGTGGCTCGGCAAGGACGGCGCGCTCGACCTGCACCGGCTGCGTCAGGCGGTGGCGGCGTCGCAGCACGAGAACGAGAAACTGCGGACGCGCAACGACGCGCTCGCGGCAGAGGTGGCGGATCTCAAGAACGGCCTCGAGGGAGTCGAGGAGCACGCGCGTGCCGCGCTCGGCATGATCAAGCCGGGCGAGACTTTCTTTCAGATCATCGAGGAGTCGCGCTAGCGCGCGCGGCCTTGATCGGCGACGCCGGCGTAGGGCAGTTCGCGCAGGCGCAGCGGCGTTCCCGCGGCGTCGCCCAGGCGCAGCCCGCCGGCGCCGGCGTCGGCCAGCGGCACTACGCAGAGCAGGTCCCAGCCCCCTTGAGGGGCGCGCTCGGCATCCACCACGGTGCCCCCGCGCTGATCGCCGAGAGAAGGCGCGTAAACGGTATCGCCGGGCGTCGGTGCTGAGTCGGCGTCGGCGTGGGCGAGCACCATACGGCTCTTGAGGCCGCCGCGATAGCGAATCCGTGCGATCACTTCCTGGCCCGGGTAGCACCCTTTGGTGAAGCTCAGACCGCCGACGAGGTCGAGATTGGCGCTCTGGGGAATGAGCTTATCGAGCGTCGGCGGCAGCACCACGGGAAGGCCGGCGGCGATGTCGAGCCAGCGCCAGCAGCGGTAGCCCGTCGCGCGGGTATTCTCCTGCAGGGCCTCCCACAGGGGCGCGGCCTGGGCCGCCACGACCGTGAGCTGGAAGCGGGGGCGCGAGCCGGCGACCCGCACGGCGTGCGCGACCGCCGCCGCGAGGACGTCGTCCACCGTCGCCGGCGCGGCGCCGAGGGCGGCGCGCAGCCGCGCCTCGGCGTGCTCGCCGCACACGCCGATGTGCACCAGCTCCGCGTCGGTCGGTTCGAGCTCTACCCGGGCGCGCAGCACGAACAGGCGCAGCCGCCTGAGCGTCGCCTCGAGGATCGCTTGCGGCAGCAGCAGCAAGTAGTCGTCGCCGACGCGCACCACGCGCACCACGGCGAGCATGCGGCCCTTGGGGCTGCACCAGGCGCTCAGCTGGGAGCGGCCCGCGCTCACCGCGTCGACGTCGTTGCTGAGCTGCGCCTGCAGGAACTGCGCCGCGTCCGGCCCGCTCACTCGCACCGCGCCCAGGTGCGACAGCTCGCAGAGTACGTCGCCGTGCGCAGCGCTCTCGAGCTCTTCCTGCGGTTGGCCGAAGTCGGTGACGCCCACCGCATCGGTACGCGCTCCGCGGCTCGTCAGGTAGGATTTCCAGTGCTCGATCATTTCGCCACGCTCGCCTGTGGCACTTTCCTTAGCAGAAAGCCCTTGCCCTTGACAACTGCCCGCCGCCGCCGGGGCGGGTCTTGAATTCGCCCAGGGGCCAATGGAGAATACCCGGGCTCACGCCGCACGGGAGACAGGGACGACGACATGCACAACCGGCACGAGATCGCCGGCGACTCGGCCCCGCCAACAGCCCTCGCCGTAACACGACCGAGCACGCCGGCCCCGCTGCCCGAGCGGGCGCCCTGTGCCTTGAGGCGGCCACGCCGGGCGCGTCCAACAGGGCCATGACGGAAGATGCCGAGCGCCAACCGTCCCCTCTCGCCGCATCTGCAGATCTACCGTCCCCAGCTCACGTCGGTGCTGTCGATCCTTCACCGGGCGACGGGCGTGTTCCTGTCGTTGGGCGCCATCGCTCTGGTGTACTGGCTCCTGGCGGTCTCCCAGGGGGACGCTGCCTTCGCTGCCGCGCAGGGCTTGCTCGGCTCGTTCGTCGGTCGGCTGATGCTGCTCGGCTCGACGTTCGCGCTCTTCTACCACCTCGGCAACGGCATCCGCCATCTCGTGTGGGACGCGGGATTCGGTTTCGACCTGCGCAGTGTCTACGTCTCGGGCTGGATCGTGGTCGGCGCCGCCGCGGCGCTGACGCTGCTCAGCTGGGCGCTCGCCTACGCCTGGCGCTGAGCGGGGCAGGGCGACCGGCGTGACTGGGAGGGGAACATGACGTTGCGCACGCCGCTCGCGCGGGCGCGCGGACTCGGTTCGGCGAAGGACGGCGTCGCGCACTGGTGGTGGCAGCGCCTGACGTCGCTCGCCCTGGTTCCCCTGAGCTTGTGGTTTGTCGTGTCGGTGGTGCCGCTGGCGGGCGCCGACCACGCGGCCGTCGCGGCGTGGATGGCTTCGCCGTGGGTGGCCGTGCTGCTGGTGCTGTTCGTCGGCGTGCTGTTCCATCACCTGCAGCTCGGTCTGCAGGTGGTGCTCGAGGATTACGTACATCTGGAGTGGTTGAAGCTCACGAGCCTGATCGCCATGAAATTCATGGCGGTCTCGCTGGCGGCCGCGGGCATCTTCGCGGTGCTGCGAGTGGCGTTGTAGGGCCGGTTTGTCATGAACATCGGTGGTTACGAGATCATCGATCACAGCTATGACGTTGTCGTCGTCGGCGCCGGCGGCTCGGGGCTGCGCGCCTCGTTCGGCATGGCCTCGGCGGGGCTGTCCACGGCCTGCATCACCAAGGTGTTCCCCACGCGCAGCCACACCGTCGCCGCCCAGGGCGGCATGAGCGCCGCGCTCGGCAACATGGGTGAGGACGACTGGCGCTGGCACATGTACGACACGGTCAAGGGTTCTGACTGGCTCGGCGACCAGGATGCCATCGAGTACATGTGCCGCGAAGCGCCCGCCGCGGTGATCGAGCTTGAGCACTACGGCGTCCCCTTCTCGCGTACCGAAGACGGACGCATCTATCAACGCGCCTTCGGCGGCATGACCACCCACTACGGCGAAGGGCAGGCCATGCGCACCTGCGCCGCCGCCGACCGCACCGGCCACGCCATCCTGCACACGCTGTATCAGCAGTCGCTCAAGCACAGCGCCGAGTTCTTCATCGAGTACTTCGCTCTCGATCTGATCATGGAGGACGGGGCGTGCCGCGGCGTCATGGCGTGGTGTCTCGACGACGGCAGCGTGCACCGCTTCAGCGCCAAGATCGTGGTGCTGGCCACCGGCGGCTACGGGCGCGCCTATTTCTCCTGCACGTCGGCGCACACCTGCACCGGCGACGGCAATGCCATGGTGCTGCGTGCGGGGCTGCCCCTGCAGGACATGGAGTTCGTCCAGTTCCATCCCACGGGGATCTACGGCTCCGGCTGTCTCATCACCGAGGGCGCACGGGGCGAGGGCGGTTATCTCACCAATGCCGACGGCGAGCGCTTCATGGAGCGCTACGCGCCCAATGCCAAGGACCTCGCTTCGCGTGACGTGGTGAGCCGTTCCATGACCATGGAGATCCGCGCCGGGCGGGGCGTGGGCAGCGAGGGCGATCACATTTACCTGCACCTCGAGCACCTCGGCGCCGACGTGCTGCACGAGCGCCTGCCCGGCATCTCCGAAACCGCACAGATCTTCGCCGGTGTCGATGTCACCCGAGCGCCGATTCCGGTGCTCCCGACCGTGCACTACAACATGGGCGGCGTGCCCACGAATTACCACGGCGAGGTGGTGACGCTGCGCGACGGCGATCCCGAGCACGTCGTGCCGGGCTTGATGGCCATCGGCGAGGCGGCGTGCGTGTCCGTTCACGGCGCCAACCGCCTGGGCTCGAACTCGCTGCTCGACCTGGTGGTGTTCGGTCGCGCCGCCGCCCGGCGTGCGGCCGAGTTGATCGAGCCGCGCTCGCCGAATCCGCCGCTGCGGCGCCAGGCCGGCGACGAGAGCATCGCGCGCCTCGATGCCCTGCGCCACGCCAAGGGCAGCATGCCCACCGCGCGCATCCGTCTGGAGATGCAGCGCACCATGCAGAACGACTGTGCCGTTTTCCGCACCGGCGAGACTCTCTCCGAGGGCATCGACCGGCTGCAGGGCGTGTGGGACTCCCTGGCGGAAGTGCGTGTCGAGGACCGCTCGATGGTGTGGAACTCGGATCTGGTGGAGACGCTCGAGCTCGACAACCTGCTGCGCCAGGCACTGGTGACCATTCACTCGGCGCGCAACCGCGAGGAGAGCCGGGGCGCGCACGCGCGCGAGGACTTCGCCGAGCGCGACGACGTGCACTGGCTCAAGCACACACTGGCGTGGTGCGGGGACGAGGGCGTGCCGAGGATCGACTACCGCCCGGTGCACCTCAACACGCTCACCGACGAGGTGGAGAGCATTCCGCCCAAGGCGCGGGTGTACTGATGGCGCAGTTCACGCTGCCGGCCAATTCCGTCGTCGGCGAGGGGCGCACCCGCGATGCCGCGGCGGGCGCCGCCAATGCAAAGACCTTCGCGGTGTACCGCTGGGACCCCGAAAGCGGCGACAACCCGCGCATGGACCGCTACCGGATCGATGGGGACGCCTGCGGCCCCATGGTTCTGGACGCGCTGATCAAGATCAAGAACGAGATCGACGCGACCCTGACCTTCCGCCGCTCCTGCCGCGAGGGCGTGTGCGGCTCCTGCGCCATGAACATCGACGGCACCAACACGCTGGCCTGCACCAAGCCCATCGAGGAGGTGGCGGGCACGGTCAAGATCTATCCCCTACCGCATCTGCCCGTGGTGAAGGACCTCGTGCCGGACCTCACCCATTTCTACGCGCAGTACGAGTCGGTGCAGCCGTGGCTAAAGACGCAAACGCCGGCCCCGAGCCGCGAGCGACTGCAGTCCAGGGAAGAGCGCGCGCGGCTCGACGGCCTCTACGAGTGCGTGCTGTGTGCGTGCTGTTCCACCAGCTGCCCCAGTTACTGGTGGAACTCGGACCGCTACCTCGGACCGGCGGTGTTGCTGCAGGCCTATCGCTGGATCGTGGACAGCCGCGACGAGGCCACGGGCGAGCGCCTCGATGCGCTCGAGGACCCCTTCCGGCTGTACCGCTGCCACACCATCATGAACTGTGCCAAGACCTGTCCGAAGCACCTCAATCCGGCCAAGGCCATCGCCGAGATCAAGAAGCTGCTGCTGGCGCGGCGTTAGGCCGCGCGCGGCGCTGCGATGACCGACCGGGCCCGCCTGCGCTGGCGCTGCCGCCGCGGCACGAAGGAGCTCGACAGCCTCCTCGCCGGCTTTCTCGAGCGCCATTTCGAGACGCTCGCGGCGGCCGATCGCGTCGCCTTCGAGGCCCTGCTGGAGCAGTCCGACGACCTGCTGCTCGATTGGCTGCTCGGCCGCGCCCGACCGGAGCGCGAGGACTGGCGGCGTCTCGTGGAGCGCATCCGGCCGCCCGGCGGCGGCTGAGGGTTTCCGTCGCCGGACGGAGCCTCAGGCGGTGTCCGGCGCGCGCTCGCGGGTGGCCGGCGCTTCGAACTCCGGCGGCACCAGCACGGTGTCGCGGGCGGCGGCGGCGTCGGTGTCGGGGCAGTCGAGGGTGTAGTGCAGGCCGCGGCTCTCCCGGCGCGCCTGGGCGCCGCGCACGATGAGCTCTGCCACCACTACCAGGTTGCGCAGCTCCACCAGGTCGCTGTTGATCTTGAAGTTGCCGTAGTAGTCGCGGATCTCCTCGGCCAGCAGGTCGATGCGCCGCTGTGCCCGCTGCAGCCGCTTGTCGGTGCGCACGATGCCGACGTAGTCCCACATCAGCCGTCTGAGCTCCTCCCAGTTGTGCGCCACCACGATCTGCTCGTCGGGATCGCTCACCTGGCTCTCGTCCCACAGGGGCAGGGGGACGCGGCTTGCGGGCGCGGCGCAGCCGCCGCCGGCGATATCCTCGGCGACCGCCTCGGCGAAGACCAGGCACTCGAGCAGCGAATTGCTCGCCAGTCGATTGGCGCCGTGCAGGCCGGTGAAGGTGCACTCGCCGAGGGCATAGAGGCCCGCGAGATCGGTGCGCCCGTGCAGGTCGACGACGACGCCGCCGCAGGTGTAGTGCGCCGCGGGCACCACGGGCAGGGGCTCCCTGCTCATGTCGAAGCCGAATTCCTGACAGCGCCGGTAGATGGTCGGGAAGTGTTCGAGGATGAATTCGCGCGGCTTGTGAGAGATGTCGAGGTAGACGCAGTCGTAGCCGCCGCGCTTCATCTCGTAGTCGATGGCGCGGGCGACGATGTCGCGGGGTGCGAGCTCCGCGCGCGGGTCGTGCTCGGGCATGAAGCGCGAGCCGTCGGCGAGAAGCAGTCGGCCGCCTTCGCCGCGTACGGCTTCGGAGATCAGAAAGGACTTGGCGTGCGGGTGATACAGGCAGGTCGGGTGAAACTGGATGAACTCCATGTTGGCGACGCGGCACCCGGCCCGCCAGGCCATGGCGATGCCGTCGCCGGTGGAGGTGTCCGGATTGCTGGTGTAGAGGTACACCTTCGAGGCGCCACCGCTCGCCAGTGCCACGTTGGCGGCACTGAGGGTGTCGACACGGTTCTCGGCGAGGTCGTGTGCGTACAGGCCCAGGCAGCGGTTGCGCCCGGGCAGGCCGAGCTTGACCGAGGTGATGAGGTCGACGGCGATGTGGTTTTCCAGCAGCATGATGCGCGGGTGCCGGCGCACCTGCTTCTCCAGGGTGTCCTCGACGGCGCGCCCGGTGGCGTCGGCGGCGTGGATGACGCGCCGCGTGCTGTGTCCGCCTTCACGTGTGAGGTGGTACTCGTCGTAGGCGCCCTCGTGCTCGGCCACGCCGAGGTTGCGGCTGAACTGGACGCCGCGGGCGATCAGCCAGTCGATGCAGGCCGGTCCGCGGCCGACGACGAACTCCACCGTGTCGCGGTGGCACAGGCCGGCGCCCGCCGTGAGGGTGTCTTCGATGTGTGCGCGGAAGGAGTCGTCGCGGCCGAGCACCGCGGCGATGCCGCCCTGGGCGTAGAGCGTCGAGCTCTCCGTGAGCGCCTGCTTGGTCAGCACCAGGGTGTCGAGACCGGCATCGGCGACGCGCAGGGCAAGGCTCAGTCCCGCGAGCCCCCCGCCGACCACCAGCACGTCCGCACTCCTTGGCTCTGTCATGGCCGCAAAGACGCCGTCAAAGCAACTGCGGTATTATAGATAAGCGTGAATGGATCGGGTCCAGGGGTAGCCGGGGCGGCAATGGCGACAGACCGGACACCGTCGCCCCCGTCGGTTTGCGCCTCCCGAGGCCCCCGGGCTCAACGGGCGGTTCGTGCCCGGCGGGAGACCCCGGAGCGGGCGACGTCGGCCCCCGCGCCGCGGCGATTTTCGCCGGGGTCAGGGTCGGCTTCGCGTCGCCTCTGCGTCTCATGTCCAGAAATCGGGGAAAATCGGCGGCTTACGCAGAACTTTGCGAGCACGGCGTGGTCTGTGGGGATAGCACATGCGCGGGTCGTGACTCATGCCTTCGGGGCGAGTAGCACATGGAGCGCCAGCAGGTAGACCAGGCGCTGGTCGATCGGGTCCAGCGGGGCGACAAGGGGGCATTCGATCTGCTGGTGCGGCGCTACCAGTTCAAGATCGCCAACGTGGTCTCGCGCTACGTGAACGACCAGGCCGAGATCGAAGACATCGTGCAGGAGGCCTTTATCAAGGCCTACCGGGCGTTATCGAGGTTTCGCGGAGACAGTGCCTTCTACACCTGGCTGTACCGGATCGCCATCAACACGGCGAAGAACTTCCTCGTGTCCCAGGGCCGGCGGCCGCCGGGCACGGATATCGATGCCGGCGACGCCGAGACCTACGAATCGGGCTGGGGTCTGCGCGAGATCGGTACGCCCGAGTCCGACGTGCTCAGCCGCGAGCTGGCCGACACGGTGGCCCGCGCCCTGGAGTCTCTGCCGCCGGATCTGCGTGAGGCGATCGTGCTGCGGGAGCTCGAGGGCCTGAGCTACGAGGAGATCGCGACGGCGATGGAATGCCCGATCGGCACAGTGCGCTCGCGCATCTTCCGCGCGCGCGAGGCCATCGATCGGGAGCTGCGCCCGCTTCTGGAGTGAAGGGGTGGACGCGGGGGTTCGAAGGGTGAACACAAAGCGAGAGTGACGCGATGACAGAGAAAGTATCAGCGGCGGTCGATGCCGCGCCGGGCGAGAAGCACGAGCGGGTGCTCGAGCAGGTGTCCAAGGACGCCGGCCTCAGGCGTAAGTGGGAGCGTTATCATCTCATCGGCGCCCTCATGCGCAGGGAGGCGGGAGTCAACGCCTGTGCGGGCGGCGGTCTCGCCGAGCGCATCGCGGCCGCCGTCGACGCCGAGCCCACCTGCCTGGCGCCGGAGGCCGCTGCGCGGGGGCGGCGCCTGCCCGTTTTCAATCGTGACTTTTTCAAGACCGCGGCGGGGCTTGCCGCCGCAGCGGCCCTCGGCGCCGTCGCGGTGCTCGGCTTGCAGCCCGCCCACGACCCCGAGCCACAACTCCTGGCCGAGCACGTCACGCGCTGGCAGACCGATCAACCCGAGCACGAGGCAGACCTGAACGCGTTGCTGGTAGAGCACGGCGAGTTCACGCCGCCCTCGGGCATGAACGGGCTCATGGCCTACGCCCGCTTCGTCAGTTACGACACCGGGCGTTAGGCCCCGCCGGTCGCTGCCGACATTGGCCCGCCGCCCGTCCGTGTCGCCTCGCCGCCGCGTCGCCGCGCTGCGCCGCACCGGGCTCGCCGTTGCCTTAGTCGCGCTGGCGCTGCCCGCTTGCGCGAGCGAATCGGTGACGGACTGGCTGATGAAGATGAACGATGCCGCCAGCGCCCTCAGCTACCGGGGAACCTTTGTCTACCTCCACGACAATCAGCTCGAGACGATGCGCGTCGCCCGCCGGGCGGGGCCGGCCGGCGTGCGCGAGCGCCTGTTCTCGCTCAACGGCGCGGCACGCGAGATCATCCGCGATGAGAAGCGCGTGTGGTGTTACTTGCCCGACCAGCGCATGGGCGTGCATCAGTATCGGCAGTCTTCCGACAACACGTTCCCGCGGATCCTGCCGCGCGATATCGGCGAGCTCACCGACAACTATCTCATCGACAAGGGCCGCCGGGAGCGGATCGCCGACCGCGACTCGCAGGAGATCCGCGTGCGGCCGAGGGACGATTTCCGCTACGGCTACGAGCTGTGGGTGGACGAGCAGACCGGGTTGCTGCTGCGCGCCGATCTGGTCGACCCGGGCGGGACCTCTCTCGAGAAGTACATGTTCACCGAGGTCAGCATCGGCGGCGTGGTCTCCGACCGGGACCTGGCGCCGCGCACGCCGCGCAAGGACCTAGTCTGGTTCGGCGAGCCGGACGAAGAGGCCGCGCCCGTGCCGGGGGAGCTGGAGTGGACCGCGGACCGGGTTCCGGAGGGCTTCATGCTGTCGCGCCATATCCGACGCATGTCCGCCATGCGTAAACAACCGGTCGAACATCTGGTATATTCCGATGGCCTGGCCGCCGTCTCGGTGTTCGTCGAGGACAAGCGCTCGCTCACGCAGACGCCCATGCAGGGCCTGAGCCGCATGGGCGCGGTGCACGCATTCGGGACGATGGTGGGCGATTACCAGGTGACCGTGGTCGGCGAGGTGCCGGGCAAGACGGTCGATATGATCGGCATGTCGGTCAGGCGCCGACAGGGAGCCGCAGATTAAGCATCTATGACGAGATCGCTCTGGCACGCGTTCGACAGCGCCGGCGGCCCCCGCACGGTGGCGTTCGGCATCGTCGCCACGCTGCTCGCCGCGCCGGCGAGCGCGGAGACCGCGGAGACGCGTTACGGGCTGCCCGATTTCTCCGCGCTGGTGACAAGCAATGCCGCCACGGTGGTGAACATCAGCACCGATCAGGTCGCCAACCGTCCCGCCTCGCGGCGCCAGTTCGACCTGCCGGACCTGCCCGAGGACAGCCCGTTCCGCGACTTCCTGCATCGCTTCCTCGACGAGATGCCGGAGGAGCGCGACGCGCGCTCGCTCGGCTCGGGGTTCGTCATCTCGGCCGACGGCTACATCCTCACCTCCGCCCACGTTATTGACGGCGCAGATCGCATCGTCGTGCGTTTCGCCGACCGGCGCGAACTCGACGCCAAGGTGGTGGGGACGGACCAACGCAGCGATGTGGCGCTGCTCAAGGTGGAAGGGCGGGGCCTGCCGAGCGTCACCATCGGCGATGCCGACAAGCTCAGCGTCGGTGAGTGGGTGCTCGCCATCGGTTCGCCGTTCGGCTTCGAGAGCACGGCCACCGCCGGAATCGTCTCCGCCAAGGGCCGCAGCCTGCCCAACGAGAACTACGTGCCGTTTATACAGACTGACGTCGCCATCAATCCGGGCAACTCGGGCGGCCCCCTGTTCAACCTCGACGGCGAGGTGGTCGGCATCAACGCGCAGATCTACAGCCGCACCGGCGGCTTCATGGGGCTGTCCTTCGCCGTGCCGATCAACATCGCCATGCGTGTCGCCGGGCAGCTGCGCGAGAGCGGGAGCGTGCGCCGCGGCTGGCTCGGCGTTGCCATTCAGGACGTGACGCGTGAGCTCGCCGAGTCCTTCGGCATGGACCGGCCGCAGGGGGCGCTCATCTCGAACATTCTCCCGAACAGCCCGGCAAAGTCCTCCGACCTGGTGCCGGGCGACATCATCGTTGCCTTCAACGGCGAGCCGGTGGCGCGCATGTCGGAGCTGCCGCCCCTGGTGGGTCGCACCCTGGTCGGCGAGGTGGCCAAGCTCGAGGTCGTACGCGATGGCGAGAGCCGAGTGGTGGAGGTTACCATCGGCGAGCTGCCCAGCGACGAGGTGGTGCAGTTGACGGCGGCGGAGCCGCCGGTGGACGAGAGCCTCCTGGGGTTGACGGTGATCGACATCGAACCCGCCGACCTGGCCAGTCTCGAGCTCGATAACGGTGTCCTGGTCAAGGACATAGAGGCCGGCCCCGGCAGCCGTGCCGGCATCCGCGCCGGTGACATCGTCACGCAGTTCAATGGCCGGCCCGTCGAGAACGTGGAGCGTTTCCGCGCCCTCGTCGAGGCCATGCCCGCGGACCGCTCGGTGCCCGTGCTCATACGCCGCGGCGAGCGCTCGCTGTTCCTCGCCCTCAAGTCCACCGACTGATCCCCGCTCTGACTTCGCGATTTTCGGCAATGCTCGGTGCGCCACGACCGCGTGCCCTCGAGGGGCAGCGGCCGAAGGCGCCGTGTGCGTTCTGACCCTGCTGCGAGACGAGCAAGGCCATGACCGGCT
>JABAOH010003589.1_pt5 | contig 73462 bp, 79 predicted proteins | sample 7062181 | NCBI WGS metagenome assembly JABAOH01 (sample SAMN14538630, study PRJNA623070) | marine sediment metagenome | biome: marine biome [ENVO:00000428]; feature: marine pelagic biome [ENVO:01000023]; material: deep marine sediment [ENVO:00002113]; isolation source: pool of 5 deep marine... | reverse complement strand
TCCCCCCGCTACTCCGCCCTCCATATGATCTTCTTGATCTTCTTCCCCCTCTTCCCCAGCTGCCGCAGGATGTCCGGCGACATCAACTGCAACTCCTGCATCCAGGCCGCCGACCGGACGCTCACGAACAGCGTGCCGTCCCTGGTCACCAGATGGGGCGTGGCCACTTCCGCGATCTTGGGCCCCACCAGCTCGGCCCATTCCGGAATCACGCTGGCCTGGTCGAGACGGCGCTTGAGGCCGGCCCGCTTGAGATAGGAGTTCAACGCCTCCCCCAGGGCAGTCGCCGTCCGCTTCTTCTTATCGCTCAAGTCTTCCTCCGGACATCCGCCAGCGGGGCCGGTCGAGCAGCGCCGCCGGCACCTCCGATTCCCGAGGGGCCGTGACGATGGCCTGACCCGGAAGCGTCTCCCGGATGAGGGCCAGCAGGTTTGCCTGGCGGCCGCCGTCCAACTCGGCGAAGACGTCGTCGTACAGCGCGATGGGCGCCGACCCACGTGCCTGCGTGACGGTCTCCGCCTCCAGCAGCCGCAGCGCGATGGCCGCCGTGCGCTGCTGGCCCGCGGAACCGTATGCTCGAAGATCCCTGCCGGTGAGCGAGAGGTCCAGGTCGTCCCGGTGCGGCCCCACGGTGGTCATCCCACGGCGCAGGTCTCGCTCGAGCACGGACCGGAGCGCCCTGCGCTGATCTTCCGGGTCGTCGCCGGCCGCGTGGTGTCGTGGATGATATCGCATTTCCGGCGTCCCTTGCTCGCCCAGCGCACCACACAGCTCTTGGTACCGCGGAGCCCAGGATTCGGCCCACTGGCGGCGGGCCCGGGTAACGTGCACCGCAGCCTCGGCGAAGGGATCGTCGAACGCTTGTGCTTCATCTGCCCGCCCCTGGCGCAGGGCGGCGTTGCGCTGCCTCAGGGCATTCCGCATCTCGGCGAGCTTCCCCAGGTAGCCTGGCGCGCTGAGGCATAGGAGGATGTCGAGATACCGGCGTCGGCCTGCAGGGCCGCCCGCCACGATGGCGCGGTCGGCCGGCGAGAACCCCACGGCCGTGATGAGCCCCACGCCGTCGGACAGCCGTTTCACCTCGGTCCGGTCTACGGTGACCTTCTTCCGCCGGCCCGCCACCTCGTAGCCGGCAGTCACCCGCTTGCCGGCCGCCCCCGCGACGAAGAACCCGTCCTCGCCGAACCGGACGAGTTCCCGGTCCTTGGCGCCCCGCAGCGAGCGAAACAGCACCAGGTAGTAGATCGCCTCTAGCAAGTTGGTCTTGCCGTGCCCGTTCTCGCCGATGATCACGACGCCGTCCGCCGGAAGCTCGGCGTCGAGCGCAGCGAGATTGCGGAAGTTGCGGGCGGTGAATTGGGTCAGGTGCACTGAGGCCGCTGGCCGCTACCGAATGAGGAAGGAGCGCATCCCGGTCGCGCTGTTGCCTGGCTGGTCCACCGCTTCAATGGTGAATGTGATGGTCCCACTGGTCGCATTGGTCGTGGGGATCGGGAACTGGGCCGTAACGCTCGTATCGGAGGGAAGGATCGTTGGAAACGCGAGGGTGATGACCCCGGTTACAGATGCGGCGACGGCGGATAGTGGGGACTGGTCGGTGACGCGCACCCGCACCATGACGATCCTCCCCGGCACGAAGATGGTGTCGGCGCTGCCCGGCGCGAGAAACGTGATCGTCGGCGGAGTTGTGTCGGGTTCGAGCCCGCCAGCCCCGAACACGGGGCGCTCGATGTCACCGCACGCTGCGGCAACCAGCAGCGTAAACCAGAGCAGCAGGGTTCCGCCCAGCCGAGCTCTGGAGTGGGGCCGGTGTGCGGTTTCCAGGTTCAGCAGCCGCTGCTTGAGGGCGAGCCCGCCGCCATAGCCTCCGAGTCTGCCGCCGGCGGCTACGACCCGGTGACAAGGGATGACAATGGGCAGGGGGTTCCTGCCGTTGGCTGTCCCCACAGCACGGGCAGCCAGTGGCTTACCGATCCTGTGGGCGATTTCCCCGTAGGTCGTCGTCTCGCCGTAGGGGATCTGCTGTACGGCCCGCCAGACGCGACGATCGAACTCGGTTCCCTCCGGGCCGATCGGGAATGTGAAGCGCGTGCGCGTGCCCGCGAAGTACTCCTCGAGTTCCCCGGCCACCCGCTGCTCGAAGGGAGTTTCGGGGGGCCGCTGCGCCCGGAGGTTGAGGTTGATGCGGGTCACGACACCATGCTCCACCGTCACTGCCAGCGGGACGACGGCGGTGTCCACCGTGAATTGATTCGTTGGGTTCAATCTCTTCGTCCTGGGCTGTTCCCCGATACCGAGCTAGCCCTCTCCCAATCCCTGCCGTCCCTCAATTATAAGCCTCGGCCCACACCGCGGTGGTCACTCGGCGCGGGCGTTGAGCCATCCCCTCAGCCCCGCTTCACAGATTCTTCACGGTTGCCACGACACTGTACTGCGACTTTCGCGCTCGGGAATGCCGAGCACTGGTTCTGCGGCCGAGTTCAGGGGTGAACCCAAGTAGCATGCCACAGCAGGTGTCCCGGCTGGCCGCCGTGTTCGTTGTGGCGGTGGTCGGATTGGTGGTCGCGCGGTGGTTCCTCGTGCCCGAGTCGTTCGGGGACATCGGGCACTATCGGGCGGAGGCGGTCGACTCGATCGTTGCCCACCCCAAGAAGTATGCGGGGCATCGGGAGTGTGCCCTGTGTCACGGTGCGATCGCGGAGCAGCGCTCCGCGTCGAATCACCGTGGCGTGACCTGCGAGGTGTGCCACGGGCCGGCGACCAGCCACGTGGCCGCGCCCATGGACGTGAAGCCCACGGCGCCCCGGGAACGCGGCTTCTGCCCCCTGTGTCACGCGTACGATCCATCGAGGCCGACCGGCTTCCCCCAGATCGACCCGGTGGCACACAACCCCCTCACACCGTGCATGGAGTGTCACGACCCGCACGCACCTGAGCCTCCGGTGGCGCCGGCGGAATGCAGCGCGTGCCATGGTCAGATCGCAAGCCAAAAGGCGGTCTCCCATCATGCGACTGTGTCGTGCACCACGTGCCACGCAGCCCCGCCCGGGCACAAGGAGACGCCGCGGGCCGTGCGCCCAGCCAAGCCCACGGAGCGCTCCTTCTGCGGTGCCTGTCACGCCACGGATGCGCCGTCCCCGGGGCGGATTCCGCGGGTCGACATGCGAAGCCACGGCCACCCATACGTCTGCTGGCAGTGCCACTACCCCCACTATCCCGAGGCACGGTGATGTCTGAAGAGCGGATCCTGCCGCCTGACGGTGCTGCGTCTCGCGACGGCGCAGGTGTGGGCCGGCGGGAGTTCCTGCGTGACGTCTTGAATGCCTGCGGCGCGGCGGCGCCGGTTCTCCTCCTCGGCGTGATCCGGGTTCCGGCGGCCGCTGCCCAGGGCGCGGAAGCCGGTGCCTACGACGCGACCGAGCACCTTTACGGGATGGGGATCGACGTCAACAAGTGCATTGGATGCGCCCGGTGCGTTGTGGCATGCAAGACCGAGAACGACGTTCCCGACGAACCTCACTTCTTCAACACGTGGGTCGAGCGCTACGTGATCCGCGGTGACGGCGAGGTGGAAGTAGACAGCCCCAACGGGGGGATCGACGGGTTTCCTCCACTGGAGGACGCGGGGGAGATCCGTCGGTCGTTTTTCGTGCCGAAGCTGTGCAATCACTGTGCCATTCCGCCATGTGTGCAGGTGTGTCCCGTGGGCGCGACGTTCATTACGGAGGATGGCGTCGTGCTGGTGGACGACGAGTACTGCATCGGCTGCCGTTACTGCATCCAGGCGTGCCCCTACGGTGCCCGGTGGATGCACCCGGAGAAGCACGTGGCGGCCAAGTGCACCTTCTGCTACCACCGGGTGGTCGATGGCCTCGTGCCGGCCTGCGTGGAGGTCTGCCCCACCGGCGCCCGAATCTTCGGAGAGGTGGAAGCCAGGGCCACGCCCCTCGCCCGGTTCATGCGGTTCAACGACGTCCAGGTGTTGAAGCCCCATCTCAACACCAAGCCGAAGGCGTACTACGCAAATCTCGATGGAGAGGTGAGGTAGCCGGTGGAAGGCTACATCTACCCGAACGAGTTCGAGCTTCAGTGGGGCTTGTTGATCGTTCTCTATCCGTACGTTACCGGGCTCGTGGCGGGGGCCTTCATCCTGGCCTCGCTGGAGCGGGTGTTCAACGTCAAGGAGGTCCAGCCGACCTATCGTCTGGCGCTGCTCACCGCGCTGGCCTTCCTGCTCGTGGCCCCCCTCCCGCTGCTGGCGCACCTGGGGCACCCGGAGCGTTCCTACGAGATCTTCCTCACGCCGAACCGGCAGTCGGCCATGGCCATGTTCGGCTTCGTCTACGCCTGGTACCTGGCGGTGGTCCTGCTGCTGGAGATCTGGTTCGATTATCGGAAGGACCTGGTGCTGTGGGCCCGGAGCGAGCGCGGTTGGAAGCGGTGGGTTCACTACGCGCTCACGCTGGGAGCCACGGACCTGTCAGAGCGGTCGCTCAAGTTCGACGACAATGCGGGCCGGTGGATCACGATCATCGGCATCCCGTCGGCGTTCCTGCTCCACGGGTACGTGGGGTTCATCTTCGGCTCGGTGAAGGCAAACCCCTGGTGGGGCAGCGTGCTCATGCCGGTGGTGTTCCTCTTCTCTGCAATGGTGTCGGGGATCGCGTTGGTGCTGGTTCTGTACATGGTCACGACCATGTTTCGCTGGAGAAAGGTGGACATGGCGTGCATGGACAAGCTGGCCCAGTTCCTGTTCTATGCGATGGTGGTGGACTTCTCCTTGGAGATGCTGGACTTTCTCCATCGCCTGTACGAGTCGGAAGAGTCGATCGAGATCCTCTCGCAGATGATCAACAGCCGCCTGTTCATCAGCTTGATCGTGCTGCAGGTTCTCATCGGCACGGTGATTCCACTGGTCATGCTGGGTGTCACGTCGCCGGCGCTGCACAAGGGCGGCTTCGCGCGGATACCGCCCGAACTGAAGCAACTCATCTACCTGGTGTCCGCAGTGCTGGTGCAGATCGGCATCTTCAGCATTCGGTGGAACGTGGTTATCGGTGGGCAGCTCTTCTCCAAGAGCCTGCGCGGTCTGACCGTGTACAGGTTTGAGCTGCTGGGGCTCGAGGGAGTGATGATGACGCTGGGGCTGCTGTTTCTGCCATTTGTCATCCTTTGGGTTCTGGTCAAGGTGCTTCCCCCGTGGGAGCGAGCGGAGGCCAGCGGAAGCTGATGCGTCGGCCGGCGGGAGACCGTCAGGTGTTCGCGGGAGAACGAGATGAAGACGATGAGTCGGGTCAGTGATCGGATCGGCAGGGCGCTTTCCAGTGTGAAGTGTCCGGGATGTGGCAACTACGTGGTTCCCTCGATAATTCCCTCAGGGGTCGGGGCTGCTGCGGGGGAGCAAGTCGAGGGAAAGCGGTGGTCGTTTGTCTGGCGTCCACCCCGCGGCGAGGTTTGCCCGCAATGCGACTTCCCCCTCTCGCGCTACGCCGGGCGGATCAAGTGGATCCGGCTGTTTACAGCGGGTGTCGTGCTGCTGACGGCTGCGATCCTGCTTTACGTGCTGGGAAGGATCTCGGATCTTGGCGGGTGGTTCGGCTGGGTCATGAGAGCCACGGCCCTGGTTGGAGTCGTCGCCTTCCTGATCGGCCTGGTGGGGCTCGTCGTCGGCGGTCGCCATGGCCCGGTGCAGCCGGGCTCCCGGACCGCAGGCTGAAGGCCTGAGCCGATGGGCTTTACGAGCCGGGGAATCCGATCGAGATTCTCTCCCATGCTGCTATCTGTCAGGTTGTCGGTGCTGGGTCTGCTCGCGGCACGGAGGTTGGCGGCGGAGGTCTCACCGACCTCTGCCTCCGCGGAGGGAGGATCGTGAGCCACGGCATCGGAACCCCACCACGACAGCGCCGCGGCAGCGTGCTGGCCGTCCTCGGTGTTGTGGTGCCGCTGCTGGCGTATCCTCTCAGTTCGGTCGTCCCGCAGGAACCCGGAGGGGCGGCGCAGAATGTACTTGCGGGCTCCCGCCTGTTCGGCGCCATGGGCTGCGCGAGATGTCACGCCGTGCGCGGTGTCGGCGGTGCGGTGGGGCCGGACCTGGGACGTCTGGGGAGGCCGCAGTCTTTCTATGACTTTGCCGCTGCTATGTGGAACCACCTGCCCCAGATGGCGCGGCGGATGGACGAGATCGGGATCGAGCGCCCCCGGCTGGACCCCTGGGAAGCTGCGGATCTCATCGCGTTCCTGACCTGGCTGGACTACTTCGATCCGCCAGGGGAAGTGGAAACCGGAAGGCGGCTCTTCGCCGACAAGCTGTGCGTCGTCTGCCACCAGCTTTCCGGGGTCGGTGGTGTCGCTGGCCCGGGGCTCGACTTTCTGGGTCAGTACGGGTCCCCAATCCAGATTGCCGCCGCGATGTGGAACCACGGCCCTGCCATGGCCGATGCAATGCGTGGGCGGGGACTCGAGCGACCGTCCTTCACCGCCTCGGAGCTGACCGACCTCATAACGTATCTCGAGTCCACCTCGGAAGGGATGCCCACGGGGCCGCTCTACGTGCTCCCGGGTCGCCCGGAAGCAGGACGCCGGCGCTTCGTGGGGCGGGGATGCATCGAGTGCCATGCGGTTCAGGGCGAGGGAGGTCGACTGGGGCCGGACCTGGGGGAGGTGGGGCGTTTCCAGAACCTGATTGAGTTCGCCGCGGCGATGTGGAACAAGGCACCAGCCATGATGAGGGTGATGGAGCGGCACGGCATATCGGTGCCGATGCTGTCGGCTGCTGAGATGGCCGACCTCGTCGCATATCTCTCCTCGGTGCGGTACTTCAGGGAGTCAGGTAACGCCGGACGGGGAGAGCAGCGTGTGCGAGACAAGGGATGTCTGAGCTGTCACGCGCTGCGAGGTCGGGGTGGGCGGACAGCCAGCGACCTGATTCACACGGGCCCGATCGACTCCCCAGCCGCCGTCGTCGCGGCGCTGTGGAATCATGCGCTTCTCCCGGGGGATCCGGCCGGAACCCAGGCGGATAGTTGGCCAAGATTCAGCCCCGGCGAGATGGCGGACTTGGCCGCATATCTGCAGTCGTTGAGCCGCGGCCGCTGATGCACCGATCGGCGCTAGCGGCGCTCGCCCTGGGCTGCCTCTGGGTGTCGCACGGCTTGTCGGCGGACGCCGCTGCGATGCCCCAGGAGTCCCAGCAGGCATCCCAGGATACCCAGCAGGACAACTGCGTTGCCTGCCACGGGGCACTCCGCGACGAGCGGCTTTCCGCGCCCGTCGGGAAGTTCCCAGCCGACGTTCACGCTGCCAGGGGATTGACCTGCGCGTCCTGCCACGGTGGCGATGCCACGGCCTCCGGGTTCGCCGGGATGGACGAGGCCAAGGGATTCCTCGCGAAGCCCGCGCCCGGTGCCGTACCACAGTTCTGCGGTCGCTGCCACTCCGACGCGGAGTTCATGAGGCGCTACAACCCGGCAATTCGTGTGGACCAGGTCACCGAGTACGCCGCCTCGGTGCACGGTCGGCGACTGCTGGAGCTCGCAGACACGAACGTCGCAACGTGCGTGAGCTGTCACCCGGCGCACTCGATCCGACCGCCGACCGACCCGCTCTCGAGCGTCCATCCCCTCAACGTGGCGGAGACGTGCTCGGGGTGCCACGCTGACGCCGAGCGCATGGACGCGTACCGGATTCCCACCGACCAGCGCCAGAGGTACGAGCGAAGCGTTCACTGGGAGGCATTGTCAGTGGGGGGCGACCTGTCTGCCCCTACGTGCAATGACTGCCACGGCAACCATGGCGCGGCGCCCCCCGGGGTCTCCTGGGTGGGAAACGTGTGCGGGCAATGCCACAGCGTGATGGCAGACTTCTTCCAGCAGAGCAGGCATGCCACCACGTTTGCCCTGCTCGGCGTACCCGGCTGTGCCGCCTGCCACCAGAATCACGATATCGCGCCGGCAGGCGACGAGCTGCTGGGGCTCGACGACGGAGCCGTTTGTACCGGGTGTCACACCCCCGGCGACCGGGGTGGTGAGGCCGCAGGTGCGATGCGGTCGCTGATCGACTCTCTCAGAGCGCGGTTTGACCAGGCCGATTCACTCCTGCTGCGTGCTGAGCATGCTGGGATGGAAGTCAGCCAGGCCCGGTTTGAGCTCGGTGGGGCAAGAAATGCCCTGATCAGCGCCAGGGCCGCCGTACACCTGTTTGACGTCGTCGGGGTGAGAAACGCCGTCGAAGAGGGGCTGGCGATTACGGCAGAGGCGAATCTGCACGGCGAGGAAGCGTTGGATGAGCTTCAGTTCCGGCGGATAGGGTTGGTGGTGTCGGTCACCATCATTGTGGCGCTCATCGTAGGACTCGTGCTAAAGATTCGTGAGGTCGAACGCAAGCAAGCCAAGACGTGAACTCGGAGAGACGTGTGGGTGAGGACAGGCTGGTTTCCGGGCACTCTCGCAGGAGGTTTGTCGACTGGCTGCTGAGCAGGACGCTGACCACCTGGCTCCTCAGCACGAGCATTGGAGGCCTCGTGCTCGCGATCCTGTATCCGGCGGGGCGCTATCTGGTCCCGCCAGCGGCTGGCGAGTCCACGGCGGCGTCGGTGACACTGCCGCTCACGCCTGACGACATTCCGCCGAACGGAGCGGAGATCTTCAAGTTCGGGAGCCGCCCCGGGATCCTGATCCGAATGGCGTCCGGTGAATTTCGGGCCTTCTCCGCTGCGTGCACGCACCTGGGCTGCATCGTCCAGTACCGGCAGGACATCGGGCACATCTGGTGCGCCTGCCACAACGGGCACTTCGACCTCAACGGGCGGAACATCGAGGGTCCGCCCCCCACGCCCCTCGAGACCTTCGCCGTCAACGTGCGGGGCGACCAGATCATCGTGAGCAAGGCCAGCTGAGGTGACGCGCCTTCGGGAGTGGATGGCCGGCCTCTGGATCTGGCTCGACCAGCGTCTCGGGTTCGCCGGTCTAAAGACGCTGGCCAAGAAGAAGGAGGTGCCGGTCCACCGGCACACGATCTGGTACTACCTCGGCGGGATGACCCTCTTCCTGTTCGTGGTCCAGGTGACTACGGGCATCCTGCTCCTGTTCTACTACCGCCCCAGCGCCGAGGAGGCGTACGAGTCGATACAGTTCCTGATGGCAGAGGTGGAGTTCGGATGGCTGGTTCGCTCCATCCATTCTTGGGCGGCCAACCTGATGATCTTGACGCTGTTCCTGCATCTGTTCAGCGTTCTGCTGGTGAAAGCCTACCGCCCACCGAGGGAGCTCACCTGGTTCTCGGGCGTAGGCCTGATGGCCCTAGCGTTGGCCTTTGGCTTCACCGGGTACCTGCTGCCGTGGAACGAGCTGGCTTACTTCGCGACCCGCGTGGGGACCGAGATTGTGGGCGCAGTGCCCCTGGTGGGGGAGTTCCTCCTCCGGGTGGCGCGGGGCGGCGACGACGTCACCGGCGCGACCCTAACCCGCTTCTACGCGTTCCATGTGGCGGTCTTTCCAGCCGTCACCGCTGTCCTGTTGGGCCTCCATCTGTTCCTGGTGCAGAAGCAGGGAATGAGCGTTCCGCCCAGCGTGGAGCGCCAGGGCGGTGCCAACCGCGTGATGCCTTTCCTTCCCAACTTCCTGCTGCGGGACCTGGTGGGGTGGCTCACCGCCCTGGCGATTCTGGCGGCGCTGGCTGCGTACATCCCCGCGGAACTCGGTGAAAAGGCCGATCCGTTCGCGCCGGCCCCTGCCGGGATCAAACCCGAGTGGTACTTCATGTTCATGTTTCAGACCCTGAAGTACCTGCCGAGCCACATTCTGGGCATCGAGGGGGAAGTGGTGGGGATCATCGGCTTCGGGCTGGCCGGCGTGTTTCTGTTGCTCATTCCGATTCTCGACCGACAGACGGCCCGCGGTCAGCCGAGCAACCTGTTCACCTGGATCGGCGTCGGGATCATCGTCTACATGGTCGTGCTGACGTTCCTCGGTTACACCGAGAGCCCAACCCGGTAGCGGGCTCTCGCTGCGTGCACTGCAGACTTCGCCGTGTGATGCGCGTCTTGCCGGCTGTGGCATGAAGCTGTTGGCCCGGCCGGCCACTCACCGTTGCTTCCGGCGTGTGGGGAGGGCGAGATGAAAAGGCTGAGTGATCGGATCAGTGCCGCGATTTCCGGTGTGAAGTGCCCTGGATGCGGCGAGCGCGTCGTTCCCACCCTTGTCTCGTCGGGCGACACCGCCGCGTCGACCGCAGGGAAGCGATGGTCGTTCATCTGGCTTCCGCCCCGGGGAGAAGTCTGTCCCAAGTGTGACTTTCCACTGGCTCGCTACGCCGGCCGGCGGAAGTGGATCTGGTTGTTCCTGGCCGGTCCCGTGCTGCTGGCGGTTGCGATGCTCCTGTTCGTCTCGTCGCTGATCGGCAATCTCCCCGGCTGGTTCGGCTGGCTGCCGAGAGTGACCGCTGCGGCGGGACTGGTGGCGTTTCTGGTCGGATTTGTGGGACTCATCGTTGGCGGCCGTCACGGTCCGGTCAGGAGCGACATCCCAGGAGAGAAGGTCCGCTCAGGTAACTCCTAGAAGTCGAGGTGCGTGCCACCACCAGCGAATTGCTGAGCTGCAGCTTGCCGAGCTGGGTTCGTTGCTCGCCGCCGCGATGGCAAGTGCTGGTACGTCTTTTATGGTTTTCGAAGCTCTGATCCCTCACTGGTAGCCTATGGTCTTTATGGCTTTCGGTGGTCTCACTCGCCATCGATAACCTAAGGGGATCATTAAGGTTTCTTTAATGGTGCCGTGCACTATTGCACGGCAGACAGGGTCCACTTAGATGTAACCTGAGCCTACCGATCGAGTTTCAAACGCCCAAGCGGGGGGAGGTGCTGTGTCTGCCAAAGTCAAGTCAGTCGGTCGCGGGCTGCATGCCGTTGCGCTCCTGGGATTGCTGGTTGCGGGGGCGTGTACCGAGGAGTCGATCTCGTTTCGAGGTCGTGAGGTGTTCAATCCGCCGCTCGACTCTGTGAACGGCTTCTTGGGGTACTTCACCGTGGCAGACAAGCAGACGACCTGCGGCAACTGCCACGCGGATGAACAGGCTGGGTGGATACAGACGGCGCACGCGAACGCGTGGGCCGACCTGCAGGGCTCTGGTCACGCAGCGGACTACTGCGAGGGGTGCCACACTGTCAGCGAGCGCGGCAATTTCACCGTGGCTCCCGCTGGCCACACCGCCGTACGCGATAGCCTCCTCACCGACAGCCTCTACTTCGACGTCCAGTGCGAGAGCTGCCACGGTCCTGGTGTCGTTCACGTGGGGAACCCGGCGGCCTCGCAGCCGCTCGCGTCGTTCCTGGCCGACACGGGCGCCACCAACGGGTGCGGCGAGTGTCACTCGGGCACGCACAATCCGTTCGTGCAGCAGTGGGTCGAGTCGGCCCACGGCTCGCCGTCGGCGTACGCGGCTGGCAGGGAGGGATGCAATGCCTGCCACGAGGGGAAGAAGGCCCTCGAGACCAAGTTCCTTGAGACGTCGGAGTACCTGGAGAAGGGCAGCGAGGACCTCATGCCCCTCGCGTGCGTCGTCTGCCACGATCCCCATGGCGGGCCGTTCGAGCATCAGCTTAGGGCCTCGATCTCGCGGGACGATGCGGACAACCTCTGCATCAAATGCCACAACCGGCGCACCATTCCACCGTCGTCCCACGGACCCCACGCGGCACAGGGCCCCCTGGTTCTCGGACAGAACGTCGGCTGGTTCCCGCCGGGTCTCGCGTGGCTCGATGGGCTCAACGGGTCCCACGGCGACCCCGACGTGAATGCGAAGCTGTGCGCCACGTGTCACGTGTCCAGTTTTGAGGTCACGGATCCGTCGACGGGTGACTTCCTCTTCAGGTCTGTGGGCCACAGCTTCGAGGCCATCCCGTGTGTAGATGCTCAGGGGATTCCAGAACCGGGCCCATGCGCCAACAGTGAGCGCACCTTCGAGGCCTGCGCTGCCTGTCACGGGTCGGCCAGCAATGCCCGGACGCAGTACGAGAGCTTCTGGGCCACCCTCGACTCGCTGCTCGCCATCATCTGGGTGGACACGGACGACAACCACATCATCGACGCGGCGCCGACCGACGCCGGCATCCTGCCGCAAATCCTGCAGGTGACCGGCGACGACAAGCAGATCGACGTGTCGGACACGCTGTTCACTGTGGCTGAGGGTGTGCTGTGGAACGCGTTGCTGGCCTCCACGGACAGCACGCCGCGCTTCCGCAGCGGCAACACGGTCGTAATCGACCAGGGCACTGGGCTGCCCGACACGGTGCACTTTTCGGCGCACCCGGCCAGCGCCAACGGCGTACACAACCCGCCGTTCCTGGACGCGTTGTTGAAGGCGTCGATCCAGCACGCGATCAGCCACTACAGCCTGCCGGCACCGCCGGCGTATGTGGATCTGACGTTCCGCTGGGCCAGGCCGCCGGGGGGGCAGTAACGCCAGTAGTCGGAGCGCCAGCCGGAGGCGAGAGCGTCGACGCTGGCACAGTATGAACACAGGAACCGCACCGGCTCCGTCCTCTACTGAGGGCGGAGCCGGTTGCGCAAGCACGCTGTTTGGCCGGTCTCCTGACCATGTTGGGCGGGGCCGCTGTGGCGCTGGCTCGCCGCTGCGCGCCGCCGGGTGCGATACCCGGTGCGCGGCGACGCCGAGCGCACGAGGGTCCAGGGGGGGCTGGTCTTCTGGCTTGCTGTTGCCGTGTGGTGCCGACTACCGCTTGGAGGCGAGAGTCCTGAGATAGACTGAGAGGTCCCGCATTTCGTTGCCTTCAAACAGCGGCCACTCGGCCTGCTGGACTTGAGTCAGGTCGTACATCCCGGGGGCATGATTCCACATCGCCGTGGCCAGCGCGAGGGGCGTGAGTATCGCCTGCGACTGGGACAGATCGGGCCCCATCGTGGCCTCGCCGTCCCGTGCGTGGCAGCTTGAGCACCCTTTCTGCGCATACAGCAGCTCGCCCCTCCGCACGTCGCCTCCCGTCTCATAGAACCGCATGTAGTACAGAAAGGCTATCACATCGGCCATCTCGTTGCCTTGGAACCGCGGGAAGCTGATCCCACGGGCCCGCATCGCCTCGGCCATCTGAGATGAATGGTTCCACAGTTCTCCCGCGATCTCGGAGACCCGAAGCCGCTGGGTTGCCGTGCGGAGATCGGGCCCGAATGCAGTGCCGCCGCCGCTGGACCCGTGGCAGCGGGCACAGCCCTTCGCCGCGAACAGCCGCCGTCCGGTGTTGGGATTCGGGGGTTGGAGAAATCGCACGTCGCGTCCCTGCAGACTCGAGCTGCGCCGGATGTACGCCTGGATGTCCGCCATCTCTCGCCCCATGAACGTGGGCATGGGGACTCCCCGCAGAGACTGTTGAGCCTGCATGCCTCGCCCATGGTTCCACATCCCCTGGGCCAGGCTGATGGGGGCGAGATACCGGGCGTAGCTGTCCAGCGCGGAGCCGACGGCGCCGCCCACGCCGCCAACCGCATGACACTGCACGCAGCGTTTTTCCCAGAACCACCGTTCGCCGAGGTCGGGATTCCCGGGTTCATCGAACAGCTTCACGTAGTAGATGTAGCTGATGATGTCGGCGAGTTCTGGCTCGCTGAACGTCGACCACCGCAATCCCCTCTGCCGCACGGTTTCAATCATCCGAGGGGTGTGGTTCCAGAACATGCCGGCAAGTTGTTGCAGGCTGCGGCCGGCGCCGACTAGTGCGAAATCGGGACCGAGGGTGCCGCCGTTACCCCAGATGGCGTGGCACCGCACGCAGCCTCGCTCCACAAAGATCCGCCGACCGGAGATGGGGTCGCCGGGGAATAGCGGAGCCGACTGTGCTCGTGCAACTGAAGCCCCAACGAGGCAGCACCAGATGAACGCCACGACCCCGCCGGGCCGCCGAGGCTTGAGGAGGGAGGGTGCCGACATCATGTCCATGAGCTCGAGGAGTACCGAGCCACCCGCTCGGCGACTTCGTGCACAGCTTCTCGCCCTTCCTTGATTTCCCAGATCGAGACGATTGGGATGAACTTGGTGGCGATCATGTACAGCAAGATGAATCCGGAGAACGTCGCGGCCATGATCGAGAGCTCGATCCACGAGGGCAAGTAGTGCCCGATGGACTCCAGCTCCCAGCGCGGGTTCACCGACGTCGGGACCACGATGTTGAACCGTTCCAGCCACATGCCGATCACTACCGCAATCCCGGCGATGAAGGTTCCCCGCGGCGTCCGTGTCGACTGCCGCGCCATGAGTAACAGCGGGATGACAAAGCACCCCAGCACCATAGCCCAGAACGGTATGGCAAAGGGTCCTGTGAGCTTCGCCCAGAACGTGCGCATCTCCCCAGGCTCGCCGCCGTAGAAAGCCGTCAAATACTCCGCGAAGGTGAAATAGAACCACAGCAAGCTGAACAGGAGCAGCATGCGGCCCAGGTAGTCGAAGTGGACTTCTCTGAAGTAGTCCTCCAAGCGGAATGCCCGGCGCAATATCACCATAGCGACCAGGATCGCCGCGATGCCGGAGTAGATCGCTCCCATGACGAAATAGGGTCCGAAGATGGTGCTGTGCCACATCGGACGCAGCGTCATGGCGAAGATCCAGCCGATCACCGTGTGCACCGACACTGCGATGGGAATCACCACGATCGACAGGACTCCGATGACGCGCTCCAGGCGCACGCGCTGCACCGGTGTGCCACGGTAGCCGATCGCCAGCAACCTATAGAGGCGAGGGGCCTTGATTCCCGAGTCGCGTATGATCGCCAGGTCGGGTATCGCGGGAACGTAGAGGTAGACCGTGCAGGCCGTGAAATAGAGCCCGATGCTGATGACGTCCCACAGCAGTGGTGAGCTCAATTGGGCGTGAAAGATGACGTTCAGCACCCGGTCGGGGCGCCCCAGGTCGATGACCGGCTGGATCGCCCCGAAGCCGATCACCAGCACCGTGATCAACTCAGCGGAGCGGGTGATCGCGCGCCTCCATTCCGCTTTGCTCACCCGGAGGATTGCCGAGATCAGCGTCCCAGCGTGACTGATGCCGATGAAGAAGACGAAACAGATGATGTAGATGCCCCAGTACTCGGGCCGATTCAGCCCCGTACGGCCGAGTCCATAGCGTACCTGCAGGTAATAGGCAAAGATCCCCCAGAGCGTGACGGCGCCGAGGAACGCTGCGACGACGTAGAATCCGCGCGACGTCTCGACGAGCGGCCGCAGCAGCACCTGCTCGTCGGGAGGCAGACTCGCCAGCTTGGCGCTCACTTCGCGGCGCATCTCAATCCCTCGGCCGGAGATAGTACACCTTCGGTTGCGTCCCCAGATCCTCCATCAGCCGCGTTACTCGTGGATCCTCCTTGAGTTCGGCCACGTGATGCGTCGGGTCATCGAGGTCGCCGAAGACGATGGCGCCGGTGGGGCAGATTTCCGCGCACGCCGGCTGGTAGTCCTCTTCCCGCAACCCCCGTCCTTCGGCGCGGGCATCCTCCCGAGCCTTCTGCAGCCGGTGGTGACAGAACGTGCACTTCTCGATCACACCAGCGGGCCGCACCGAGACGTCCGGGTTCAGGTACTGACGCTCGGACTCGGCCCACTCGGGCCCGTACCAGTTGAAGTACTTCACCAGATAGGGACAGGCATTGGCGCAGTAGCGGCAGCCAATGCAGCGCGGGTAGATCTGGCCGACGATACCTTCGTCGTCGATATACGTCGCCTGCACGGGACACACCTTGATGCACGGGGGATTGTCGCAGTGCATGCAGGGGCGGGGGTGGAACTGCATAGAGGTGTGGGGAAACTCCCCCTCGACCGCCGCCATGACCTGCATCCAGCTCATGGCGCGGCCCATATCCGCCTGTTCGGGCGAGACCGTCGCGATGTTGTTCTCGCTCTTGCACGCCACCTCGCACGCCGCACAGCCTGTGCACCGGTCGAGGTCGATTACCATTCCCCAGCGAGTCATCGTTCCAGCTCCATCACACCGCTTCGAGGCGGACGAAGGTGGAAAACCAGCTCGGCAGCCCCGTTTCCGGATCGCCCGCTCCCGCGAGCAACTGGAGCGGGCTCGCCACGTCCCCGTTCGGGTGCCGCAGCCCGTAGGGTGCGCACACGTTCTCAGGAGCGGTGCCCGGAAACACTCTGAGGCGGGCCCGGTACTGGCCGCGGCGTGAGACCACCCGCACCATGGCGCCGTCGGCGAATCCCAGCTCCCGAGCGGTCGCCGGCGCCACCTCCACCCACGGGACCCAGTGGACCCGAGGCAAGATGCTGGGCTGTTCCACCAGCCAGCGCTCGAGGGCGAGGGTGCCTGACGCAAGGGTGGAGACGCGATAGGGGATGAGCCGCAACGGGAAGTCGCTCGGGGCACTACCCTCCAATCCGACCGTCACGTACGGCCTCAACTCCCGTTGCTCCGTCTCTAGAACGCGCAGCAGGCTCGCAGGCAGCAGGTCGATCCGGCCATTCGGCGTGCGTGCGAGCCGGGCGGGGTCGGTGTCGTCGTAGAACAGATCGGCCCACCCGCCGCGCTCCAGCAACTCCTCCCAGAACGCCTCGAAGTCGGTGTGCTCCGGCAGCCACCAGCCGCGCTCCTCCATCTGGCGATGATGCTGCCGCTCGAATTCGTCGCCCAGCGTCATGCCGCGACGCGCTGCAAACAGACCGCGCGCGCGCGCCTTGAGCAGCTCTTGGAAGTTTCCGTAGGGTAGGCTTTGAGCGATGCTGCCGCCCAAGCGTTGTGCCAACGCGAGCACCGCATCGCCCGTGTGCGTTCCGCCCGCACGCGGTTCCACCAGCGGGCGTGCCAGGCCCCACACAGGATAGGGGTACGAGGTGGGCGTCGGCGCATCCTGCCAGCGCTCATAGGGGAGGAGGTCGGGCAGAATGACGTCGGCCTGACGAGTCGTCTCGTCGAGGAACGGCGAAAAGCTGACGACGAACGGGATCTTGTCGAGCGCGTCCCGCCAAGCTTCGGGATGGGCGGATGACGCGAGCGGATTGGCGTAGTAGAGGAAGAGCGCTTCGACCTTTGGGTCAGCGTTGGCGGCCACCGCCTCCGCAAAACGACTGGCTTGATCTCTCCCGCCGAATGGCGCTGGCGCTCCCACAACCCGGTCCTGCGCCAGGCCGGCACGGCTCGTCTCGTCTTGGACCAGTGAGGCGAGCGGCTCGAGCGGCGGCTCGTCCCCAAACAGCACGCCCCCCGGGCGATTGACACTTCCTGTCAGCACGTTGAGGCTGTGCACCGCCAGGCCGGCGAGGAGTCCGTTCGGGGCCAGCATGACGTCCGAGCCACACACGGCAACCGCCGGACGGCTCGCGGCGAACACCCTGGCCAGTGCCGTGATGCGCTCGACCGGGACGCCGGTGATTGCGGAGACCTCCTCGGTGCGGTAGTGGCGCATTACACGGGAGCGGTATCCCTCCTGCGGCCGCCCCTCCGCATCGGTGAAGTCCTCGAAGCCGGATACATGCTGCGTGATGAATTCGGCGTCGTACAGTTCGTCCCTGATCAGGATGTAGGCGATGCCGAGGGCAAGCACGCCGTGTGTCCCCGGCCGTATCCCGACCCACTCGTGCGCGCGCGCCGCCGTCCGCGAGAATCGTGTGTCTACCTGGATGAACCGAGGACGCCGCGCTGCCTCGCCCTCCGGGCTGGCGAATGCTACGAAGGCTTGCAGAGGAGACCACCACGATTCGAACAACGGCGCGCCGAAAGAGACCGCCAGCTCGGCCCGCTCGAGGTCGTAGCTCGGGCGACGCGGGATGCCGTGCATGAGTGCCATGATCGCGTCGGTTCCGTCGTCGTAATCGTCGGCCACGTAGTTCGGTGATCCGTACGCCTGGAGGAACCGGTGCCACAGGTCCGACATCGTTCCCGCGCAGTACCCCCCGAGCACGGCCAGTGCCTCTGGCCGCCCGGCGGTTCGCAGGTCTTGCAGCCGCTCGGTGACGAGAGTGATGGCGCCTTCCTGCGACACGGTCTGCCACTGTCCGGTGCCGCGGGAACCGACGCGCACCAGCGGCGAAGCGAGTCGCTCCGGGTGGTAGAGCATCTGCATGCCAGCCAGCCCCCGCGGACAGACGCCGCCGCGGCTCATCGGGTGGAGTGGGTTCCCCAGGATTCTGACCAGACGTCCGTCCACCATCCGGCCCTGGATGCCGCACCGCGCCGGGCAGATCAGACACGCTGATGTACGACGATTCTCGAGGCCAGGTGCCCACCCCGGATCCTCCGTGTCACCTTCTGTCGTCCAGAAGATGTCTTGCGCCTGCTGGAGCACGAGCGCGGCGGCGCCCATCGTCCACAGGAACTCGCGCCGAGTCGGTGTCATGCCATTCGTCCTCGGGCTAGCGATGGCATGCGTTGCAGTCGAGCGTCTGCCCTTGCTCGCGGTGGCAGCTGATACAGAAATCCATGGTGACCTGTACCAGGGGCCGGTCCGGCGGACGTTCCGTTTCGGCAATCGCGCCGTGGCACTCCTGACACTCGATTTCGCCGATCCCGGCATGGCGGCGGTGCGTGTAGAACACATGTGGAGCGAGGCGAAACAGCTTGTTGAATCGCAGTGGATCGCCTTGACTGATTAGCTCGGTGACCCGGGCAGCTTCCTCCGAAGTGCCTTGTGTGACCTGGTGGCACATGGAGCACGTCTGGGCATCTGGTAGTCCCGCGTGCGCGCCGGTGCGCACGTACGCGTGGCAAAATTCGCAGTTGAGTCCAAGGTCCTGAGTGTGTTTGCGGTGGTTGAAGGCGACGGGCTGGGGCACGGCAGTGCCGGCCCTGGCGACCAGCGGAACGACCACTGCTGCGAGAAGCAGTAGCGCAAGCCCCAGGTACACCGCCCGAGGTAACCGCGCCAGCGGAGAGTCGACCGCTCCCGTCTCATCTGCGAACGGCCAGCGTCTACGGAACATCAGGGGCAACGCTCGGTGGCAGGTCCGCTATCGACATGGTGGCCCGCATCGGTAGCCGGTTCATGATTACGGCGCGCGCCATCCCCACTCGCCGGTCATGCAGCACCCCCCCTGCTGGCCCGCGAGGACGTCGCGCGCCTGAAACACAGACAGATCGGATACTTGATAGTTATGCTTCGGTTTCAAATACTGCTTCCGGAGATGAAGCTCCTGGGAGAGTTCCCTGAAGGAGTCTTCATGTTCCGCGAGGAGTCGGAGGAATCGGCGCTCGCCGTCGCGCCTCTCTGGCGACGGGCTCCCCAGCCACGCACGACCGGGTGGCAAACGAACGCAGTATATTGGGTGCGAAACGCACTTCCGTGTCTTGCCCTCCGCCGGTCCAGCGGATGACACGTTCGCGAAGCGCGTTGTGGGGTGGTGGTCAGCGCAACCCAGACTCGGGGAGTTCAAGGCTGATGGGCACCGGTGCGGAGAGTCCCGGTACCGGGGTGGGCTTCAACGAGCTGCTGCTCGGCGCGGTCCTCGTACTGATGATCGCCGGCATCGGCCTTGGAGTCAGTCTGTATGTGCTGCCGACTGAGCATCTCGAGATCCCCGAGCTCCAACCGGTGATCCGGGTGGCGCGGGAGTCCGATCTCCCCGTCGGAGCGAGCCGGATCATCCGCTGGGGCGAGCGGGTCATCTTGGTGGTGCGGCCTGGGGAGCAGCAGTATTTCGCTCTCCAAGGGACCGCCTCGAGTGACGGGTGCGTTCTGCGGTGGGACCGGGATGCGTCTCGGATCTTCTCGCCGTGCAGCTATGTGGTGTACGACCTGCATGGTAACGTAGTGACCGGCCTCACGACCCAGCCACTGCAGCGGTATCCAGTGCTCATTCGTGGCGGCATCGTGTACGTGGGGGGAGCGTAGCATGTTGCGCCGAACCGTGCGAGCCGTCGGACAGTGGATCGTCCAGTTCTGGGCCGACCTCAAGGCGAGCACTGACGCAAGCCTCCTGGGCGTTGCCCGATTCGTTGGCCTCCTCTATGGCCCCATCGACCGCCGCCTGCGGATCGATGAAGCGCTCCGGAAGGCGTTGGGCTACCGGCTACCCAGTCACGTCGGCTGGCGCCACGCGCTCGGCGGTATCACCTACTTGCTGTTCATCATACTGGTGGTCACGGGCGTGTTGCTCGCGTTCTACTACCGGCCATCGGCGCAGGAAGCCCATCCCAGCATTCAACACCTCGTGTCGCAGGTGTCCTTCGGCTGGCTGATACGTGATCTGCACGTGTGGGCGGCGAGCTTGATCGTCCTCGCACTCCTTGCCCATATGGCGCGAGTCCTGTTCGATGCCGCGTACAAGCCCCCGCGCGAGACAAACTGGCTCATCGGTCTTCTGCTCCTCGTCGTCGTGCTCGCCTTTGGTGCTACCGGATATCTTCTGCCGTGGGACCAGTGGGCATACTGGACCGTCACGGAGGTGTTGGGTGCAGTGGCGGCACTCCCGGTGCTCGGTGCGGCCGCGGTGGAGGTGCTCACCGGCGATGAGTTCGTATCGGGGGCGACGCTTAGTCGGTTCTTTGCGCTTCACGTGATCGTGTTGCCGTGGATCGCGTTTGCACTCCTCGGGTACCATTTCACCCTGATTCGGAGGCGTGGAATTGCGCCCCCGAAGGAGACCGGTGCGACTCGCGCTCCCTGGCGTTTGAGTGCGGCGTGGCCGGAGGATGAGACGCCGGACGGTGTTCCCTTCTTTCCCAACCACCTACTTCGCTCGCTCATCGTCGCGGTGATGGTACTTGCCGTCACCGTGACCCTGGCGGTGCTGTACCCCAGGCCCGTTGGTGAGCTGGCGGACCCCTATCAGGTTCCGGACGAGTTGGTCTCCACCTGGGTGCCCGTGGATGTCTCGCTGGCGCTCATCCGATATGTCGGCCCGTGGGGATTCACGCTGTTCACCCTGCTCGGTGTCAGTCTTGCGCTACTACCTCTCTTCGACCGGCGTCCGGAGCGACGCCTCCGGCAGCGGCCGGTGGTCGCGGCCCTCGGGCTCACATTCTTCCTCGGCTTCGCCGCCCTGTGGCTGGCCGGACGGCAACTTCGCTCGGTACCGCCCTCGGCAACGCTCGGGCAGGACGTGCTGGAGGAGCGTGTGGTGCCGCCGGCACCGGGCGTTCCCCTGCCGGAACTGGGACCGACTCCGCAGCGGCCTGCCCCCGCAGACTCCGCGGCTCGAGCTCGGGGGTCGCCATGAGGTGTGTTGGGAGGCTACGGGTGTTGCTGCTCGGTGCACTTCCTGCAGCGCTGGTGGCTGACCCACCAGTTGCTTGGTCCTCGGTCTTGCAGCAGGCGGCGATCCAGGCCGACACGGCCTACGGCTGCATCATCTGCCACGCCGACAAGCGGAGGGCGTTTGTACTTGGCGTGCATTCTGAGCGTGGTATCCGCTGCGAGGACTGTCACGGGGGCAACCCAGCAGCATATGAGACGTCCGCCGCCCACCGCGGGCGCTTTGTGGGAATTCCGGACAAGATCGCCACCGTCCAGCTATGCGCTTCGTGTCATTCCGATCCAGGGCAAATGCGGCAGTACGGCCTAGCCGCGGATCAGCTCGCCGAGTTCGAGACGAGCCGCCACGGGCAGCTCTTGCTGCGGCAGGGGGACACGGACGCTCCGACGTGCACCGGCTGCCACGACGCGCACACCATCCTGCCGGCGGAGGACGCCCGCAGCAACGTCCACCCCACGAATATCCTGGCCACCTGCGTGCGTTGCCACGAAGACGAGCGGCTGATGGCGAAATACGGTCTACCCACGGATCAGTCGGAGCGATACCGGGCGGGCGCGCACGGTATCGCGGTCTTCGAGAAGCGGAACTTCGCCGCACCCACGTGCGTGGGGTGTCACGGCTCGCACGCCGCCCTGCCGCCGGCGGTGACCGAGATCGCGCATGTGTGCAGCAAGTGTCACGTGCTTCTCGGTCGCGCGTTTTATCAGGGTCCCCACGGCAGCCCCGGCGTAGGCGGCAGACTCCCTGGCTGCCTCGGATGCCACAGCAATCACGGGACTGAACGGATTGCGCCGGATCGAATCACCTCGCTGTGTGCGAGATGCCACGGCTCCGAGAGTCAAGCGGGGTTGATGGGCGTGGAGATTCAGGAGCGGGTACTGCGGGCGACGGAGGAACTGAGCGTGGCGGCGCTTGCCATCGACGAACTGGTGCTCATGGGTCGCCGGGTGGCCGACGAGCGGTTCCGCTACCAGGCGGCGCTCACGGAGTACCGGCAGATAGCCCAGATCCAGCACAGCCTCGACCTGGAGCGACTTGAAGAGTTGGGACTGCGGGTGCGCTCGAACACGGGCATCATTCGGGCCACCGCGGAGGTCGCGGCAGAGACCAGGTGGGAGCACAAGCTCCTCCTCGTGCCAGTTTGGTTTCTCACTCTCTCCGCCGTCGCATTTGCATGGTTCAAGCTGCGTGATCTCAAGTCGTAGGCCCGGGTAGACCATGGCACTGAAGCTGAGACCGCTGGAGCGCCTGTCCCGACCGCTCAAGATCGCGGTTCAGGTCGGTGTGCTAGTGGTGATTCTCGCGGCAGTGGGAGCCGTCGCTTTCATCGAGTACAGCGCCCAGCCCGGCTTTTGCACCAGGTGCCACATCATGCGGCCCTACTACGAGTCGTGGGCCAGTTCCACGCACAATGACGTACCGTGCATCGAGTGCCACTACGCTCCGGGGATCCGGGCGGAGGCGATGGGCAAGTTTCAGGCGGCGAACCAAGTGGTGAAGTACATCACCGGGGCCTACGGCACCAAGCCCTGGGCGGAGATCGAGGACGCAGCCTGCTTGCGTTCCGGATGTCACTCGCTGCGCAAGGTGGAGGGCGTGGTGAGCTATCAACCACGACCCGATGGCCCCAGCGTCCGGTTCGATCACACCCAACATCTTGGGGAACTGCGTCGCGGCAAGCAGCTCCGCTGTACCAGCTGCCACTCACAGATCGTGCAGGGCGATCACGTGGCGGTCACGGCGGTGACCTGCAACCTGTGTCACTTCAAGGAAACCACATCCGGCGAGCCCGTGGCTGGGTGTATCGGGTGTCACCCCACACCGCAGCGTTTGGTCTCACCGGCCGGGTTCGTGGTGGATCACGCCCAGTACGTGAGAGATCTCGTCAATTGCCTGTCCTGCCACGAGCAGGTGACCAGCGGGTCGGGCGTTGCCGACGAGGACCGGTGCTACAACTGTCATAACGAGCCCGAGCGGGTGGAGGAGCTCGAGAACACCACGCTGGTGCACCGTGTCCACATCGCGGAACACAACGTGGAGTGTACCCAGTGTCACACGCCCATCGAGCACCGGTTGGTGTCGCTTACCGAGACGTTCGAGCTCGATTGCAGTGCCTGCCACCGGCGGGTGCACGAAGTGCAGCAACGGATGTACGCCGGCATCGGCGGCCACGGGGTGGAAGACGCGCCCAGTTCGATGTTTCTGGCCCGGGTGACGTGTCGCGGGTGCCACGAGCTCCCGACGTCGATCAACGGGCACGAGCGAGTCCAGGCAGCGGGCGAGGCCTCGTGCATGTCGTGCCATGGGATCCGCTACGCCAACATCCTCCCGGCGTGGCAGCAGGAGATGGAGCGCAGACATGGTCGCGCCGCCGAGGCCGTGCGGCGAGCGTCGGCTGTGGCGGGCTCAGCGCCGGTGCGGCGCCGCGCCCGGGTGGATAGCCTACTCCGCCTGGCCCGGGAGAACGTCGAGCTCGTCCGGTTGGGCAAGGGCGCCCACAACATCACCTACGGCGACCGCCTCCTGCGAGCCAGCCTGGAGCTGGTCCGCGAGGCGGTCCGGGTGGGCGGTCTGCCGTATGCGGTGGAGGACGTCGATCTCGGGCCGGCCCTGGGCGAGAACGTGTGCCTGCAGTGTCATGTGGGTGTGGAGCGGCGTGCGGTGGCGTTCCGGGGGCGGCAGTTCGATCATGCGCGCCACGTGATCGGTGGGGGGCTGGAGTGCTCCCAGTGCCATTCCGCCCTCGATGAGCACGGACAGACGTTGCTCGCCACGCCGTCCGATTGTGCTGCGTGCCATCACCGGCGCATCGACCCGATGAACTGTGCCCGGTGCCACGAGGGGCCGGGTGGCGCGCCCGAAGCGACGTACGAGCTGCCGACGGGGGATTTCTCCCACGAGCCTCATCGGACGGCGGGTCTGCCGTGCTCCGCCTGCCATACCCGCCCGGCCATGAGTGCGGCAGAGTTGCGCTGCGAGACCTGCCACGAGCTGCATCACCGGCCAGAGGCGACCTGCTTGTCCTGTCACCGGGGCGGGGTGAAGGACAAACACGATCGCTCATTTGCCCATCTCCAGTGCAGCCAGTGCCACGGGGCCAAAGTCGAGGGACTGGTCGAGTGGAGCCGCGAGATCTGCACGGTCTGCCATGTCGACCGGACGGAGCACAATGCGCCGGCGGCGTGCAACCTGTGCCATGAGGTCCCGGCCTTGGGCCGATCCGGAAAGGGTGGGGGCGGGGGGTCGTAGGCGCCGAGCATTCCCCACTGCGGCACGGCCATTCAACGAATCCACACTAAATCTTTAGACTTTCTTCGCGCGCTGGGCTTACCGTTGTGTGGGAGGTGTGTCATGGGGAACGGGAGGAGACGGTTCAGCCCGGACCGACGGGCCGGCCGGCGCGCAGTTTGGCTCCAGGGCGGACTGGTCGTCGTCACCCTCGCGGTGACCGCCGCATCCACCGCTTGGGCGCAGAACAGCCAGTCCTGCCTGGTATGCCACGCGGACGCGTCGCTGTTCGCGGGGCGGGACGACTCGACTCGGCTGGTTGTCATCCAAGATGTGTACGACGGCTCTGTGCATGGGGCTCTCGGACTGCGATGCATCGACTGTCACCAGGGTCTGTCTGGCTTCCCTCATCCCGATGAGGCCCAACCCGTCAGCTGCGGTGGGTGTCACCCCCAAGTCCAGCGGAACTACGTTGCCAGCCTCCACGGCTATGCGCTGCAGCGCGGTAATCCCCGGGCGCCGACCTGCGTGAGCTGCCACGGGACTCACAATATCCTGTCCAGTTCCAACCCAAGATCCCGGACGCACAAGGTCCGCCTGCCGTTCACCTGCGCGACGTGCCACGGCACGGCGGGGCTGCTGACCGACCACATCGTGAAGCTGCCTCAGTCCTTCACCGACTATGCCCAGTCCGTGCACGGGGTGGGCACCGGGCGTGGGATCGCTGCCGCCGCCTCCTGCGCCGACTGCCACGGCGTGCATGAGCTCCGTGCGGCCGCCGATCCCTCATCGAAGATCAACCCCATGCACGTACCCGAGACCTGCGGTCAGTGTCACCCCGACATCCAGCTCGAGTACGACCGATCGATTCACGGCCGGGCGTTGCGGGCCGGCATCACAGACAGTCCGACCTGCACGTCGTGTCACGGTGAGCACCTGATCCTCTCGCCGCGCGACCCGGAGGCGAAGACCTATGCGGCCAGGCTGGCCACCGAGACCTGTGGTGCCTGCCATGACGATCCGGTGATCATCGCGAAGTACAACCTTGCCGGGGGCGTAGTGGGGTCCTACGTGGACAGCTACCACGGCTGGGCCACCCGGCGTGACTACGAGCGCGCTGCCACCTGTGTGAGTTGCCATGGAGCCCACTCGGTCCTGCCTGAAGCGGACTCGGCGTCCAGCATTCATCCTGACAACGTGGTGGCTACGTGCCGCCGGTGCCACGCAGGCGCCGATTGGGAGTTCGCCGCCAGCTACACGCATGAGTCCGCGTCAATCAGCGCAAACCCCGTCAACCGAATCATTCGGAGCATCTACTTGGTGGCGATCGTGCTGATCATAGGTGTGATGGTTCTCCACAACCTGGTGATCATGAACTACTACGTGATCGAGCGGCGCAAGCAGCTCCAGGATTCCTCGCAGCAAGTGCTGCGCTTCGACCGTGTGCAGGTGTGGCAGCATCTCCTGCTGACGGTCTCTTTCGTGGTGCTGGTGATCACGGGGTTTGCCCTGCGGTTTCCGGAAGCGTGGTGGGTACGGTACCTGTCCGACATGGGCCTGACCGAGCCGGTGCGCTCAACCGTGCACCGGATCGCCGCCGTGCTCCTGATCCTCGTCTCGCTCAGCCACGCCTACTACGTTCTGTTGACCAGGCGGGGGAGGAAGGAATTCCGGTCGATATGGTTCACCACGGGAGATGTGAAGGACGTATTCGCGGCACTGCGGTTCTATACCTGGCGTAGTGAGGAGAAAGTCAAGTTTGGGCGGTACGACTACTCCCAGAAAGCGGAATACTGGGCGCTGATCTGGGGCACGATCATGATGATCATCACCGGCCTGATCCTCTGGTGGCCGGAGCTGGCGGTGAGGTTCCTGCCGAGCCTGATCGTTCCTGCTGCACAAACGATCCACTACTATGAGGCAATCCTGGCGACCCTCGCCATCCTCGTATGGCATTTCTTCTTCGCCATCTTTCATCCCGAAGAATACCCCATGAGCTGGACCTGGCTGACAGGCAGGATGTCGGTGAAGTCGGTGAAGCAACACCACGCGCGGTGGTACGAGGAGGAGATCGCACCATCGGAAGAGGGTCCACACGAGGAGGCCGAGGCGACCGTCGGCGACCAGGCGGGCGACTGACGGCGCATCTTGGCAGGCATCCATTGCCATCCGAGTGGGCGGCCATGCATACCGCCCGCTCGTCGCTCCGGGGGCATCTGGCGCCCATTCTCGAATTCCGAGTTAGGAAATCTTTAGGGTGACGGAGCGCGATGCACGCGCCGGCTTGGTGGTTGTATCTTGCCGTTGGGGATTCGAGTGGTCGGCTTTGCGGAATGGTGTATGAGGCCGCAACGGCGCACAGCAAGCGCGTCTGGGGACGTGGGGTGAATCGGGTATGCGCGCGATCGCCATAACGGCGGCATTGCTCGGCGCGGGACAGCTCACGGCGTCCCGTCCCGCCGTGGCACAGGAGAGCGAAACCTGCCTCATGTGTCACGGGAACGCCTCGCTTTTCGCCGGTCGGCCGGATGCCACGCGGCTGGTGGTCACGCAGGACACCTACGGTGCCTCGGTACATGGGGCCGCCGGTGTGCAGTGCGTCATGTGCCACCTGGGGATGGGCTTTCCTCACCCGGAAGAGCCACCGCAGGTCAACTGCGCCCTGTGCCACCAGCGGCAGGCCCAACAACACGCCCGCTCGCTCCACGGCCAGGCCGCGGCTCGGGGCGATCCGCTGGCCCCGAGCTGCGTGGACTGCCACGGCACCCACGACATGCGGTCACACACCGATGAACGGTCGCCCACCGCCGTGATGAACATCCCCGCCCTTTGTGGGGAATGCCATCACGAGGGCACGGCCGTGTCGCGTACGCACAACATTCCCCAGGATCGCATCCTCGAGAACTACTCCCAGTCCATCCACGGCGAAGGACTGTACCGGCAGGGTCTCACCGTGACCGCGGTCTGCACGTCGTGCCATACGTCGCACGAGATCCTGCCGCACACCGATCGGCGGTCTAGCATTCACCGGGACAACGTGGCGACTACCTGCACCCGCTGCCACGCGCAGATCGAGCGCGTCCATGTACAGGTGATCGAGGGTAGGCTATGGGAGGAAGAGCCACACAAGATCCCTGCCTGTGTGGACTGTCACGCGCCCCACAAGATCCGGCGGGTCTACTACGAGGCGGGAGCCGCCAACGCAGACTGCCTGGCGTGCCACGGCGACCCGGAGCTCACCGGTGTCGCGCAGGGTGACACCGTCTCGCTGTATGTGGACGAGCAGGGCTACAACGCTGCGGCCCACTCCGGAACCGCCTGCGCCCAGTGCCACACAGAGGTGACCTCCACGCTGGCGCGGCCCTGCTCCACGGCCGGGTCGCCGGTGGACTGCAGTATCTGCCACGCTGGGCGCGTGGAAGAGCATGCTGCGGGTATTCACGGCAGGCTGGCGGCCGAGGGGGACCCTGACGCGCCCACCTGCCTGGACTGCCACGAGAAGCACGCGACCGCCAGCCGGCACTTGCCCACCTCCCGGACGTACCCTCGAAACGTCCCGGACTTGTGTGCCCGCTGCCATCGCCAGGGCGAGAAGGCCGCCGTGCGGATTCACGTCGACCTCCCGGCGCCGGTCGAGAGCTACGAGATGAGCATCCACGGCAAGGGGCTGTTCGAGAGCGGTCTGGTGGTGACCGCCACCTGTTCGAGCTGCCACAGTGCTCACCGGCCCCTGCCGCCGGATGACCCCGAGTCGTCGATCCACCCCGACAACGTCGCTGCTACATGCGGGACGTGCCACCACGGCATCGAGGAGCAGTTCCAGGCCAGCATCCACTGGCCGGGGAACGGCGCGGTTGATCCTGATCGGGAGCTGCCGACGTGCGAGGACTGCCACACGTCGCACACCATCAGCCGCACCGACCGGGCCGATTTCCGCCTCCTGATGATGGATCAATGCGGGCGCTGCCACACCGACGAAGCTGAGACCTTTTTCGACACCTTCCACGGGAAGGTGTCCCGGTTGGGCGACGCCGCGGCGGCCAAGTGCTACGACTGCCACGGGACCCATAGCATCTTCCCGGTCACTGACGCCCGCTCGACCCTGAGCCGCCGACACGTGGTGGGAACCTGCTCTCAATGCCACTCCGGAGCGAACATACGCTTCACGGGATACCTCACCCACGCCACCCACCACGACCCGGACAAGTACCCCTTCCTATTCTGGGCGTTTTGGGGGATGACCACGCTCCTGGTGGGGACGCTGAGCGTCGCGACGGGACACACTGCGGCCTGGCTGTGGCGCCTGTGGCGCTCACCGGCCGTGTGGAAGCGCCATCAGGTGGCCACAGGCGAGAAGGTCTACCGGCGGTTCACCGCCTTCCAGCGCACGCTGCACATCATGATGCTGCTGAGCTTCTTCACGTTGGCGCTCACGGGAATGGTACTAAAGTTCTCGCATATGGGGTGGGCCCAACTGTTCGCGGGCGCCGTCGGCGGGTTCGCCACCACCGGGGTGCTGCACCGTTTGGGGGCGGTGACCCTGATAACGGTCTTTTTCGTCCACCTGTGGGATGTCCGGAAGCAGAAGAAGCGTTCCGGCAAGACGTGGTGGCAGTTCGTTGCGGCGCCGAATTCGCTGATCTTCAACCGGCGCGATCTACGCGAGTTCTGGAAGTCGATCAAGTGGTTCTTTGGCCGCGGCCGGCGCCCCAAGTACGGTCGCTACACCTACTGGGAGAAGTTCGACTACTTCGCGGTCTTCTGGGGGATGTTCATCATCGGCTCGACCGGGCTGCTGCTCTGGTTCCCAGAGTTCTTTACTCTCGTGCTGCCGGGTTGGTGGGTTAATGTGGCTACCATCATTCACAGTGATGAGGCGCTCCTGGCCGTGGCGTTCATCTTCACCATTCACTTCTTCAACACGCACTTCCGTCCTGACAAATTTCCGATGGATCCGGTCATCTTTACCGGTGGCGTCCCAGTGGAGGAGTTGAAGCGCGACAAGCCTGGCGAGTACGAGGCACTGGTGAAGGAGGGCAAGCTGGAACAGTTCCTGGTCGATCCGTATCCTCGAAACCTGGAGCTGGCGTTCAGGATCTTCGCATATGTCGCGCTGGCGGTCGGAATCACGCTGATCGCCCTCATCCTTTATTCGATGCTGTTCGGCTATCGCTAGCCGCCCCACCGGGCCTTCGGGCCGCGACTTGGGCCGCAACAACTGGTGTGGAAGCGTAAATCCCAATGGGAATGTTCAAGTCTGGACGGTACCGGAGGTCGGCGTTACTATTCCTGACAATTATGGTTTGATGTGGGGAGGGGTCATGAGAAGGTCACTCGGTCGTGCGGCGACCGCTCTGGGAGCACTCGTGATGTTGGCGGTGCCGCTCCATGCCCAAGGCTACCACGTCCGTCTGGACACGCGCTTCCAATCGGTAGCTTTCCGGGGCTTCACCCTCGCCAACGTGTTCGCCGCCGACGTCGATACCGCTGCGGATGGCTCGCTCACGGCCAACGGTTTTGCCGTCCGCTGCCCGCCGCGTGGCACTTCGTGCTCGTACTTCCGACCTGGAGAAGTCCTGCGGGGCAGTCCACTGGTGAGCACGGTGGACGCCGCCTTCTGGAGCCTCGGCGTTCCGGGTCTGACGTTCCGGGGGAAGGCCAGGGTCGGGTTCGACCTGTCCGACGACAGGATCATCGGTGGGGACACGCTGAACGTGTGGCCGGGTGCCGATCCCGAGGTGCAGCTGATCGAGGGCTACGCCGAGTACGCCAACCGGTATCTGACGGTACAGGCGGGCCGCACCCATGTGGTGTCCCGGCTGGGGTTCACCGGCTTCGATGGTGGTAAGGTGGACATCCGCTCCTTCGGTGGCAGGCTGCGGCTCTCGGCGTTCGGTGGCTGGGGCCTGTACCGCGGCGGGGTGCTCCCAATCACGAGCCCGGCGGTCAGCCCGCTTGGCGAGTTTCGGCCCACCGACCGACAGATCGTGGCGGGCGGCAGCGTCGGTTGGAGAATGCCTGGATTCGAGGGGCGTGTCCTGTATCAGCGGGAAGTCGACCCGCGGGGCGATCTGGAGACCGTGCTCTACTCCGAGCGGGGTGCTGCCGACTTCACGCTTCGGCCCATGCGTGGGGTCACCCTCATTGGCGGTGCGTACTACGACTTCGGAGTAGGGGAGCTTGGCACTGCGGATGCGGCGATTAGCTACGCCGAGTTGCAGGGCCGGTGGCAGGCCTCAGCCGGCTGGCGCCGCTACCGCCCCTTCTTCGAGCTGTGGACGATCTGGAACGTATTCAGCCCCATCTCGTACAACGCAGGGTTCGCCTCGGCGATGGTCACCCCGATCAGGGGACTCCAGCTGTGGACGCGGGGCGAGGTGATCGCCTACGAGGATACCGCGGCGGACACGAACTTGGTGGTGGTTGAGGATGACGGATGGCGTTGGTCGTGGGGCGGCACCCTGACGCGGCTTCCGGGGTGGACGCTCAGCGGCGGGTATCACGTCCAGCAGGGTGTTGGAGCTTCATCGCGTGGGTTCAATGCCAGGGCCACGTTCGAGCCGCGCCGGGATCTCACGGTGTCGGCTCACGGCGGGTTCCTAGACCGACCCCTCGAGTATCGCTTCGCTGATGCGGAGGTGTGGACCTACGGGCTCCGCATCGACTTTGAACCGACTTCCGGCGTGCGTTTGAATGCCGAGGCCTACCGCTGGGATGAGACCCGGGAGCGTGATGACGCCGCGCAGATCGATTGGGACTTCGTGCGGGTCAACGTCGGATTGACGCTGCTGTTCGGGTCTGGCGCAGATCGCCCGCGTCTCCACCCGGCAATCCTTCGTATCCCTGAACGCCGGAGGCCGCGATGAAGACGATGATGATGCTCGCCGCCGCGTCGGTGATCGCGGCCGTTCTGGGGCCCGACTCGGTGCCGGCCCCGGACGCCCGGTCGTCACAGCAGTTCGACCATACGAGACACGTTGCCCTGTTCCCCAGCTGCACCGCGTGCCACAGCGGCATTGTGGCGTTGGAGGGTGGGCAGGCCTATCCCGATCCCGGGTTCTGCACCACCTGCCATGACGGGCGGACACAGCCGGTGGTGGACTGGACCCCTCCCAGGGAGCCGTCGCGGGCGAACCTCCGCTTCGGCCACGGACAGCACCCGGGTACCGATCAGTGCGCCACGTGCCATGTGCGGGACGAGACGGTGCAGCGGGCGGTGGTGGACCAGTGTCTCAGCTGTCACGGGATTGAGGGAGAGCACCATGATCCCGCGACGCCGTGCACGGATTGCCACGTCCAGCCGCCGGCACCTCGCTCCCATGAAGGCGGCTTCCGGGATCGCCACGCGGAACAGGCCGCGGCGTCGCCGGAGACCTGTGCCACCTGCCACGTCCGGTCAGACTGCCTCGACTGCCACCGCCCCGGTGCGGCATCCGGGTCACCCGGCTACCATCCAGCGGACTTCCTGGCTCGCCACCCCGTGGCGGCATACACTCGAGAGCTGTCGTGCAGCAACTGCCACAACGTGGCCTCGTTCTGTGCGGCGTGCCACCAGCAGGCAGGGCTCGTGGCCGCTGGACCCATTGGCGGCGGGTACCACGATGCGAAGCGGTCATTCGTCGGGGGCCATGGGCAGGCGGCCCGGCAGAGCCTCGAGAGTTGTGTCGCGTGCCACACCGAGCAGGATTGCGTGAGGTGCCACGTGAACACGAGCCCTCACGGCCCGGGGTTCGACGCCGAGAAGCTCAGAAAAGCGAACGCCGAGGTGTGCATCGTGTGTCACAAGGGAGGGATTCCGACACCGAACTGATTCGGCGCTCGTAGCACACCCCCGGATTGCCGGCGGACGATGGATACCCGCACCGGTGTGCGGGTCTGCAAACAGGTATGCGTCGACGCAGGCAGCCAGTGCTGTTGCGCAACGGCTCATTGGGGCAGGGGTATGACCAGACAGGGTGGGTGTGGCGGTCGGTCACCGATCGAGGCCGTGCAGGGGTTGAACCCTATAGGGAGGCAAGGTAGATGAGCTATCCGCGTTTTGTCCGCGCTGCAGGAGCGGTGCTGGTGGCCGGTATCGTGGCGGCGCCGGCCTTCGGCCAGGAAGCCGCACGGCCGCCGGTAGTCAAGCACGACCTCCAGGGCCGTGACAACTGCATGATGTGTCACCGGATCGGTGTGATGGAGGCGGTGCCCGACGTGCCAGCTAGTCACCAGGACCGCCCCAACGAGACATGCCAGTGGTGCCACGCCCCCGATGCCGCTATGCAGACCAAGACCCCGAAGGCCATGTCCCATGGGCCTGAGGGGCGCGACCAGTGCATGATGTGTCACAGGGCCGGCGCGATGGAGCCGGTTCCCGACGCACCGGCCGACCACGAGGGCCGGGACGTGAAGTACTGCACACTCTGCCATACGCCGCCCGAGTCGAACTGATCGGCCCGTGCTTCAGCCGCGGCGAGGGCTTGTGCCGCGGTGTGGAAGGCGCGCAGTTGGCAGGCTGGCCCCCGAGTCGTCGAGGCTTGGGGGCCTTGCATTTCTTGTAGCGACGGGCACGTTCGGTTCGATGGGGTGGCTTGCTGCGAACCGAATTCTGGGAATGGCGAGATCCGCTACGTACGCGCGCATCTACACCATCGTGAAGCGGATCCCCCGAGGTCGCGTGGCGACCTATGGCCAGGTGGCTACGCTAGCGGGGCTCCCGGGTCACGCTCGGCAGGTGGGCTATGCCCTCCATGCCTTGCCGGATGAGACCGCGGTGCCCTGGCATCGGGTGATCAACTCCAGAGGGGAGATCAGTCGACGCACCGTAGCTGGCTGGGACGTGCACCAGCGTGTGCTGCTCGAGGCCGAAGGTATTCGGTTCGATGCACGGGGTCGCGTGGCACTGTCTCGCTACCTGTGGCAACCTCGAGCACAGTTGATCCAACGAGCTCGGTCGTGACGTGTGGTAGCTTGCGGAGATTCTACAGCTGAAGCATTGGATGAAGACCTGAGACGGCCCCCCGCGAAAGCAGGTGTCTCATGACCTCGATTCGGCGAGCACTTCTCTTTGGCTTCGTCATTTGGGTCGTTCCCTTCGTCGTCGCGTTTATCGTCTTCCCACTGAGGGAGTCCTGGCGTGCGCTGTTTGAGTCGATCATGCCAGTCGTCGTTACCCTCGCGGCGGTCACGTGCGGCGTCTTGTACTTTCGGAGGGTGGAGGCGCGGTTCGTGCGGGAAGGCCTCGCGGTGGGCATCTTGTGGCTGGCGATCAGCGTGGTGATCGACCTGCCGCTGATGCTGACGGGGCCGATGGAGATGACTGTGGTGGAGTATGCTGCCGATATCGGACTGACCTACCTCATCATTCCGGCGGTTGCCATGGGGTATGGGGTCCTGCTCGCGGAAACGAAAACTCTGCAGACCTAACGGTGCCGTGTTATGCCCACAATGAAAGAGGCAGTTGACGATTTTCTGGCGCAGCAGCGCATCGCGGTGGCAGGCGTATCCCGCAGCGGTCGCGAGGCGGCGAACTTCGTGTACCGCAAGTTGCGCGGTGCCGGTTATCAGGTGTACCCGGTGAACCCCGCCGCCCAAGAGGTGGAGGGTGACGCCTGTTATCCCGATATCAAGTCGATTCCAGACGGCGTGGACGGCGTGGTCATCTCCACCCCTCCCGCTGTCGCCGACCAGATCGTGCGGGAGTGTGCCGCAGCCGGCATCGCAAGGGTGTGGATGCACCGCTCCTTCGGTAGAGGCAGCGTCTCACAGCCGGCGGTGCGATTCTGCCGGGAGCACGGTATTGCCGTGATTCCCGGCGGTTGCCCCATGATGTTCTGTGCGCCAGTGGATTTCCCCCACAAGTGCATGCGGTGGGTCCTGAACCTGACTGGCGGCCTGCCGAAGGAGGTGTAGCGGAAAGTGAGACGGCCAATGGTAGTGCTGGAGACCTCGCTCGGACAGATCAGCGTAGAGCTCGACCCCGACAGAGCGCCCGTTACCGTCGAGAACTTCCTGGCGTATGTCGACGCCGGATTCTTCAATGGTACCGTCTTCCATCGCGTTATCCCTGGGTTCATGGTGCAGGGCGGGGGCTTCACCAAGGACATGAGCCAGAAACCCACCAGCGCGCCGATCAAGAATGAGGCGGACAACGGCCTCAAGAATCAGCGCGGCACCATCGCCATGGCGCGCACCCAAGAAGTCGACAGTGCGACCTCGCAGTTCTTCATCAATCTGGCGGACAACGCGTTCCTGGATCACGGAGGTCGTGATTTCGGATATGCGGTCTTCGGGAAGGTGAGCGACGGGATGGACGTGGTGGACGAGATCGCTCAGGTGGCCACCGGTGCCCGACGTGGGCACAAGGATGTTCCGTTGGAACCGGTCGTCATCCAGTCGGCCAGGCGGACATGACCGAGGCCAAGTTCGTACCACTCGCCGGTTACCGGGAGTATCCGGTGGACGAGATGGAGCGGCGGGCGGGGGCTTTCTATCACGACGTCCAGCGGCGGCGCACGGTGCGACAGTTCTCGGATCGCCCGGTGCCCCGGACCGTCATCGAGTACTGCTTGCGGGCTGCCGGGACCGCGCCGAGTGGCGCGAATCGGCAGCCGTGGCAGTTCGTGGTTGTGACGGATCCAGAGCTCAAGCGGCGCATCCGGGAGGCAGCCGAGGCGGAGGAGAAGCAGTTCTACGAGACTCGGGCACCAGATGATTGGCTCGAGGCCCTTGCCCCCCTCGGCACGGACGAGCACAAGCCGTTTCTGGAGAGGGCGCCGTACCTCATCGTGATCTTCGCGGAGCGTTACGGAGTGACGTCGGACGGTCAGCAGCGTCGCCACTACTACGTGGCCGAATCCGTCGGCATCGCAACCGGGATCCTGATTACGGCGATCCACAATGCCGGACTGGTGTCCCTCACACACACACCGAGCCCCATGGGCTTCTTGAATCAGATCCTTGACCGCCCTGCCCACGAGCGCCCATTCCTACTCCTGGTCGTGGGCTATCCGGCCGACGACGCCGTGGTGCCGGACATCTCACGGAAGTCGCTGGAAGAGATCGCCAGCTTCCGGTGACCTGGCCGCTGGCCAGCAGCGGCCGAGCAACGAAGGAGTGCGCACAACATGCCGGACCTGGTTGTTGCCCGACCTGCTTCCCGAGAGTATGCCCCGTACTACGCGAGGTACGTCGACCTCGTCCCGGACGGCGATGTGCTGGGCATTCTCGAGCGGCAGCTCGATGAGACGCTGGAGCTGTTGAGCGGCATCACCCCGGAACGGGCCAGCTACCGCTACGCTGTCGGTAAGTGGAGCATCAAGGAAGTGATTGGGCATGTGATGGATGTGGAGCGGGTGTTTGTCTACCGGGCCCTGTGCTTCGCCCGAAACGACCCAACGCCACTCCCCGGCTTCGAGCAGGACGACTATGTGGCGGTAGGCAATTACGATGGTCGTTCCCTACCGGATATCGCCGGCGAGTATCGGACTGTCCGCGTCGCCAGCCTCGCGTTTCTTCAGTCCCTCGATCCCGAGGCGGCTATCCGGCGGGGGGTCGCCAGCGGCGTCGAGTTCACCGTACGCACGATTCCCTACATTCTCGCTGGACACGAGCGGCATCATTTGAACATCATTCGCGAGCGGTATCTGAAGGCGAAGTAGCTGGGAGGCCCACCGTGAGAAGAGCGTCGCTTTTCCATCCCCCTTAGCTTTCGGACCCATGGACTTCCAGGTGATCGACTGGCTGGGAGACGCCGGTGTGCGCCTCCTCGATCAGACGCGGCTGCCCCGTGAGGAGGTGTACCTCGAGGTTCGCTCAATCGACCAGATGGTGGAGGCGATCCGTGCGCTGCGGGTGCGGGGCGCCCCGCTCATCGGGATCGGAGCAGCCATGGCTTTGGCAGCAGGCGCGACTCAGGAGGCCGACCAAGGCAGCTTGTCACTCGACTGGATCGAGGGCGCCGCGGATCGGCTGGAGGCGGCACGGCCCACGGGCGTCAATCTCCAGTGGGCCGTCGCACGGATGCGGAGAGTGGCGGTGGAGGCCTTCGGCGCGGGCGGCGCACAGCGGCGCGTGGCGGAGTTGCTGCGGCAAGAGGCACAACGGATCTGGGACGAGGACGTTGCCATGTGCCGGGCCATCGGTGAAGCCGGGGCAGGGCTCATTGAGGCCGGCGCCACCGTGCTCACCCACTGCAACGCGGGGGCCCTGGCCACGGGGGGAATCGGCACCGCGCTAGCCGCGATCTACGTGGCTCACGAGCAAGGTAAGGGGATTCAAGTAGTTGCTACCGAGACGCGTCCTCTGCGTCAGGGAGCCCGCCTCACGGCTTGGGAGCTCGTCAAGGTGGGCGTGCCGGTGCGGGCGGTGGCCGACTCCGCTGCGGCGTCCGTCATGGCGGGGGGGAGCGTGGATCTGGTGATAACGGGTGCGGACCGCATCACCGCCAATGGGGACGTGGCCAACAAGATAGGGACATACAGTCTCGCGCTGCTGGCCAAGGCCCACGCTATACCTTTTTATGTAGCGGCTCCGTGCAGTACCTTCGATCCGGCGCTGGCTTCGGGCGAACGCATCCCCATCGAGCAACGGGCGCCGGGTGAGCTCGACGTGGCGCCGGGCGCTGAGGTCTACAACCCGGCGTTCGACGTGACGCCCGCCTGGCTGGTGACAGCGCTGGTGACGGATCGCGGCGTGATTGAGCCCCCCTTTGATGAAGGGATCCGGGCGTTGTTCGACTAGCAGAGTCTGCGGTGGCGGGCGGGCCGCCCGACTCTCAGATACTCGACCCAGTGTCAGACGGTGTCGTGACCCGCGGCGGACCGGTCACGCCACGACCGCGTCTCGGACGTGTGCCTCGATGAAGGTGCACCACTGGTCCAGCCCTTCACCCGTGAGGGCCGAAGTGACGAAGAATCGGAGGGTCGGGTTCACCTGGTGGGCGTTCTCCATGGCCCGAGCCGGGTCGAACGAGAGGTGCGGCAGGAGGTCGATCTTGTTGAGCAAGGCGTACTGAGCCTGGCGGAACATGTTCGCATACTTGAGAGGCTGATCTTCTCCCTCGGTAACTGAATACACGATGATCTTCGCTTCTTCGCCAAGGTCCCAGTTCGCCGGACAGACGAGGTTGCCGACGTTTTCAATGAACACCAGGTCTGTCCGCGAGAGGTCGACCGCGTCGAGCGCCGTGAGCACTTGCCGCGCGTCCAGGTGACACGTACCGCCGGTGACTACGGCGTGAATCAACTTGTCCGTACAAGGTGCGAGTCGCTCGGCGTCCTTCTGCGACTGAAGGTCGCCGGCAATGACGGCGATCTCCAGGTGATCGCCCAGGCGCTGCAGGGTGCGTTCCAGCAGCAGCGTCTTTCCCGACCCGGGTGAGGACACCAGGTTGAACGCCGTAACCCGGTGTTCCTCGAGCCGCCGGCGCACTTCCGCCGCCAGCTCGTCGTTCTTCGCCTTGACCCGCTCATGCACGTCGATCACTTGCACAGCCATCGTCCATCTCCATGAGACTTCTTCAGCCGCTCTTCCGAGCAACCATTGACTCAATCTGGGACACCCGACAGGTGACGCCGCGGCCTGGCCGACGACAGGTTCCACGGCCGCCAGCCGGCGGGCTTCGCACTGTACCTCGCGCCGGATGAAGAGAAGATTAATTCGCGGTGATAGGCTGTGGCGTCGCAGCGCGCAGGTTGACACGTGCGACAGTGATGCGTTGTGTAGACGGCCGACGGAAGGAGGCTGCGGTGACGTCGATTCTCGCCCTTGATCAGGGAACTACCGGCTCCACCGCAATGGTGCTCGGGGCCGACGGGCAAGTGCTGTCTCGCTCGTACCGAGAGTTCACCCAGCATTTCCCCGCTCCCGGAATGGTGGAGCACGACGCCGAGGAGATCTGGCAGGTCACCCTCGGGACGGCACGAGAGGCTGTGGAACGGGCCTCCGATCCCCCGGCGGGCGTCGGGATCACCAATCAGCGGGAGACTGTCGTGGTGTGGGATCGTCGGACCGGCGAGCCCCTCCACCGGGCGGTGGTGTGGCAGGATCGCCGGACGGCACCCCGATGCCGGAGCCTGCAGGCCGAGCTGGGGGACGACTATGTGGCGGCCCGGACCGGGCTCGTGTGGGACCCGTACTTCTCCGCCACCAAGATCGAATGGCTACTCCGGGAAGTACCGGACCTGCGGCCCCGGGCCGAGGCGGGCGAGGCATTGTTTGGGACGGTGGACTCGTGGCTCGCGTTCCGCCTCACTGCTGGTCGCTCCTTCGTTACCGACCACACTAACGCCTCCAGGACCCTACTGTACAACATTCAACGCCACGACTGGGACGACGACTTGCTGGAGTTGTTTGGGGTCCCCCGGGTCAGCTTGCCGGAAATCCGCAGGTCTAGCGAAGAGGTGGGGCTCGTCGATCCTGGAGTCCTGGGAGCGGAGATCCCCGTCGCCGGGATCGCAGGCGACCAGCAGGCGGCGTTGTTCGGCCAGGGGTGTTGGCGCGCCGGCCAGGCCAAGTGCACCTACGGGACCGGGGCATTCCTGCTGATGACCCTGGGCGGCGATCTCCCGGAGCCCCCTGAGCACGCCGGGGTACTAACGACGGTCGGCTGTGATGAACATGGGGGACCCAGCTACGCTCTCGAGGGATCCATTTTCATCGCGGGCGCGGCCGTTCAGTGGTTGCGTGATGGCCTGGGGGTCATCGGCCAGGCGTCTGAGACGGAGGCGCTGGCTGCGGGGGTCGCGGATACCGGGGGTGTCTACTTCGTGCCGGCGTTCGTCGGGCTGGGGGCGCCCCATTGGGAGCCAGAGGCCCGGGGAACCATCGTCGGCATCACCCGGGGGACGGGCCGCGGCCACCTGGCCCGGGCGGCCCTCGAGGCGATGGCGTTCAGCACCCGGGATGTGGTGGAGCGGATGACCGCTGCCTCAGGCGTAGCCCTAAGGGAGCTCAAGGCCGATGGCGGTGCCGCCGCCAACGACTGGCTGATGCAGTTTCAGGCCGATACGCTGGGTGTGCCAGTTGCCCGGCCCGACGTGGTGGAGACCACCGCACTGGGTGCGGCTGCCCTTGCCGGGCTGGCGACTGGGGTGTGGGGCAGTGCGGCCAGCTTCCTGGAGAGCCGGTCGTATCGATGGTTCCGGCCCAGCCCCGGGCCGGACGACGCCTACGCCGGATGGCGTCGTGCCGTGGACACGGCGTTGCATTGGGCCAGGACCCGGGATGGGGGCAGTGAGGGGTGACAGGTGAGGAGTAAGGAGTGAGAGGTGAGGAGTCAGGGAGGCCTCGTACCCCTTGCTCCTTACCCCTCACTCCTGACTCCTGAACAGATCTTTAAGGAGGCCTCACGAACTTTTCGGGAGTGGAAACGTAGGATATATTGCGAGCCATGCGAGCGAGATCAAAGTTCATAGTCGGAGCCGTCCTGGTCACGGGAACCGTAGGGTTCCTTATGACATCGGGTATCAAGGAGACGGGCATCTACTTCCTGACCCCCTCCGAGCTGGCGGCCAAGGTGGCGGCCGATCCGTCTTTCCACAACGTCGGTGTGAAGATGGGCGCCCGCGTCGTCCACGGGTCCATCCAGCGCGATGTTGCGACCCAGACCGTCACGTTCCAGGTCACTGACGGTCAGGAGACCTACCGTGTCGTCTATCGGGGCCTCGCGCCCGACACGTTCACCGACGACGTGGACGTGGTGGTGGAGGGGCGCCTGGGGCCGGACGGCACGTTCCGCGCGACGAGCCTGCTAGCCAAGTGTGGCTCCCGTTACGAGGCGGCACCTTCGGCATGACCCGATGACGATCCTCGGACAACTTGCGCTGTGGATAGCACTGCTCCTGGGCGTGTGGGGGAGCGTGGTAGGAGTCCTCGGCGGGCTCAGGCAACGGCCTGAGCTCATCCGCAGTGCTCGCCGCACTTCGTACGCCCTGTGTGGCGTTCTGATCGTCGCGGCCGTCGGTCTGCTGACCGCATTGCTGCGTCACGACTTCAATGTGGAGTACGTGGCCAGCTACACCAGCCGCGACCTGCCGACGGTCTACACCATTGCCGCCTTCTATGGAGGTCAGTCCGGTAGCCTGCTCTTCTGGGCCGTCGTGCTCAGCATCTTTGCGGTCCTGGCCCAGTGGCTCACACCTCGGCGGTACGATCACCTGATGCCGTTCGTCGCCGGGGTAACGTCGGCGGTGACCGCCTTCTTCGTGCTGGTCACGCTCTTTGCGTCAAACCCGTTCGATCGATTGCCGTTCACGCCGATCGACGGGAGCGGTCTCAACCCACAGCTACAGAATCCGGGGATGGTGGTGCACCCGCCCATGTTGTATCTCGGGTACATCAGCATCACTATCCCGTTCGCCTTCGGCGTAGCCGCCCTGGTTTCCAAGCGCCTCGATACGGGCTGGCTCCACGCCATTCGCAAGTGGACGATCGTGTCGTGGCTCCTCCTGTCGGTGGGAATCACGCTGGGGATGTGGTGGGCGTACGTGGAGCTCGGCTGGGGCGGCTACTGGGCGTGGGATCCGGTGGAGAACGCTAGCTTCCTGCCCTGGCTTACCATGACTGCGTTCCTGCACTCGGTCATGATCCAGGAAAAGCGGGGGATGCTGAAGAAGTGGAACATGGTGCTCATCATGCTGAGCTTCCTGCTGTCCATCTTCGGCACGTTCATCACCCGAAGCGGCATCATCTCCAGTGTCCACTCCTTCACCCAGTCCCCCGTGGGGTACTACTTCCTCGCGTTCCTCGTTCTCGCGATCGTTGCGCTGGGTTGGCTCCTCTGGAGCCGTCTCCCCGTGCTCAAAGCAGAGGCGCAGCTTGAGAGCATGTTATCGCGGGAGGCGAGCTTCCTGTTCAACAACCTGCTCTTGGTCGGCATCGCGTTCTCGGTGTTCTGGGGCACGATGTTCCCCATGATTTCGGAGCTCGTCCGTGGTACGCAGGTGACGGTGGGTCCGCCGTTCTTCAATCAGGTCAACATCCCGCTGGGCCTGGCGCTCCTGGCCTTGACGGGCATCGGCCCGCTCATCGCGTGGCGGAGGGCCAGCCCACGGAATCTCCGGCGACAGTTTGCCGCCCCGGTCACCGCCGGTGTCGTCACCGCGATCATCCTCCTCGCACTCCGCTTTGGTGATTTCTATGCCGGCCTGGCGGTATCACTTGCGGTGTTTGTGGTGGGGACCGTAATTCAGGAGTTCGTCCGCGGAGTGGGAGCGCGCCACCGGCTACACGGGGAAGGCTATGTCGGGGCGTTCGCGCGGCTCGTGGGGCGGAACCGGCGGCGCTACGGTGGCTACATCGTCCACTTGGGGATCGTTACCTACTTCCTGGCGTTTGCCGGCATGGCGTTTAAGAAGGACATGGAGGCATCGCTCAAGCCCGGCGAGTCCGTCGAGATGCGGTCCCCGTACGGCCACACCTACACGTTCACACATCGGAGCGTGTCTCAGTACGAGCAGCTCAACCGTTTCGTCTCCGCGGCGCTCGTGGAGGTTAGCCGGGACGGCGAGCGGATCGGTCTCATCAGGAGCGAGAAGCGGCAGCATTTCACCTGCAGTGTGGCGGTGTCGCCGTGCCCCAGTGAGCTGCAGCGCGCCGCATTCGAGCCGTCGACTGAAGCCGGTATCCGCAGCGATCTGCGCGAGGACATCTACGTGGTCTACGCTGGCTCCGTGGCTGGTACAGAGGAGGCGGTGTATCGGTTTACCATCAATCCGCTAGTCTGGTGGGTCTGGTTCGGCGGCGTGATCCTGGTCGTGGGTGGGATCGTCACGCTATGGCCTGGGAGCGCACCCACCGTGGCGCGCCGCCAGGCTGTCGCGGGCTATGCAGCCACGCTGGTCGGTAGCAAGCAATGAATCGGGCATGGGCCGGCGGCAAGGTGACACGGCGCGGGGCGCTCAAGCTCTCGCTGGTGGCGCTCCTACCGGGCGCACTAGGAGCCCGCGTTCAAGAGCAAGGCGGCGACACGCTCGTAACCCGACTGTGGCGGACGGACGTGGTGGGTCGACCCCGAGACCGGATCACCGACTACGAGAACGATCCGTTTATTGTGGGCGTCGAGGGAAAGTTGCGATGCACCTGCGGCTGCAACCTCGATGTGTACACCTGCCGAACCACGGACTTCACCTGTGCAACCTCGCCCGCCATGCACCGGGAAGTGGTTGCCATGGTGCAGCAGGGCAAGACTGCTCAGGAAGTTCTCGACGCCTTTGTGGCGAAGTATGGTGAGGCCGTGCTCATGGCTCCCCGCAAGGAAGGGTTCAACATTGCGGCCTACGTGGTTCCGGGCGCCGCCGTCACGGCGGTCGGCGCCGTGATCGTCTGGATGCTCATGCGCCGCTCGCGCCGCGTCGCAGCGGTAGGCGCGGCAGACGTTCCCGGAATGTCTTCCGAAGACGCCGCTAAGCTCGAAGCCGAGCTAAGCAAGCTGGAGCGGTAGCCAATGTTCGAGTTGGTGGCGGGTGTGGTGGTAGCGTTTGCGGCGGTGTGGTTGGTGCTCGACCCTCTCCTTTCTGGCAGAGCTGTCCGAGCGGCCCCCGGAGCCCGTCAAGACGAGCCGGACTTCACGGAACCCGAAGAATCTGATTCTCCCAAGATCCAAGCCTTGCTCGCCCTGAAGGAGATCGAGTTCGACCGGGCCACGGGTAAGCTCTCGGACGAGGACTACGCGGCCCTCAAAGCGAAATACGCGGCGACGGCACTGGCTGCCATCAACCAAGAGGAACAGCAACAGGTAGCCGTGGCGGAGGTGGTAGCTGGCGAGAGTGTGGCGACGGCCGTGGACCAGGCGGAGGAGCTCATCCGCCGTATCGGCCAGGGTCGCGGCAGCGTCTGCCCCGCGTGCGGTCCGCGGCCGGAGGCGGACGCCGTGTTCTGCTCGAGCTGCGGCCGGACGCTCGCAATTCCCGATTCCCCGGCCCGCTGTCCCAACTGTGGTGCTGCCCGCCGCGGTGACGCAAAATACTGTGCGGCGTGCGGGGCCGGTCTGACGCCATAAGACGAAGGGAACGGCATGACGGCATGTGATGCCGTCACCCCGGAATGCCGTAGATAACGTCATCGCCGTATCACCCCCCACCCACAGCCCGTGATTCAGCCCACCGAGACGCAGCTCCCTCGCTAGCTGTGCGCCCCGGCACATCGGTGGTGCACCTGCCAGACTAGCTTGTCTGGCAGCGCGGTCGGTTCGAGCTGGAGTGTAGAGTGTGAGCGGGATCACACGTTTAACGCAGTGTTGTGCCCGGCGTCTACCTATGCGAACCGACTTAGAACCTGCGGATGGAGGGACGTATGCGTAGCAAACTCTTAGCGGTCGGGCTCGCAGCGGGCGCGATTCTGCTCAGCGCTTGCAGCGACAGCTTGGCCCCGGGAGAGGTCTCGGAAGAAGACCGGGCCGAGATCGAAGCCATTCTCGCGGAGTCGGGATTCTTCGGTGAAGACCTCGGGGTGGAGGGAGCGACGGCAGATGCGTCGGGGAGCGCTGCGTTCGGGGCGGCCGTGTACCTGGCACCGAGAGATGCTCAGGCCGAGGTCATCGCACCCCGCATCTGGGGTCGGCGACTCAGGAGCCCGGTCCGTCGCGCGTTCAACGTCGAGATCGTGGAAGGCGTCGCCACGGTGACGCGGGAGATTGACTTCGAGGGTCACTTCCTGCTCGACATCTCGGATGATGGTCAGGTCAATCCCACCAGCAAGCCTCTCAACGTCACGATGCTGCAGAGCGCTGAGCTGGTGCGGCTGAACGCAGACCAGGTCACCGATAGCGGGCGGCGCTGGCGTCTGGTAGCGGTGTCCCCACAGGAATGGGTGATGACGGATCCTGCGAGACAGACGCTGACGATCGCACAGGTACTGGTCTACGTGAACGAGGAGCTGGTGCTGACGATCACCGATCCCGGCGAGCGCCATGAGGTGGATGGCCGGATCCCGTTGCTCCATCAGGAAGATGTCGTCAGGGTCGAGGCGACCGTCAACGAGCCTGACAACGGGCACACGCCGGAGGCGTTTGTGTTCCTCCATCTGTTCCACGCCAGCCTGGACACGCGGATCTGGCTGCGGCGGCCTATGGAGGAGATCGAGGACGGTGTCTACGTCCGGCAGTGGACCGTGCGTCAGACCGGTCGGGAGCGCATTGCGGTTGACGCGATCGACTCCCAGAGCTTCTTGACGGCTGAAGACGATGACTATAGCGGCAACGTTTGGGCGATCCCGTACCGGATCCTGTAACTGAGTAGAGACGCCCAGGCGCATGGACGCCTAGCGGTGGTTAGCTGGCAGAGACGATATGCTGCTCGCTCACGAAGCACCGACCGCTAGGCGTCGACGTGTCTAGGCGTCCGATCTCAGTTCGCCGTCCTCAGAACTCGAACTGCTCCATCCTCCGCAGCCCCACCCACAGTGGCACGATCGTCGCCGCTATGCAGATCAGGGCGACGGCTACGAAAGCCCCCACCATGACGGAATCCACCTGGACAGGCTGGCGCCGGTAGATGGCCTGCAGGTATCCGTACACGGGCACAGCTTCGATCACGATCACTGTTGCCAAGAGGGCAATGGTGGTCATCATGAACAGCAGACCGCCGAACGAGGTCGGAATTTGGGCGGCATTCTCCGTCTCGAACTGTGGGAACAGGGTGCCGAAGCCGAGTGCCATGGCACTGATGGCCAGCGTCAAGAGCACGATGGTGCCGGCTCCCACCACCATCATGAAGGGAGTGGCCTGGAGGAGGAGGTTGGTGAACACCGTGATGACCAGGGCCAGCACCAACAGTGGAATAGTGCCAATCCAGTACTTGGACCAGAGCAGGGCGCGCAGGTCCAGGGGGCTGGATCGGAGGAGCCACATCTGCCGGCCCTCGAGGGAAATGGCCGGGAAGATGAAGCGGGCCGCGATGGATGCGAGCACAAACCCCGCCAGTCCCAGGTTGAGGAACGACACCACCGTTACGAGGAAGAACGGCACCTGCTCGCCCCTGAACAGGGGCAGCGCTTGAATGTTGAACAGGTAGATGACCACGAGGACGCCGAGCAGGATCAACTGGCTCCACTGGGTCGTGTCCCGGAAGAAGAGCTTGAGGTCCTTGATGACGAACTCGCGCTTGGCCACCGACAGCGGCTTGAACAGGGGATCCAGCATGGTCCGCCAGAGCCATCCCTTGATGAAGCGCTCGGCCCCTTCCTGCGACTTGGTAAATCCCGTGGGGTAGAGCTGGGCGTGCAGCTGAGCGCCCAGCACGACGAAGCCGGCGGCAGAGGACCAGAGGAGGAACAACGGAAGCGGGTCGGACGGACCGACCAAGTAGCCCATCAGGCCGCTGGTGGCCCACTCACTCGGCAGAAACGGAGAGGTCGGCGTCCGCAGGGTCGTGATGAAGTCGAGGAGGTTGAGAAACCCCTCGGGACGCGCCAGGCGCTCTGGGCGGATCAGACGGAACAGCAGCACGACGCCGCCTGCCGCGCCGATGGCAATCACCGAGAGGAGGTCGCGCGTGCGGCGTGCCGGAAAGATGTTGACGAGGATCAACGTCACGGCGCTCCCCACCACCGCCGGCATGATGAGAAGCGGGATGAATACGGCGAGCGCATAGAAGCCGAACAGCCAGCCGCCGTCGTAGATGACGCCGTAGGCGCTGAAGATCGGCACCGCCATGAGCGCCACCATCCAGGAGCTGTGCAGCAGGGTCTCGCCTAGCTTGGCGAGGTAGATGTTCAGCCAGTCCACCGGCGCGGACGCCAGGAGATCCAGGTCCTTGGCGAGAAAGAACGACGAGAGTGCAGTGATGACGTTGGAGAGCAGCAAGATGGCCAAGAAGAATAGCAGAACGAGACTCAGGAGCTTCCCTGCCAGCAGTGGCCCGATCTCTTCGACGCCCCGGAAGTAGTTGAGGACGCGGTAGAGCACGCCGAAGATCGCCAACCAGAAAACCAGTCCTACGGTGCCCACGAGTAGCGCTTTTCCGCCGCTGCCCTCGCCCTGGCGGGCGCGGGCGAGGGCCGTACGCCACTTCGGGGCAAGGATCCGGAGGAGTGACTGCATCGATCAGTCTCGGAGGATGGCGGCGAGTTCCTGCACCGCGGTGCCGCCCGTGAGCCTCAGGAAGAGCTCCTCCAGCGACGCGTCGCCGGCAGCCGTCTGCCTGCGTAACTGGGCGATTGTCCCGTCGGCTACGATCCTACCCTCCTGGATGATGGCAACGCGATCGCACATCGCCTGCGCGACTTCGAGGGTGTGCGTGCTCATGAGCACGGTGCCTCCGCGATCGACGAAGGCGCGAAAGATGTCCTTGAGCAGACGGGCGCCCTTCGGGTCGAGTCCCACCATCGGCTCATCGACCACGATGCACTCCGGTCGATGAATGAGGGCGCTCGAGATGATCAGCTTCTGGCGCATACCGTGGCTGTAGGATTCGATGAGCTCGTTCTTCCAAACCGACAGCTCGAAAAGTTCGAAGAGTTCATCGATGCGACGCTCGACGGCCGCGCCGTCCTGCCCGTAGAGGCCGGCAACGAAACGCAGGAACTCCACCCCTGTGAGCTTCTCGTAGACGAAGGGGCGATCGGGGATGAAGCCGAGTCGCGCCTTGGCAGCCATCGGCTTGGTGATGAGATCATCACCCCCCAACCAGATCCGGCCGGCCGTGGGCCGGAGAATACCGGCAATCATCCGCAGCGTGGTTGTCTTGCCAGCACCATTGGGACCGAGAAACCCGAAGAGCTGACCTCGAGGCACGTGCAGGTCGATCGAGTCCACGGCCACGAAGTTCCCGTATTTCTTCGTGAGCCTCTCCAGCCGAATCATGTTCTGTCCTGGACCTCCACAACGTCCAGCGTGAGCCGTCCGATGAGGCGGATCAGCTCGGTCTGCCGGGCGAGGCCGCCGATGGTGAAGCGGAGGTGGGCCGCGTCGGCCGGAAACTGCCCGAACGTGGGATCCACCGCCACCCAACCGCCGAGGTACACCTCGGGCCAGGCGTGATAGAAGAATCGGCCATCCACGTAGACCAATCCAGCTGCGGTGCGGGTGGGGATACCCGCGGCCCGAGCGAGCGCCACGTACAGCACTGTGTGTTCGTTGCAGTCCCCCCGCCGTGACGCCAGCACCTCCACGGCACTGGGGACGCTCACCGTTATGCGCTTGTCGAGTTCGTCGTACACCCACTGGTTGAGCAGCTCCGCCGCTCGAGCTGGATTGCGGACCCGCCCCACGATCTGACGTGCCTGGGCCTCGATGCGTCGGTCATCGCTCTGCACCAGGGGACCGGGCTTGAGATACTCGGCGAGTATCGAGTCCCGAGCCGGGAGGCGGTACGCCGGTGCCAGTACGTCGCCCACTTCCCGCCGCACCACCAGCGTATCGCCGAGCAGCTGCTGGCGGCCGCCGCTCAAGTCGAACCCGGAGAGATCCACCCCGCCGAGTCGGATGCGCAGCTCCGCCAGCGCCTCCTGCGAGAGGGAGACGTTCGAAGCGATGGCCGTCTGGCGGATGAGGTCGCTCCCTAGGTCGGCTGCGAGCTCGACATCCTCACGCCGACGGAAGTTCTCGAAGGCGATCTCGAACGCCGTGCGCTCCATGGCGAAGCCCATAGGCGTGGTCGCTCGCACGATCTGCCCCAGATCGTCGATCCACGCCTCCACCTCGAGGCCGGCGGTCTCCTGTTTGATGCGCCAGGCGTGCAGCGTGTCCCACCGAGCCGCCACCCAGAGCCCGGTATCCTCCTGAAACGCGGCGGAGTCCGGGACTACAAAGGTGGATTCCCCCGTGACCGTGACGTTGATATCTCGCTCATCCAGTTGCAGTGGGTCGAATAGTCGCACGGAGTACGACTTTCCGACCGCCAGGTCGCCTCCGAAAGTGAGATTGAGGGGCATCAGGCCGGGCAGCACGATGGGACGTTCCAACGGTACCTTGAGCTGCTGGCGGCTATCCGCGCTCGCGACTTCAACTGAGAGAAGCGAGTCGCCCGAGACCTCGCCGTGCACCCCAAACCGGACATCCTCGCCCCTAAGCGAGGCGTCGAACGACCGGAGGCGCATCGTGCGAGTGAGGTTCGCGTCTGTGCGCGCCTCCACCCGCTGCACGCGGCCGAGCGCCGGTATGCGGAGCAGCATCTGGTCCTGCACCCTGATGGTGTCAGGCAGGGTGTCCACCTTGCTCGAGGCGAATCCGATCTGCTGCCCGCTCAACTCCAGCCGGTAGTAGGTGGCCCCTGGTGGCACAGCGAGTGCGGCGTCGGCAAGCAGCTCTGCCTGGGGCCGGAAGTACTCGCGGCGCACCAGCCAGCCGACGGCCACGACCCACAGCGCCACAATCGCGAGGGCGAGGAGCCGACGGTTCATCACGACGTCCTGCTCTGGATGCACGCTTCCACGAAGGCGCGATCCTCTTCTGTTTCAACCACTATGCACACCTCCCGGGGATAGGTGACGCGCTCCAGATCGGTTACCAAGACGTCGACCAGAATGCGGGCTGCATCTTCCGCGCTCAGGTTGCCGACTCCGGTCCCCACCAGCGGCACCGACAGGCGTTCCAGCTGCCAGTCCACTGCGCGCTGCAGAACGCTGGTGAGGGCGCGCCGCACACCGGTGGCGCTGACCGGCTCGTCCCGGGTGCGAATGACGGCATGGATGACGAACTCGGGGGCCAGGTCGCCGGCCCCCGTCACCACGGCGGCGCCGATGTCCAGCGACTGATCGGGGTCGAGCTGCTTCCAGAAGGCGGGACCACCCACCTGCTCGAGTCGCCTTAGGGCTGGGCTGACGGGCTCCAGAGAATCGGTAGTGGGGCGGACCACCGCGTCCGCCGGCACGAACGCGATGTCGTCCACCACGACGCGGATCACTGCCCGGCGAGCTCGCGAGAGCGGCGGTACATCTGGGCGGCGTCTTCGGGCCGGTTCAACCGGTCCAAGACGATGCCCAGGCCATAGAGCGCCTTGGGGTTGTTGGGTCGGAGTTCCGCCGCCCGTTGGTAGGAGTGGAGGGCGCCCTCCAGATCGTCCGCGTGGTTCAGCGCCTCGCCGAGGTAGAAGTATGCGGCGGCTCTGCTGGAGTCGAGTTCGATTGCCCGGCGGAGGTACGGGATTGCCTCCCGCCAGAGTCCCTTGCGCGATATGACCACGCCGAGGTTGAAATGTGCTTCAGCATTGCCAGGGTCGAGGCGCAGCACCTTGTGCAGGTCCTCCTCTGCTTCGACGAACTGACCGAGGGAGCCCAGCACCGCGCCGCGGTTCACTAGGATCTGGGCATTCTCCGGCTCGTACTGCAGACACCTATCGAGCTGGTCCAGGGCCGTCTCATGCTCGCCGGCTTGGTCCAGTAGGAGGGCGAGGTTGTTGCGCGCTCGGACGTTTCGAGGGTTGAGCTCCAGCAGCTCGCGGTAGATGCCCGTGGCCCGCGGGATCTCGCCTTGGGTGCTCGCCTGGCGGGCGGCGCTGTAGAGCAGCTCTTCGGCGGAGGGTTCCGACACCTCCGGTTCCGCCGCCGGCGGGGCCTCGTCGGCAGCTGCTGCGGTGCTTTCCTGCGCGTCGAGCTCGGTCGGATCCAGCGGGCTCTCCTCGGCGAGTTCGAATGGCAGCGATGCGGGTGATCCAGGTTCTGGCTCGGGGGCAGGGTCCTGGGGGCTCGGTGCGCTGTCCGGCGAATACTCGTACGTCTCCCCCCGCTGACTGCGTGCGGCCCTGACATTGAGTTCCGCAGTCAAGCGGCGGCGCAGTCGTCGACGGCGCTTTGCCCGGTTCATTCCAGCCCCCTGCCCTGGGTCGCCGTTTCCTGGTTCACCCAGTCAAGATAGGCACTCAGTCCTATTTCGACAGGTACCGCCACGAGCTCGGGCACATCGTAGGGGTGGAGGGTGCGCACCGCCGCCTGCAGGCGGCCCCAGCGGTCCCGTCGTGTCTTGAGGATGACCTGCGCTTCGCTGGCTTCCTCGATGGCTCCCTCCCAGCGGTACACCGAGGTGGCACTCCCGATTACGGTGCCGCACGCAATCAGCCGCTCCTCCAGCAGCCGCCGCACGAACTCTCGGGCCTCCTCGGCGGAGGGGAGGGTCGTAAGCACCACGATGTAGGTGGTCTCGTCGGGCGCGTTCATGGTCTGTCTTGAGGGTCGAGAACGGGGACGCTCAAAGTACGACCCGGCCGACGGGAAGGCAAGCATGATTCGTGCGAGAGGTCGACGATTGACCGGGAGTCCCGTGGCCGTCTAGGTTCAAAGGCTATGCAGAATGACTCCCTGGTCGTGCGCGGCGCCCGCGTCCACAACCTCAGAAACATCGATGTCGAGATCCCCCGTGATCGCCTGACGGTAATTACAGGGCTTTCGGGGTCGGGCAAGTCCTCCCTCGCCTTCGACACGATCTACGCTGAGGGACAGCGGCGCTACGTGGAGTCCCTGTCGGCCTACGCCCGCCAGTTCCTCGGCCTCATGGAGAAGCCCGACGTGGACGCCATCGAGGGGCTCTCCCCCGCCATCTCCATCGAGCAAAAATCGTCCGGTCACAACCCCCGATCGACAGTGGGGACGGTGACCGAGATCTACGACTACCTGCGTCTGCTGTGGGCACGTGTCGGGCTGCCCCATTGTCCCAACGACGGCTCGCCTATCAGCCGTCAGAGCGCCTCCCAGATCACGGACACGATCCTCGGCTGGCCTTCCGGCGCCAAGATTGAGCTGATTGCACCCCTGGTCCGAGGGCGCAAGGGAGGATTCAGGGAGCTGTTCGAGAGCGCCCGCCGGCAGGGATTTGTACGGGTGCGCGTGGATGGCGAGACCTACGATCTAGCCAAGCCGCCGAAGCTCAATCGACGCGTGAACCACGACATCGGACTGGTGGTGGATCGCCTCGTGGTGCGCCAGGATGATCGGCGGCGGGTCCACGACTCGGTTGAGACCGCACTGCGCGCGGCGGATGGTCTGGTGGAGGTGCGGCGGCACAGCGGCATGCCGGGGAGCGTGCTCTTCTCCGAGCGGTTCGCCTGCCCGCAATGCGGCTACTCGCTCGCAGAGTTGGAGCCGCGCCAGTTCTCCTTCAATTCGCCGTACGGTGCCTGCCCAGACTGTGGCGGACTCGGCATACGGCGGGTGGTGAGTCCTGATCTGGTGCTGGGCGATCCTCGGATCGCGATCCTGGAAGGGGTGGTCCTCCCTTGGGGCGAGCCGAAGGGCTACCTCAGAAAGGTCGTGCTCCCCACACTGGCCCAGGAGCTGCGCTTTGACCCAGGACAGCCGTGGGGATCCCTGCCGGCGCGGGTGAAGAAGGCGCTGCTCTTTGGTGTGCCGGATCGCACGTTCGCGTTTCAGACGGGTTCGGGGAGAGCCGGTGGCCGGTATGAGGTCGGGTGGGACGGCATCCTCGCCAACGTCGAGCGGCGCTACCACGAGACGACATCCGATGCCGTAAGAATCCAGCTTGGCGAGTTCATGGTGGACGTCGCTTGCGAGACCTGCGGCGGGCACCGTCTCAAGCCGGAGAGCCTCAGCGTGCTGGTCAATGGGAAGGGGATCGGTGAGATCGCCGACCTTTCTGTGAAGCAGGCGCTGAAGTTCTTCGAGGGCATTCCTATCCGCTCGGACGGCCAGCAGGGGGTCGATCCGGAGATCGCCGGCCCAATCCTCAAGGAGGTGATCGACCGGCTCCGGTTTCTCTGCGACGTCGGTCTGGAGTACCTCACCCTGGGCCGGTCGGCGTCTTCGTTGTCTGGCGGCGAAGCGCAGCGTATCCGATTGGCAACTCAAGTCGGCAGTCGGTTGGTGGGGGTCCTGTACGTGCTGGACGAGCCGTCGATCGGTCTCCATCCCCGGGACAATACCCGGCTGCTCAGCACGCTGCGGGGCCTGCGCGACCTGGGCAACACGATCCTGGTTGTGGAGCACGATGCGGATACGATTCGGGCTGCCGACCACGTGATCGACCTGGGACCACGAGCCGGGCGGGACGGGGGCCAGGTGGTGGCCGAAGGCCCCGTGGACGACGTGGTGGGGCACAGGACCTCGCTCACGGGGCGCTACCTGCGAGGTGAACTGCGCATCCCGATCCCGTCGGTCCGACGATCGGTGAACGCGAAGCGACAGCTCCGGGTGGTCGGAGCGCGCCAGCACAACCTGAAGCAGCTGAACGTGGCGTTTCCCCTGGGGCTGTTCGTGGCGATCACGGGTGTGTCTGGCTCAGGCAAGTCCACCCTCGTAACCGATATCCTCTATAGGGCGCTGGCGCGGCACTTCTACCGGTCGAAGGAGCTGCCGGGAGCTCATGACCGTCTCGAGGGTGTCGAGCTCGTCGACAAGGTCCTGGACATCGACCAGAGCCCCATAGGGCGGACTCCGCGGTCCAATCCCGCCACGTACACTGGTCTGTTCACGCCGATTCGCGAGCTCTATGCGAAACTCCCGGAATCGAAGCTCCGAGGATACGGGCCCGGCCGGTTCTCGTTCAATGTCAAAGGGGGCCGATGCGAGTCGTGCCGGGGCGACGGGCTGGTGAAGATCGAGATGCATTTCTTGCCCGACGTCTACGTCCCCTGCGACGTCTGCAAGGGGCGCCGGTACAACCGCGAGACCCTCGAGGTGCGCTATCGCGGCAAGTCCATCGCAGATGTGCTGGAGATGACGGTGGCGGAAGCCCTCGAGTTCTTCGAGCAGCAGCCGAGAATCCGCAACCGGCTCGAGCTGCTGAACGATGTCGGTTTGGGATACGTCCATCTGGGCCAGAGCGCCACCACACTTTCTGGCGGGGAAGCGCAGCGGGTGAAGCTGGCGACGGAACTGAGCAAGCGGGATACAGGCCGGACTCTCTATATGCTGGACGAACCCACCACTGGTCTCCACTTCGAGGACGTCCGGCTGTTGCTCAACGTGCTCCATCGATTGGTGGACAGGGGGAATACCGTGCTCGTCATCGAGCACAATCTCGAGGTGGTGAAGACAGCCGACTGGGTGGTGGATCTGGGTCCTGAAGGAGGAGATGACGGGGGCATGGTGGTGGCAGCGGGACCACCGGAGGCAATCGCCCATGCCCCAGGATCCTATACCGGGAAGTTTCTCAAGTCGCTGTTCGAGTCTTAGCCGAGGGGTACGGCCAGCTTTACAATTCCCAGGTAGGTGACACTTTTTGAAACAGGGCGCGTACGGGGGGGCAGACCGGGGCGGAGGTCACATGGATCCCATCGACGCCGCAGTCGCCTTCACGATCGCCATCTCGGGCCTGGGACTCGCTGGATCTCGGTTAGTCGTTGCGAGAGCACTGCCCAAGAGGTCGAGCCAGCCGCAGCGGCTGGCTGGTGGCGCTGAGCTCCAGGAACTCCGCCACGCCATCGACCAGCTTGGAGCGGAGTTGACCGATCTGCAGGAGCGGGTCGATTTCACAGAACGGGTCCTGGCGAGCCAGCGCGAGCCTCAGCGCATCAAGGGAGCTACGTGAGCATGGGAGCAATCGCGCCGTTCCTCGTTCCTATCACCCTGTTCCTCACCATCGGTGCCGTCGTCATTCTTCGTGGTCCGCTGGGGAAGGCCCTGGGCGAGCGCTTGGCAGGCCACAGGGCGTCGCTGGAGGACGCCGCCGAATCCGAGGCGCTGAGAGCCGAAGTGGACGAGCTTCGCTATCGGGTGTCCGAGCTGGAGGAACGGCTGGATTTCACCGAGCGGGTGCTGGCGCAGCATAAGCAGCCGGGGCAACTTCCCGGCGGAGAGTAGGGCCATGCCGGAGTGGATCTGGATCCAAGAGGTCGTCTTCCCGATTCTCGGGATGGGGATGGGCGCGCTGGTTTTGTATGGCGTATATCGGACGACGAACAACTGGATCGAACGCCGCCACGAACGGGAGCTGGCGAAAGGTGGGACCGGGGGCTCACGGATGGAGATCGAGAACCTCCATGCCCGAGTCGAGGCCCTGGAGGATCTTGCCTTTCGGGTGCATGACCTGGAGGAACGGCTCGATTTCACCGAGCGGGTGTTGACCCAGCAAAAGGACCGAGGCCAGCTCAGGCCGGGAGGGTAGGCAAGAGTGCGGGTCGCCGGCTGAAGCCTGCGAGGCGGGGCGACTCCCTGGAAGCGTGACCGGACAATGGAAGACATCCTGGCCATTACCTTGCTGTTTGGTGGGGGAACCCTGTTTCTCCTGGCCATTTCGCCTGTGGGTCGGGCCATCGGTGACCGAATTCGGGGCGGCGGCGCTCGTGTCGGGCAGGACACCGTCGAGCAGCTCAGGGAATCCCAGATGGCGGTGCTGGATGAGCTTGATGCCCTGCGGCAGGAGCTGACGGACGTGCAGGAGCGGCTAGATTTTGCCGAGCGACTGTTGGCGCGGCAGCGGGAGGTGGGGGAACTGCCCCGGGGCGAGGAGGTCGGCAGGTAGGCGGCGGGAGCCCGCACGTTCAAGATTGAAACAATGGCGGCTCCCCGGCGTAGAGAGAGGGAGAGATGCAGATTCCCAGGCTCGGGCTCGCGGCCCTCGATTGGCGACGGCGGTTCAGGGCGTAGATTATATCCAGGAGGCCTGCGATGGGTGCCTTGTTCATCGCCATTGCCCTCGCCATTATCGCGTACTGGTTCTTCCACTCCCCGCTGTGCGTGGCGTGCTCTGAAGCGGTACGGGAAAGCACCCGACCGGGGTCGGCCGATGCTCGGTTGGAGGAGCGGTTCGAGGAGGCTATCGAGCGGTTGACGGAGGAGGTCGGGGCGCTGCGCACTGAGGTGATGGAGCTGGCTGAACGGGTTGACTTCACCGAGCGGGTGCTGGTCGAGGCGCGAGACCGGAAGGCACTGCCGGTGAATCAGGCTCGGTGATGCCGGGCCGAGACCGCAGTCGGGCGGAGGTCGGCGCCGTGGGCGGGGCGTGGGGACGGCATTATGGTACACCTGGGTCCTACCGGGAGGGGTGATTTCGACATGGGCATCTTTCAGCGTCTGATGACGGTCATCAAGTCCAATATCAACGCCCTGATTGGGCGGGCTGAGAACCCGGAGCGCGTGCTCGAGCAGCTCCTGGTGGACATGCGGGGGCAGCTTGCCAAGACGAAGCAGGAGGTTGCGGGCGCAATCGCCGACGAGAAGAAGCTCCACGCGCAGGTGGAGAAAGAGAAGAAGTCGGCGGAGGACTGGGAGCGACGGGCGATGCTGGCCGTGCAGGAGAGCCGTGACGAACTCGCCAAGCAGGCGTTGATCCGCCACAACGAGCACCTGCAGCATGCGCAGCAGCTCCACGAGACGTGGGTGCGCCACAAGGCCGACGTGGAGAACCTCAAGGGATCGCTGCGCGGTCTCAACGACAAGATCGAAGAGGCGAAGCGGAAGAAGAACCTCCTGGTGGCCCGACAGAGGCGGGCCGAAGCGCAGGGTAGGATTCAGGAGACGATGTCTGCCATGTCCGACCGCAGTGCGTTTGAGCACTTCAGGCGCATGGAGGAGCGGATTGAGGACATGGAGCGGCAGGCGGTGGCGGCTTCCGAGTTGGCCGGGGAGCTGGAGGGCGACTCGCTGGCCCAGCAGTTCCAGGCGCTCGAGTACCAGGGCAGTGCCGATCATCAGTTGTTGGAGCTGAAGCGCAAGATGGGGGTCCTCCCCCCTGGGGAGACGCCTGAGCGTCGGCAGCTGCCGGGTGGCGAAGGAGAGGACGTCTCCGACGCCGAACTGGTTGAGGATGATGACGTAAGCAAAGAGGACTAATGGCCCTCGAATGGGGGCGGCGTCTCACGGCGACGTTAGTCGTACTGTTCGTCGCCGCGCTCGTGCTGCTCTTCCTGAGCCGCGTTCGCGAGATCGTCGTCCTTCTCTTCATCGCGGCTCTATTCGCTGTCTATCTCTCGGCTGTCACTGACAACCTGGTTCGGCGAACCCGCCTTCCGAGACCGCTCGCTCTCACCCTAGCCATCCTCCTGACCCTCGGGGCCGTGGCAGGTGTTGCTGCCCTCATTCTCCCACCCGTGGTGGCCCAGGTGCAGGACCTGTTCGCCGCCCTGCCTGGCTACGCGCAGGACTTGGAGGGGCTGCTCCAGCGGTTAGCGGAGCGGTACCCGGTGCTGGAGCGGACCGCCATCGGTGCCGAGGGTGGGGGCGTGGTCGAGACCCTGATCCATGACGCCACCAACTTCGTTCGTGGCTCGCTGTTCCCGTATCTCACTGCGGGTGGCAAGCTCGCGGTCGAGCTGGTGAGCGTCTTGGCGATGGCCATCTATCTAGCCCGGAACCCGGGCGAGTACCGCGATGGCATGATCTCGCTGATTCCACCGCAGTTCCGCCACATCGGCCGCACCGCCATCGTGGACCTCGGGAGTACGATGCGAACCTGGATCTGGGCGCAGTTGTTCGCCATGCTGGTGCTTGGTGTGCTGACTGCCATCGGCCTGTGGCTGCTCCGGGTCCCCTATGCCCTGGCGTTCGGCGTCTTCACCGGAGTGGTCGCCATCGTCCCGTTCTTCGGAACGATCGTCTCGACCGCCCTTCCGGCACTCCTAGTGCTGACGTTCGGGGGGTGGGTCCACGCGTTGGCGGTGGCCGGCCTCGGCGTCGGCGTGCATCTCGTCGAGGCCAACGTGGTGGCGCCGCTCATCTTCGAGGAGCGGGTGAGTCTGCCCCCGGTACTGACTATTCTCAGCGTGCTGGTAATGGCGACGCTGCTGGGCGTACTGGGACTCATTGTAGCGGTCCCGACGCTGGCGGCGTTGCTGGTGCTCCTGCGGCACATTCTCTTCGGAGAGGTCTACGGCGAGTACGACCGGATGCGGATTTCCAGCGCGGTCCTGGTCCAAACCACGGGCGAGCGGAAAGTGCTCGTCGTTCCGGAGTAGCTGGTAGGCCCGATCCCGTTCGACCCACTCGTCCGTCCAAGTCCGCCCCACACTCCCGCTGATCGATCCCTGCGTAGAATAGCACGCGTCGGCAATCGAATGATGCCGGCTCAGACAGCGTTCTCCCCTATTCTTGCCCTCGAGGTCCCCCGGGGAACTTGCCGCCTGGTTCGGCCTCCAGCACCACGCACCACGTGGAGGAGGAGCACTAGTAAACGTCTGGTTGCCACGGCGCTGCTGCCGGTACGATGGCGATGCTGCCCCATCCGACGCCGGCCGATGCGCAAAGCAAGCTCCGGCAGTGTGTCGATGAGGCGATCGAACCATGCGACGAAGAATCCACCGGGAACTGGCCCCATCGAGTCGCCATACGCGGCTGGTGTTACAGGATCCGAACGGCGATGTGCGAAGTGTTCGACCCCGAACTGAGGTGTCTGAATCGCCTAACCCATGGGCCGATCGGGCCGTGGTGGGGGGGCGGCTGCCCCCCCACCCTGGGGTTGGTCCGGCGCAAGGTGTCAGTGTGCTGACCGCTACGCGGGGTGGGCTCGCGACGGGCTCGCCGGGACCAGCCACGGTGGTGATCGCGGGACGCGCGGCCTGCTGGTGCTCCTGACGGTGGTGCCGCTGGCCGCGAAGGCCGAAGTGGTGCTGGGGATGTTGTTGACGGTGCGACACCGGGCCGTGCGTTTGGCAGGGCTCTTGTGTGTGGTGGTGATTGGTCTGGGCGTGTTCGATGAGGGCGAGCCTGAGCTAGCGCGCCAGTATCAGACCGTGTTGCTCGTCGGTGGCTCGCTAGCTGCAGTCGGGGGCTCGCGGCTGTTCGCCCCAGGGGCAGCCCTTGCGGCGCTGCGTCGCAGCGCAGGCCCATGGTGGCTCGCGCCGGTGGGGCGCCTCGTCGGCGTGCTTCTGGTGGTGTGGCCTCTCGTCGGTATTGGCACTGGTGCCCTTGCTGGTCCTTCCGCGGACTGGCAGACAGCCACGCGCCTGGGCTTGATTGCCGGGCTTCACGCGGCAGCAGTGGCGGCCCTCACCCTGGCCTTGGCGCCTGCACTGGGGGCCACAGCCGCCGGCACCCTGGGGCTGAGTGCCGCTTGGCTCGGGGGAATCCCGCCGTCGGGTGTGCTGGAACTCTTCGGAGGGTGGTCCTACGTGCAACGCCCTGCTGTGCTGCTGTGGAACGTGCTCCCACTGAATTGGCGGGCCGCACGCTGGTTCCGTGCGGGTACTGTGGAGGATCTGCTCGTGCTGGGGGGGTGGGTGGTGCTAGGCGTGATGCTGGCCGCGTGGAGCGCTGGGTGCGTCTACCGCGGTGAGCGGCCAGCGGAGGAGAGGGCGTGACGCTGGTGGCGTGCCGGTCCGTGACCAAGGTGTACGGCAAGGGCAAGAACCGGCGGGTTGCCCTCGCTGACTGCTCGTTCACCGCGAACGCCGGCGAGATCATCGGCGTTGTGGGACCGAACGGTGCAGGAAAGACCACACTCCTGAGACTCATAGCCGGCGAGCTGCCACTCACCTCAGGCGAGGTTCTGGTTTCTGGCCATCGAGCCGGGACCCGGCCCGCGCGGCGGGCAGCCGGCTTCGCACCGGATCCTCCCTTGGCACCACCGGAGCTCAGCGGCGCTGAGTGGCTCACCTATCTGGCGAGCCACCGTGCAAGGTCACCCCAAGAGCGCCTCCGTCTGGTGACCTGGGCCGTGGAGTTCGCTGAGCTGAACGCGTTCGTCGGCCGGCGTATTGGGACCTACTCCCGCGGAATGGCGCAGCGGCTTGCCCTTGCAGCCGCCGCCGTGTGTCAGGGCTCGGTGCTGCTGCTCGATGAGGTACTGAGTGGCGTCGATCCACTGGTCCAGAGGGGTCTGAGGGAGCAAATCGCCCGGCTCGCAGGCCGCGAGAGGACGGTGCTGATCGCATCCCACGACCTGACCGCCATCGAGCGCCTGGCGACCCGAGTGCTGGTTCTCTGGAGTGGACGGATTACGGCAGACCTGTCCACGGCGGCGCTGGTGACGCAACGGGTAGCGGAGTTGAGCCTCACCGGATCGGCCCTGGTCGGCGCCGACCGGATGCTCGCCCGCTATACCGGTGCAGTGCGCACTGGACAGGGGGTAGCCGTTCCTCTCACCGGGGGGCTCACCATTGAGCACGTGCTCGCCACCGCCCGTGAGGAGCGTATCGCCGTCGCTGCATCCCGGGTGAGGTACCGTGCGCTGGAGGACATTCTCGTAGCGGCCGCCGCGCGGCACGCCAGGCATACATGATCCAGTCAGTGCTCTCCAGCTGGCGGGCGCTGGTCACTGTGCTTGCCGCTCCCCTGGAGGCACATCAAGCCGCGATCCAGGGACGGCGCCCACTGGCAACCGCTGCTGGACCGGGTGCTGCCCTCGTTGTACTCGGGGCAGTCACCATCCCTCGACAGGTGGCCCTCCTCGATGGCGCCTTGCAGGTAACGGGTGATGCCATGCTGGACGCCCAGCAGGCGGTGCTGCGGGGGGAGTGCTCCGGCTTATCGTCGCCGACCGGCTGGTGCCCTCAGCTAAGCTGCCGCTCGGGACCTTCTTCCTCGTCGTTGCTGCGGAGCCCGTGCTGGCACTCGCTCGCGACCGGCGCGGGCCAATCTGGGCCATCGCGTTGCTTGGCCTTTCCCCCTTGTTGGTTGATCGCCTGGGGCAGCTGGCCATGACCTACCTCGTGCCCTTCGCCGCCCACACGACTCCGGGTTACGCGATGACGGCGCCACGCCGTTTGAGCAGAGGCCCCCTCATTCTGTGGCAGCGTTCTGAGCCGGCGCCCGCCTGGCTCAAGCTTCTCGATGACCGGGCAAACCTGATCTCGGCGTGGTGCATCGGCCTCTGGGGCGTCGGGTTGCGGCAACTGGACGGCGGTCGGCTCGCCCTGTGGCACGTCGCGCTGCCGGTGGGCTGCGTGGTCGCGGCTGGCCTCGTAACCTGGGTGGTTGGTCCGCTGGTGCTCGCCGCGATCCTGAGTGGCGGGTAGCTACGGGGGCAAGTCCTGATCCGCCGCTTTCCGTTGACGCACCGCCCCGGCGGTGTCTAGCTTTCTGCGGCCGAACTCATTGGAATTCATTGGCTTAGGAAGAGAGGCCACGGCGCCGAGTTCACTGTTATGACTCTCAGGCTCTACAACACCCTTACCCGTCGAGTCGAGCGGTTCGAGCCACTCGAGCCTCCTCGGGTGACGATGTACGTGTGCGGACCCACGGTCTACAACTACGCTCACATCGGGAATTTCCGCACCTTCGTCTTTGGGGACCTGCTGCGGCGCTATTTGGAGTACCTCGGCTATGAGGTGTTCCAGATCATGAACCTCACCGACGTGGACGACCGCACGATCGCTGCGGCCACCAAGGCGGGCGTGTCCCTTGCCGAGCACACGGCGCCTTTCATCCAGGCGTTCTTCGAGGATCGGGACTACCTGCGCATCAAGCCGGCGGACGTCTATCCCCGGGCCACAGAGTATGTGGAGCCGATGGCAGCCCTAGTGGAGCGTCTGTTGCAGCGGGGATTGGCCTACAAGGCTGACGACGGGTCCGTGTACTACGCGGTGAGCAAGTTTCCCACCTATGGGCGCCTCTCCCAGTTGGAGCGACGCTCCCTCAAGACGGGCGCTCGAGTGGTGAGCGACGAGTATAGCAAGGAGGACGCCCGCGACTTCGCCCTGTGGAAGACGGCCTCCCCTGGGGACGAAGCTGTGGGGGCGGCGTGGGATACGCCGTTCGGGCGTGGGCGGCCTGGCTGGCACCTAGAGTGCTCCGCGATGTCCTTGTCGGAGATCCGCCACCGATTCGGCGTCGAGACCTTGGACATTCACGCGGGCGCGGTGGATCTCATCTTCCCACATCATGAGAACGAGATCGCCCAGTCGGAGGGGGCAACGGGGCATCCCTTCGTGCGGCACTGGCTGCATGGAGAGTTCTTGTTCATCCGGGGCACCAAGATGTCGAAGCGCTTTGGCAATGAGCTCACCGCCCGGGACCTGGAAACTGAAGGGGTGGATTCTGCGGCACTGCGGATGCTCATCTGCCAGACGCACTATAGGCAGCAGCTCAACTTCACTGACGAGGCACTGCAGGGGGCGCTGGAAGGGGTACGCCGCTTGGGGGATCTACGGGACCGTCTAGCGGAGGTTGCCGGGGAGGCTGAGGGACCGGCGGGCACCGACCCTCCGGAGGCAGCGGCCCTGGCGCGGGGGTTCAGCGAGGCCATGGACAACGATCTCAATGCCCCAGAGGCCGTAGCTGCCCTATTCACCTTTGTTCGCGGGGCCCATCGGCAGCTGGACGCTGAGCGCTGGGACGCGGCGCAGGCTCAGGCCGCGGTCGCGGTGCTGGACCGGATACTGGGGGTGCTGGACCTGCTGCCGACGGCGGCTCAGGTGGACGAGGAGCTGCGGGCGTGGGTGGAGGCCAAGCTGAAGGAGCGCTGGGCAGCCCGGAAGGCTGGGGACTACGCAGCGGCGGACGCGATCCGGGCGGATATCGTGGCTCGGGGCATCGAGGTCGAGGATACCCCGACGGGCCCGCGCTGGCGCAAGCGGGCCGGTTGAGGGGTGGGGGCCAAGGGCCGCAATATCAAGGCGTTGACTGCCCAACAACGCTCCATTATGCTACAAGACTCTGGAAATTCGGCCCGGCTGACGTAGCTCAATTGGCAGAGCAGCTGATTTGTAATCAGCAGGTTAAGGGTTCGAGTCCCTTCGTCAGCTCCAGTACGCGTTGCAGGGACGCGGTGGCGTCCCTGTGCTTATGACCGGTCCTTTGCCGCGGGCGGATCCGGTCACCTGGGTGAGCGCGACGCGGGCAACGGTGGGGTGCCCGAGCGGTCAAAGGGAGCAGACTGTAAATCTGCCGGCGTACGCCTACGAAGGTTCGAATCCTTCCCCCACCACTAGCACGCGTTGGACCGGCGGGCCTCTTGGTGGGGGATCAGCTCCGCGGGCGTAGCTCAGTTGGTAGAGCATCAGCCTTCCAAGCTGAGGGTCGCGGGTTCGAGCCCCGTCGCCCGCTCTCGGCGCCAGAGCTAGAGTTCTGGCTCGGGATCTCTACGCAGCTGAGGCTGCGACTGACCCGCGGCGGCACTGTGGAAGCCAAGGCGGTCGTCGTGCTCGCGTAGCTCAGGGGTAGAGCGCGTCCTTGGTAAGGACGAGGTCACGGGTTCAATCCCCGTCGCGAGCTTGCGCGAAGGCATTCCGCAGGATGCGGGCTGCCCAGATTGCTGACACCGAAGGCGAAGGTCAGAGGCCTCATCGCAGAAACAGGAGACTCGGGGACTCATGGCGAAGGCAAAGTTTGAGCGGACGAAGCCGCATGTGAATGTGGGGACGATTGGGCATGTGGATCATGGGAAGACGACGTTGACGGCGGCGATTACGGAGGTGCAGAAGAAGCGTGGTTTGGCGGATTTTGTGCCGTTTGATGAGATCGACAAGGCGCCGGAGGAGAAGGAGCGTGGGATAACGATAGCGACGGCGCATTTGGAGTATCAGACGGAGAATCGTCATTACGCGCATGTGGATTGTCCGGGTCATGCTGATTATGTGAAGAACATGATCACGGGTGCGGCGCAGATGGATGGGGCGGTGTTGGTGGTGAGTGCGGCGGANNTGAACGTGCCGTACATCATTGTCTATCTGAACAAGGTGGACATGGTGGACGATCCGGAGTTGTTGGAGTTGGTGGAGTTGGAGGTTCGGGAGTTGTTGTCGAGTTATGAGTTTCCGGGGGATGAGATTCCGGTGATCAAGGGGTCGGCGTTGAAGGCGTTGGAGGATGGGGAGCCGGGTACGGAGGATACGAAGAGTATTGATGAGTTATTGGAGGCGTTGGACACCTACATACCGGTGCCGGAGCGGGATGTTGACAAGCCGTTTTTGATGCCGGTGGAGGATGTGTTTTCGATAACGGGTCGTGGGACGGTGGCTACGGGTCGGATTGAGCGTGGCAGGGTGAAGTTGCAGGACGAGGTGGAGTTGGTGGGTTTTGGTGCGGAGCGCAAGACGGTGGTGACGGGTGTGGAGATGTTCCGCAAGTTGTTGGATGAGGGTCAGGCGGGTGACAATGTTGGTTTGTTGTTGCGTGGTGTGGACAAGGATGAGATTGAGCGGGGGATGGTGTTGGCGCAGCCGGGTTCGGTGACGCCGCACACGCAGTTTGAGGGTGAGGTGTACGTCTTGACGAAGGAGGAGGGTGGTCGGCACACGCCGTTTTTCAAGGGTTACCGGCCGCAGTTCTATTTTCGGACGACGGATGTGACGGGTTCGGTTGAGCTTCCTTCCGGTGTGGAGATGGTGATGCCGGGGGACAACACGAAGATGACGATTGAGTTGATCACGCCGATCGCGATGGAGGAGGGGCTGCGCTTCGCGATCCGCGAGGGCGGCCGCACCGTCGGCGCCGGCGTGGTCACCAAGATCCTGGAGTAGGGCGTCGGAGGCCAGCATGGCAGGACAAATCCGGATCCGCTTGAAGGCGTTCGACCACGTGGTCCTGGATCAGGCCGCGGCCGACATCGTGCGCACTGTAGAAAAGACGGGCGCACAGATCTCGGGGCCGATTCCGCTGCCGACCAAGACGCAGCGCTGGACCGTGTTGCGCAGTCCGCACGTCGACAAGAAGAGCCGCGAGCAGTTCGAGCTGAAGACGCACAAGCGCCTGATCGAGATCCTCGATTCGCGGGCGCAGACGGTGGACGCGCTCACCAAGCTGGATCTGCCGGCGGGTGTGGACGTCGAGATCAAGGTCGAGTGACGATGAACGGACTAATCGGCCGAAAGCTGGGCATGGTCCGGCTCTTCAGTGAGGAGGGAGACGCCATCCCCGTCACGGTGATCGAGGCTGGCCCGTGCCCCGTTGTCCAGGTGAAGGAGACGGCGGGACAGCCGCGGGCCGTACAACTCGGCTTCGGCGTGCGGAAGGCGAAGCGCACGAGCAAGGCCCTGGCGGGCCATGTGGCGACGGCGGGCCTCGAGGGGGGTGCGCCCCGGGTGCTGCGGGACTTCCGCCTCCCCGACAGGGAGGAGGGCGAGTCCCCCAAACCCGGCGACGTCGTTACGGTCGGGATATTCCAGCCCGGCGACACCGTGAAGGTCACGGGCAACAGGAAGGGCCGCGGCTTCCAGGGTGTGGTAAAGCGCCATGGCTTCAGCGGCGGGCCGGCGTCCCACGGTAATACGCGACATCGCAAGCCGGGGAGCATGGGGCCGGGTACGGATCCATCCCGCGTCATCAAGGGCAAGAAGTTGCCGGGGCGGATGGGAGCCACGCGGCACACGGAACTGGGGCTGACGGTGGTTCGGGTCGACGCCGAGCGGAACCTGCTGTTCGTCCGCGGTGCGGTGCCGGGCCCGATCCGGGGCATCGTGCAGGTGCGGAAACAGGGAGGCCGGAGCCGGTATGCTTGAGGCGCAGCTCTACACGGCGGAGGCGAAGCAGAAGGGGAGCTACGCGCTGCCAGACGAATTCGACGGCACGGTCAACCGGGCAGTGCTGTACCACGCGGTGCGCGCCTACCGGAACAACCAGCGCCAGGGAACGCACTCAACCAAGACCCGTAGTGAGGTCTCGGGCGGTAGCCGCAAGCCGTGGCGCCAGAAGGGGACAGGCCGTGCTAGGCAGGGGACGAACCGCGCGGCCCACTGGACCGGTGGCGGCGTGGTGTTCGGCCCGAAGCCTCGAAGCTACCGCACCGACGTGCCGCGCAAGGTGAAGCGCATGGCGCGGCAGTCCGCGCTCAACGCTCGGGCCAATGAGGGCGCGATCCACATCATCGAGGCGCTCGAGTTCGAGGGGCCGAAGACGCGGCGCATGGTGGAGCTCTTGGAGAAGCTCGGCCTGGCCGGTCGCAAGGTCCTCGTCCTCACGTCGGAGGCGCGACCCGAGGTCTATCTTTCGGGCGCGGGCGCAACCTCCCCGGCGTACATGTGACGCCGTACTCGGACGCATCGGCGTACGAGGTGCTCTGGTCCGACGCGGTCGTGGTGGAGCAGGGCGCCATCGGCGGCCACGCCATCAAGGGTGCGGCCAAGACTGCCGGCCGTGCGACTCGGGCCAAGCGGGCCTCGGAAGGGACGACTAGTAGGAAGAAAGCGGTCGGTCGGGCGGCGGCCAAGAAGCGGGCCACCGCGAAGAAGACCACCGGGAAGACGAAGTCGTCGGCCAAGAAGTCGGCCAAGACGACGAAGAAGAAAGGATAGCGGCCGTGCTTGATCGCTATCAAGCTGTGATACGTCCAGTTGTGACGGAGAAGTCGTCGGCGCTGTACGGCGAGCGATTGGAGTACACGTTCGAGGTGCATCCGCAGGCGACCAAGCACGAGATTCGCGAGGCGATCGAGTCGCTCTTCGACGTCACCGTGGCGAAGGTTCGCACGCTCCAGCAGCCGGCGAAGCGCCGCACTCGCGGCCGCACCGAGGGCCGGCGAAAGCGCTGGAAGAAGGCCTACGTGCGGCTCAAGGAAGGCGACACGATCGAGATCTTCGAGGGTTAGAGTCATGGGCATTCGACAGTTCCGCCCGATCAGCCCCGGCACCCGGTTCCGCTCGGTCTCCGACTTCGCGGAGGTGACGCGCGGCGAGCCGGAGAAGTCGCTGCTCGAGCCGCTGAAGAAGCGGGGCGGGCGGAACAACAAGGGGCACCAGACGGCGCGGCATCGCGGGGGCGGCCACAAGCGGCGCTACCGGCGGATCGACTTCAAGCGCGACAAGCACGGTGTGCCGGGCAAGGTGGCGCAGATCGAGTACGACCCGAACCGCTCGGCGCGGATTGCACTGGTCGTCTATGCCGATGGCGAGAAGCGCTACATCATCCACCCGCGCGGCCTGCGGGTTGGGGATACGGTGGTCGCGGGTTCGGGTAGCGACATCCGGACGGGCAACTCATTGCCGCTGTCCGAGATTCCTCTGGGTACCACGGTGCATTGCGTCGAACTGAAGCAGGGCAAGGGAGCGCAGCTTTGCCGCTCGGCGGGGACGGGCGCGCAGGTCATGGCAAAGGAAGGCCACAACGTGGCGCTCCGGCTGCGGAGCGGTGAGGTGCGCCTCGTGCGCGCCGGGTGCGTGGCCACCATCGGCGAAGTGGGCAATGCTGAGCACGAGCTGGCGAGCGTCGGCAAGGCCGGCAAGAGCCGCTGGCTGGGCCGCCGGCCCAAGGTGCGCGGCGTGGCCATGAACCCGGTCGACCACCCGCTGGGCGGCGGTGAGGGGAAGGCGTCCGGCGGCCGTCCCCCGGTGTCGCCGTGGGGCAAGCCCGAGGGCAAGAAGACCCGCAAGAAGAAGAAAGCCAGCACCAAGCTCATCCTGCGCGGCCGCAAGCGCGGGAAGGCGACCAAGTAGGACGGGAACCGCATGTCGAGAAGCGTCAAGAAGGGACCGTTCGTTGCGGAATCGCTCCTGGCGAAGATCCGCACGCTCAACGAGGCGAACGAGAAGCGGGTCATCAAGACCTGGTCTCGGGCATCCACCATCACTCCGGATTTCGTGGGCCACACGGTGGCGGTCCACAACGGCAACAAGTTCATCCCCGTGTACGTGACGGAGAACATGGTGGGCCACAAGCTGGGCGAGTTCGCGCCGACTCGCCTGTTCCGCGGCCACAGCGGAAAGCTGGCAGCGGACAAGAAGGCCGCACCGGCGTAAGGAGAGTCGAAGATGGCAGGCAGGGCGATTCAGCGCTGGGTCCGTCAGTCGCCGCGGAAGATGCGGCTGGTGATTGACACGATCCGCGGCAAGGACGTCAACGAGGCGTACGCGCTGCTCAAGTTCTCGAAGAAGCACGCGGCCCGGCAGATCGAGAAGGTGCTGCGGTCGGCCGTGGCGAACGCGGAGCAGGATGCACTCCGCAACAACGAAGCCTTCGACGTGGACCGACTCTACGTGGGCTACGCAGTCGTCGACGAGGGAACGACGCTGTGGCGGTACCGGGCGGCGGCCATGGGCCGGGCGGCTCCGATCCGGAAGCGGACGAGCCACGTGGAGATTCGGGTCCAGGCGAGGGAGGAGAGAGCGTAGTGGGGCAGAAAACCCATCCGTACGGCTTCCGGCTCGGCGTCGTCAAGCCGTGGCGCTCCCGCTGGTACGCGGGGAGCGAGTTTCCGGCATTGCTCAAGGAAGACGAGCTGATCCGCAAGTACCTGAAGACACGGCTGGCGCATGCAGCGGTCGCCGACGTGCACATCGAGCGCAAGCCCGGCAAGGTGACGGTTACGATCTTCACCGGCCGCCCGGGCGTTGTGATCGGCAAGCGCGGCGCCGAGGTGGACAAGCTCCGTGACGAGCTGGCCCAGCTCACGGGCAACGAGGTCGGGATCAACGTCGAGGAGATCAAGCGGCCGGAACTCGACGCGCAGCTGGTGGCCGACAACGTCGCGCACCAGCTCCAGCAGCGTGTCTCCTTCCGCCGGGCGATGAAGCGTGTGCTCCAGAGCGCGATGCGCATGGGCGCCCAGGGCATCAAGATCAAGACGGCGGGCCGCCTAGGTGGGGCGGAGATCGCGAGGACCGAAGGGTATCACGAAGGCCGCGTACCCTTGCATACCCTGCGTGCGGATGTCGACTACGGCATTGCCACGGCCAAGACGACCTACGGTACGATCGGGATCAAGGTCTGGATCTTCAAGGGTGAGGTAATGGAAGACGGCCGCGGTCGTACGTACAGCACGGGAGCGTGACCGATGCTGGCGCCGAAGCGAGTCAAGTACCGCAAGCAGATGAAGGGTCGCACCAAGGGACAGGCGACCCGTGGGAATACGGTTGCGTTCGGGCACTACGGCCTCATGACGCTCGATCCGGGCTGGATCACCAGCCGGCAGATCGAGGCGGCGCGTGTCGCGATGACGCGCGAGATGAAGCGTGGCGGCAAGATCTGGATCCGGATCTTCCCGGACAAGCCGATCACGAAGAAGCCGGCCGAGACGCGGATGGGGAAGGGCAAGGGCAATCCCGAAGCGTGGGTCGCGGTCGTGAAGCCCGGCAGGATCCTGTTCGAGGCAGAGGGCGTGTCGGAGCAGATCGCTCGTCGGGCGCTGCAACTCGCGGCGGCCAAGCTGCCGGTGAAAACCCGGTTCGTGACGCGTGAGGAAAACTAGACCATGGCTCTGAAAGACGCCGAGCGGAAGCCGCTGAGCCCGGTACAGGTGCGCGAGCTCAGTACCGAGGACCTTCAGGACGAGCTGCAGCGCCTCAAGGACGCTCGGTTCCGGCTCAAGTTCCGGTCGGCCACTGAGGCGATCGACAACCCGAGCCAGTTCCGGATCTTGCGCCGTAACATCGCGCGGATCGAGACGGTGCTCCGCGAAAGGAAGCAGTGATGAGTCAGGAAGCCAACGTCCGTCCGCGGCGCAAGGTGCGCACCGGCGTCGTGGTGAGCGACAAGATGACCCAGACCGTCGTCGTGGAGCTGACCCGCCAGTTCGCGCACCCGCTATATGGCAAGCGGATCACGCGGACCAAACGGGTGAAGGCGCACGACGAACAGGGTGCCCGCGCCGGCGACACGGTGCGGATCGTGGAGACCCGCCCCCTGTCGAAGACCAAGCGGTGGCGCGTCGTCGAGATCGTGAGCCGCGCTGAGTAAGTGAGGGCGACGTGATTCAGCAGGAATCCATCGTCAGGATTGCCGACAATTCCGGCGCGCGCCGGGCGCTCGTCATCCGGGTGCTCGGCGGAAGCCGGCGCCGATACGCGCGGGTCGGAGACGTCGTGGTCGTGGCGATCAAGGACGCGCTGCCGACCGGGCAGGTCAAGAAGGGCGACGTGGCCAAGGCCGTGGTGGTGCGCACGGCCAAGGAGACGCGGCGCCGCGACGGGAGCTACATCCGCTTCGACGAGAACGCGGCGGTGCTCATCAACGATGCCGGCGAGCCCCGGGCCACCCGGATCTTCGGGCCCGTCGGCCGCGAGCTGCGCGAGAAGCGGTTCATGAAGATCGTCTCGCTCGCGCCCGAGGTGCTGTAGATGAAACCGCTGGTCTACAAGAAGTCCAGGCGGAAGGAAAAGCGGGAGCCCAAGCCGGCGCGGCACAAGATGCGCATTGCCAGGGGCGACCGCGTGCGAGTGATCCGCGGGGAGGAGCGCGGGACCGAGGGCACGGTCATCCGGGTGCTGCGAAAGCAGAACAGGGTGGTCGTCGAGGGCGTCAACATCGTGACCAAGCATCAGCGGGCGGGCGACGCAGGCTGGAGCGGAAGGCGGCATCATCAAGTTCCCCGCGCCGATCCACGTGTCGAACGTCATGCTGCTCGACCCGAAGTCCGGCGACCCAACCAGGATCAGGCGGAAGAAAGACAAGGATGGAACGGTGGAGCGGCTGAGCGTGAAGTCTGGCCAGCCCATCCCGAGGAGCCGCTAGAGCCATGGCGAATACGGAACAGACCGTGCAACAAGCGCCCGCTCCGGCTCCCCGCCTCCGGGAGCACTACCGGGAGCGGGTACGCTCGAAGCTCATGCAGGAGTTCGGCTTCGGGAACCCGCATCAGCTCCCGCGGTTGGAGAAGATCGTGATCAACGTCGGGGCCGGTGAGGCGCCCAAGAACCCCAAGGTTCTCGACGCTATCGTCGAGGAGCTGGGGGCCATCACAGGGCAGCGGCCGGTCGTGACCCGTGCCAAGAAGGCGATCTCGAACTTCTCGCTGCGAGCGGGGATGCCGATCGGCGTGCGGGTGACCCTGCGCGGCGCGCGGATGTACGAGTTCCTCGATCGATTCATCAACGTCGCGGTGCCGCGGATTCGCGACTTCCGCGGCTTTCCCGCGCGCTCGTTCGACGGACGTGGCAACTACACGGTCGGGATCCGGGAGCAGATGGTGTTCCCGGAAATCGACTACGACAAGGTGGAGAAGATCCACGGGATGGATATCACGTTCGTGACGACGGCGGGTCGGGACGACGTGGGAATGGCCCTGCTGCGGGAGATGGGAATGCCCTTCCGCGGCGAGACGCCCGTACAGATCGGCTAGGAGGGAGTTCTCCGGTATGGCGAAGAAGTGCCTGATCGAGAAGGCCAAGCGGAAGCCCAAGTACAAAGTCCGGGCATACCGTCGCTGCCAGCGCTGTGGGCGCGCGCGCGGGTACACCCGGAAGTTCGGACTGTGCCGCATCTGCTTCAGGGAACTGGCGCTTCGGGGCGAGATCCCCGGGGTGCGGAAGGCGAGTTGGTGAGATGACTGACCCCGTAGCCGATATGCTGACCCGGATCCGGAACGCCTGTCAGGCGGGCCACCGGAGGGTCGACATGCCGGTCTCGAAGTTCAAGACCGAGATCGCGCGGCTGTTGCGTGAGAACCACTTCATCCAGGATTACGCGGTGTTGGATGACGGGCGTCACGGGATGCTGCGGATCTACCTCAAGTACCACAGGGATCGACCGGTCATTCACGAGGTGCAGCGCGTTTCCAAGCCGGGGCTGCGCCGCTACGTGCGGGCACGTGAGATCCCTCGCGTGAAGAACGGGCTCGGGATGGCCATCCTGTCCACGCCTCGGGGCGTGATGAGCGACCGTGATGCGCGACGCGCACGTGTAGGCGGCGAGCTCGTCGCGGTGCTCTGGTAGGGGGGACGATGTCACGAATCGGTAAGAAGCCGGTGGCAATCCCCCAGGGCGTGACGGTGACGGTCGCCGGACAGGATGTCACGGTGAAGGGCCCCAAGGGAGAGCTCAAGCGCACCGTGCATCCCGAAATGCGGGTCCGGCAGGAGAACGGTGAGCTGCACGTGGAGCGGCCGTCTGATGACGGGCGGCACAAGGCCCTGCACGGTCTCACTCGGTCGCTGCTGAGCAACATGGTGGAGGGGGTGGTCGGGGGTTTCAGCAAGCAGCTCGAGATTCACGGTGTGGGCTACAAGGCCGAGTCGATTTCGGGCGGCATCCGGCTGGTGGTGGGCTACTCCCATCCAGTGGAGTACCAGGCGCCCGAGGGGGTCAAGATCTCGATTGAGAGCCCCACACTCGTGAAAGTGGAAGGCATTGACAAGGAGCTGGTGGGGCACGTGGCCGCCGAGCTGCGGGGGGTCCGACCCCCGGAGCCGTACAAAGGGAAGGGCATTCGGTACGTCGGTGAGCACGTGCGCCGCAAGGCCGGCAAGACTGGAGCGAAGGCATGAGGGCGGTACGCAAGCCGAAGACGCGGGCAGAGCGCCGGCACCGGCGTCACCTGCGTGCCCGCAAGAGGATCGCCGGGACGGCGGAGCGGCCACGACTCGTGGTGTACCGCTCGATCAAGTACACGTACGCCCAGCTCGTGGATGACGATCGCGGGGTGACACTGGCGTCGGCCAGCGAGCGCTCCGAGGGCTACGAGCGGAACAAGGCGGGCAAAGTGGGCGCGGCGTTCGGCGTTGGCAAGCTGATTGCCAAGCGTGCCGGCGAACTAGGCATCACGCGCGTGGTCTTCGACCGCGGTGGGTACCCGTACCATGGTCGAATCAAGGCCGTGGCCGAGGGCGCGCGCGACGGCGGATTGGAGTTCTAGGACGATGGCGCAAGAACGGCAGCGTGGCGGCCAGCGCCACGAGCGCGAGTCGGATCTGATCGAGAACGTGATCAACATCAACCGCGTCGCGAAGGTGGTGAAGGGCGGGCGGCGGTTCTCCTTCAATGCCCTCGCCGCGGTGGGTGACGGCAATGGCAAGGTAGGTGTCGGCACCGGGAAGGCCAACGAGGTTTCCGAGGCGGTGCGCAAGGCCGTGGAAGCGGCGCGCCGCACCATGCAGGAGGTGCCGCGGGAAGGCACGACCATTCCGCATGAGACGGTCGGGACCCACGGCGCCGGCCGGGTGCTGCTGAAGCCGGCGACGTCCGGAACCGGCATCATCGCCGGCGGTCCCGTGCGATCCGTGCTCGAGTGCGCGGGCATCACCGACATCCTCACCAAGTCGCTGGGCTCGCCGAACCCCCTCAACATGGTGTGGGCCACGATGGACGGGCTCACGGGCCTGCTCACGGTGGAGTCGGTGGCCAGGCAGCGGGGTGCGGACCCGTCGGAGATTGACTATCGCCCACGGCAGAAGGCATCCGAGGAGGAGGCGGTGAATGCCTAAGAAGGCTGCCGCGGGCTCCAAGACGACCGCTAAGAAGAAGACGGCCAAGAAGCCGGCGACGAAGAAGGCCGCCAAGAAGCCGGCGGCGAGGAAGACCGCCAAGCCGGCGGCCGCTGCGAAGCCGACCAAGGCGACACGGCTACGGGTTCGCCAGGTGCGCTCCGGGATCGGGCATGCAGACACGTACCGCCGCACGCTGCGGGCCCTGGGGCTCAAGCACCACCAGGACGAGGTGGTGGTTGCGGATAACCCCTCCGCCCGTGGGATGCTGCACAAGGTCCGCCATCTGGTCCGCGTGACCCCTGAGGAGGCGTGATGGCGAAGGAAAAGAAGGAAACGCTCGGACTGCACAACCTGCCGGCTCCGGAGNNGGCAGAAGGGCCAGCGCTCCCGGGCGGGCGGACGCGTGCGGCCCGGGTTCGAGGGCGGTCAGATGCCGCTCACGCGCCGGGTCCCCAAGCGCGGGTTCACCAACCCGTTCCGGGTGCCGTCGCAGGCGGTCAACCTGCGCGACCTGGAGAAGGTGGCGGGTGAGACCGTATCCCCGGCGGTGCTGGTGGAGCTCGGTCTGGTGGGCAAGGCGGCCGAGCCGATCAAGATCCTGGGCACCGGCGAGGTGACCCGGGCGTACGTCATCCACGGCTGCGCAGTCTCCAAGAGCGCTCGCGCAAAGATCGAACAGGCTGGCGGGAGGATCGAGGACTAGGCGGATGGCGGCACCCCGCATTCCCAATCTGTTTGCCGTTCCAGAGCTGAAGGAGAAGCTGCTGTTCACGCTTCTCTGTCTCGCGGTGTACCGGGCCGGCGCCCACATCGCCACCCCGGGCGTGAACGTGCAGGTGCTGGCCGACTTCATCCGCAATCAGGGCGCTGGGACGTTCTTCGGCATGTACGACATGTTCGTGGGCGGCGGGCTCTCCCGCGCGACGGTATTCGCGCTGGGGATCATGCCCTACATCTCCGCCTCGATCATGTTCCAGTTAGCCGGCGCGGTCTTCCCCTTGGTCGAGAAGCTCCAGAAGGAAGAGGAGGGCCGGAAGAAGATCACCCAGTGGACCCGCTATGTGACGGTCATTCTGGCGGCGTTCCAGGCATATGGGTTCGCCATATTCGCCGAAGGGCAGAACGCCGTGCCCGATCCCGGTATCGGCTTCCGTGCGACCACGGTGATGACCCTCACCACAGGTGCGGTGTTTATCATGTGGCTGGGCGAGCGGATCACCGAGCGCGGCGTAG
>JABAOH010077027.1_pt1 | contig 73486 bp, 65 predicted proteins | sample 7062181 | NCBI WGS metagenome assembly JABAOH01 (sample SAMN14538630, study PRJNA623070) | marine sediment metagenome | biome: marine biome [ENVO:00000428]; feature: marine pelagic biome [ENVO:01000023]; material: deep marine sediment [ENVO:00002113]; isolation source: pool of 5 deep marine... | reverse complement strand
GAACTCGAAGCGCGAGTCCTGTTCGAGATCGTAGACCCAGACATCCATGCCCTTGTCTTCCGAGGGCTTCGTGTACAGGAGGTAGCGGCCGTCACGCGACCACGACAGGGGTCCCGCCGCCACTTCGTCGATGAAGAGCTCCGCCTCCCGGCTGCCGTCGGCCGGCTGCCGGAAGGCCTTCTCCATTCCCAGCCTGTTGGAAACGAACGTGATATCACGCCCGTCCGGGCTCCAGACGGCGTTGTGGTTGTCCCCCTCGAGGTTCAGGCGGGTCCTGCTCCCGCGGGCGACGTCGAGGATCCAGTACTGGTGATTGACCCATCCGGTCGCCAGCGCGGCTCGCGAGCCGTCGGGGGACAATCGCAGCCCGTACACGCCCGCGGCGTCCTCGACCGCGGTCGTCTCGTTGCCCTGCCGGTCGATCCAGACCAGGGATCGGGAAGGCTCCGCATGCGGGGGGACGAAGATCATCGTCGGGCCCGCGACCGCCATGGCGTGCGCCCCGTAGACTTTGGACTCGTGGATCCGGTCCGCAAGAAGGGTCGGCGTGCCTTCGAGGCGCGGGTTCGAAGGGTCGAACTCGGCCACGAACAACTGCTCCCCGCGCGAGAAGAGAAGCCGATCCGGTTCGACGAAGAACGCCCTGTCGGCGCCGTCGACCAGCGTGCGCTTCTCGTTGGTTCTCGTGGAAGCGGCGACGATCGATCCCTCGCTGGCCACCAGAATGTCGCGCGTCGCCGCCGAGAACAGGATCCACTCACCGCCCGGCAGAACCTCGGGAAAGAAATACCAGCTCTCGCCGGCCTCGATGTCCGGCGCGATCACCGTCTCGCAGGGACCGCCCGTAGCCGGCACGCGTCGGAGACCGCTCTCGTCGAGATTGCCGAACACGATCGTGTCGTCGGAGGTCCAGTCGATGCCCCACACCTGTGAAACCACATCGCAAAGCTCCGCCGGGCGCCCGCCGCTCAGGGGTTGAACGTACACCTTGGAGTCCCTGGAGAACGCGATCCGCGTTCCGTCCGGGGAGAGCTCCGGGAACGTGGCACGCTCGGTATTCGGTATCGGGGCGGATTCGAACCTGTCCAGACGGCGGAGGTAGAGTTGAGTGGGCCCGCCGGAGGCACCGACCGGGTACACGAGTTCCGATCCGTCCGCCGACAGATCGATCCCGAGGCTCCAGCCGAGGGGCTGGTCGTCGGCCAGTCTTACGGACAACCTGCGGACCGCGTCGGCGCGATCGGATCCCCGGGCGCCGGAGCCGCGAGTGATCAGGCCGATCGAGTACCCGACGACGAGTCCCAGGCCGAGGATGAGAACGCCCATGAACAGCCGACGTCCGGGGTCGGAGGTCGGCTCGTCGGAGGCGCCCGCCTCGTCGACGCTCGACAACTCGATGCGAGCATCGCCGATGTCCCGCAAGCGATTGGATGCTTCCTTCGCTAGACACCGGGACAGCAATCGGCGGATCGGCGACCCTACGCCGGCCGGTAGATTGGCCCATTCCGGCTCGCGCTCGAGCACGCGGGCCAGCACGTCGGTCACGGTCGCACCGCCGAACGGCGGCTTCCCCGTGAGCATCTCGAACAACACGCAACCGAAGGCCCAGACGTCGGCGCGTTTGTCGATCTCCTGGCCGCGGGCCTGTTCCGGCGACATGTAGGCCGCCGTTCCGAGGATCACGCCGGCGCCTGTCATATGCGCGGTCATCGTCGGGGAAAGCGAGGGATCGGCCTCCCCCGTCTCCGGCTCCAGGATCTTGGCCAGACCGAAATCGAGCACCTTGACGGTGCCCTCGGGAGTCAGCAGGATGTTGGCCGGTTTGAGATCGCGATGGACCACGCCGCTCTCGTGGGCGGCCTCGAGCGCGGTAGCGACCTGCAGCGCGACGCCAACCGCTTCATCCGGAGGGAGCGAGCCGCGTGCCAATCGCTGCGCGAGATCCTCTCCTGACACCAGTTCCATCGCCAGGAAGCGCACGCCCTCGGCGTCGTGAAGGCCGTGCACCGTGGCGATGTTGGGGTGGCTCAGCGACGCGAGTGTCTTCGCCTCGCGTTCAAACCGTGCCAGGCGACTCGCGTCGCCGGCGAAGGTATCGGGCAGGATCTTGATCGCGACGTCGCGATCGAGGTTGGTGTCCAGAGCTTTCCAGACGATGCCCATCCCGCCCTCGCCGATCTTTTCGACGAGGCGGTAGTGCAGCAGCATCTGCCCGGGTTCGATCGTCATCGGTTCTCCGGTGGGGAGTCCATGGGATTGTAAGACAGAACAGAAAAAACGGTGACAAGGTAGAGCAGGTGCTCGACGAGCGTCTCCGATGCGAGGGAACTACGGCGCCGGAAGCATGAAACTGTAGGTCGAATAATAGGTATCCCAGTCCGCCGCCGTGCGATCGTCGGAGGGGCGAATCAGGGTCGCTCGAATCAGCCATTGGCCCCGATGTTCGAGCCGAAAACCGGCGACACCGTTCGCGTCCGTGCGAGCATGCGACTCCGTAATCGACCCACGGCCGGTGTCGACGAGGCTCTTGATCGGGAGCCCCTCCACGGGCTTGCCCCGGAACAGGATTCGGAGTTTCAATTCCGCGCCGGGCTTCACCGACCAGGGATCGTCGAGCAGCAGGATTTCCAGGTCCTGTCCGACTCGTCGACCGTGCAAACGCCGATCACCGCCGTCGCCGACCCGAACCAGGGCCTTCAGATTGCGCGCGTAGCGCCGGCGCACGGTCGTGTCCCTGGGAACGCTCTCAACATCGCGAAGCAACTCGAGGGCACCCTCGTGCTCGAGGAACCCGACGAACCGTTCGTACGTGCCCTCGGTCGGCACGAAGTCTCGATCCATGACGACGAGGGCCGTCCCCTCCCCCGCCACCTTGCGCTGAAGTACCGGCTGCGCGTCTTCAGCCGTCTGCTCCATGAGATCGACGGGTCCGTCCGTGGTCAGCCACTCGAACCGCGTCGTGATCTCTCGCTGCAGAGGTCGCTCGAGCTCCGGCCGAAGCCCGTCTCCGACCAGCAGTCGCAAGACACACGTATCGCCGACGTCGATGATCGGCGGTTGCTGTGCAAACCAGTAGTCGTGAGCCCGAGACTGCACGGGCACGATGATCGCCAAGGTGGCGGCCAGGGTCGCCCGACGAAGCCAGACCTTGAATCGTCGTCCACTCAATTGCTCGTCCTCCTAGATCACCTTCCGCCCCCGAGGCCTCAGATCCGGTTCCGGTACCGGAGGCAACCCGGGCCTAGGGCCGACGGGTCTCGGCACGGAACCCACCGTCTTCCGTGCCGATCAAGACGAGTCGATCGTCGACGACAGCCGCACTGGATACCCATGCCGGAAGATCATCGCTTTCCACCTTCCAGGAATCGCCGTTCTTCGCGAGGATGAAGCTGTGGGGCTCGGCGGCAATCAAGACCCAGCCATCGCGCCCACTGACGTACCTTGGTGAATTGCCCAGCACCAGACCTTCGCCGTCTTCGAGCAACACTTTCGGGTCCTCGCCGGCATCCGTTGACCACAAGAGCCGCCACGAGCCGGTGGACGCGTCCTTCCACATTGTTCCCCCGTCGCTTCGGATGGGGCCGGCCATGGGGCATCCGCCCAGCTTCCAGATGGGCGGGCTCGTCGCACGCGGTTCGCCGAACTTCCCGGCTCGTCCCGTAATCACGGAGATGTCGCGGTAACCGCCCTCCGTCGAGTTGCGGAAGGCGATGTCGAACGTACCGTCGCCTTCGATCGCGAGATACGGCCGGCAGCACCCGCAGACCGTGAGCTCCTGCATCGCGGTGAGGTTCTTCTCCTCGACGGCACCCTCTTCGACGCGGGCGTAGTAGAGGTCGGAAGGTTCCTCACGGCCGGGTGGAGCGTCCCGCGGATCGAGCCAGACCGTGTGCGTCGCACCGTCCGGGGAAATCGCGGTTGCCGGCATCGTCCGGTATGCCTTGCCCTCGTCTTGATTCAGCTTGATCGGTGGGTCGAACGCCGTCCCGAAGCGATGACCGGTCGCCAGCACGATGTCGTTGTTGCGCGCGGTCCAGGCAATCGCCACCGTTCCCTTCGGACCGAGCGCAACGCTGGGGCGGGCTTCGTCGCCGGTGTATCGATTGAGGCCCTGCCGGTTGATCTTGATCGGGTTGGAGAACTTCCCGTTCGAAACCCGTCGTGCGGCGAACAGATCCAGATCATCCGGACCTTTCTGAACCCAGACCAGCAACAGGGAGTTGTCCGATTGAACGAGCAGGTGTGCCTGGTGCACACCTTCCACGGAGCTCAAGAAGTCGAACGTTGGTCGGTCTTCTGCGGTGACGGTCGCCGTCGTGGCGGCGATCGTTGCGATGAGGGCCGCCTTCCTTTTCCACATGTTCGATCTCCGCAAGGTTCTTTGCAGTTAACAAGTCTACTGCGGTTCCGCCTCACAGGTTCGTGCGGCGCAGGCGCAAGGAATTCACGATGACGGACACCGAGCTGAAGCTCATCGCCGCCGCGGCGAGCATGGGTGAGAGCAGCCACCCCGTCCAAGGGTAGAGCACCCCCGCCGCGATGGGTACGCCGAGCGCGTTGTAGCCGAAGGCCCATACGAGGTTCTGCCGGATGTTGGCCATCGTGGCCCGTGACAACCGGCGCGCCCGGACGATACCTCCCAGGTCGCCTTTGACCAGGGTGACGCCAGCGCTTTCCATCGCAACGTCGGTGCCGGTTCCCATGGCGATGCCGATCCGCGCGCGTGCCAGCGCCGGGGCGTCGTTGATCCCGTCGCCGGCCATCGCGACGAAGCGGCCCTCGCCGAGCAAGCGTTCGACGACCGCGACCTTCTCGTCGGGCAGCACGTCAGCGACGATTTCGTCGATGCCCAGCTCCGCGGCAACGGCCTCGGCCGTGGCTCGGGTATCCCCGGTGAGCATCACGATCCCGACGTTCTCGGCCTGGAGCGCCCGGATCGCGTCGGGTGTCGTTGGCTTGATCGGGTCGGCGACCGCCAGCAAGCCGGCGAGCGCTTCGTCCACGGCGACGAACATCACCGTGCGGCCGGTCGCTCGAAGCTCGTTCGCCGTGTCTGCCGCATCGCCCGCGTCGACGCCCTTCCGCTCCATGAACCTGCGATTCCCGAGTGCGACCTTCCGGCCGTCGACCGAACCGCCGACTCCCAGACCCGTCGTGGCCATGAAACCGGTCGCGTCGGCGAGCGTCAACCCTCGTTCCACGGCACCGTTGACGATGGCCGAGGCGAGAGGGTGCTCGCTTCCGCGCTCCAATGAGGCCGCGAGTCGCAGCACCTCGTTCTCCTCGAACCCCGCGACCGGCCGAACCGTGTCGAGCGTCGGCTTGCCCTCCGTGAGGGTGCCGGTCTTATCGACGACGAGCGTATCCACGGCGCGCAACGTCTCGATCGCCTCGGCGTCGCGGAACAGCACGCCCTGGGTCGCCCCACGTCCCGTGGCCACCATGATCGACATCGGCGTGGCGAGGCCCAGCGCGCAGGGGCAGGCGATGATCAGCACGGCCACCGCATTGATCAGCGCATGGGCGAGCGCCGGCTGGGGACCCACGGTCGCCCAGACGATGAACGTCGCGACCGCGACACCGAGGACGACGGTCACGAACCAGGCGGAGACCACGTCCACCAAACGCTGGATCGGCGCGCGGCTGCGCTGCGCCTCGGCGACCATCGAGACGATCCGCGCGAGCAGCGTCTCCTCGCCGACCTTGTCGGCACGCATGACGAACGTCCCGTTGCCGTTGAGCGTCGCCCCGACGACCGCGTCGCCGGCCGACTTCTCGACCGGGATCGGCTCGCCGGTCACCATCGACTCGTCGATCGAGCTCGAACCCTCGAGGATCGTGCCGTCGACCGGGACCTTCTCCCCGGGCCGGACGCGTAGACGATCGCCGCTCCGCACCGCGTCCAGCGGCACGTCCTCCTCACCGCCGTCGTCGTTCAGACGGCGCGCGCTCGTGGCGGCCATCCCGAGCAGCTTGCGGATCGCGGCGCCGGTCTGCCCCCGGGCCTTCAGTTCGAGCACCTGGCCGAGTAGAACCAGTACGGTGATCACGGCGGCCGCCTCGAAGTAGACCGGAACGGCTCCCCCGTGACCACGGAACGCCGGGGGCAGGATGCCCGGCGCGAGCGCCGCGACGACGCTGTAGACGTAGCCGACCGCAACGCCAAGACCGATCAACGTGAACATGTTCAGGCTGCGATGGACGACGGACAGGACGGCACGCTGGTAGAACGGCCAGGCGGCCCAGACCGCGACCGGGGTGGCCAGGATCATTTGCAGGTACAACCGGGTGCCGACCGAGAGCCAACGGCCGAGCGGATCTCCGGGGATCATCTCGCCCATCGCCAGCACGAGCGTCGCCAGCGCCAGCGGCGCCGAGATCCAGAACCGGCGGCGCATGTCGAGGTACTCCGGATCCGGTCCGGACTCGACCGTCGCCGTCCGCGGCTCCAGCGCCATGCCGCACTTCGGGCAGCTGCCCGGGGCATCCCGGACGATTTCCGGATGCATCGGACAGGTCCACTCGGTCTTCGTGACGGTCGTCGGGACCACGGGTTCCAGCGCCATGCCGCATTTCGGGCAACTTCCGGGACCGGGGCTTTGCACCTCGGGGTGCATCGGGCAGGTGTGCGGCCCCGTTGCACTATCCGTGTGCTTCTTCGGATGATGACACTCGTGCGTCATCTCAAGGACTCGCTTTCGCGGCGCTGTAGAGTGTCAGCGTTCCCAGGACGGTACGAATCTCGCCGCGCGTCCGGACGTTGCGGAATCCTGCGACTTCGAAGATCTCGGGAAGCAGCCCCTTCACGTTGTCGCCCGTGGTGGCGAATCCGTCGAGGAGCTGGACGGGGTAGAACAGCAGCCGCATCAGGCGATCGACGGGCCTGCCCCAGTCCGCGACATGAAACTCACCACCGGGCCTCAAGACTCGAAAGACCTCCCGAGCCGCGGCCGATTTCTGTCTCCTGCGAAGGTGGTGAAAAAACAGCGTCGAGACGACACGTTCGAAGCTCGCGTCGGGATAGGGAAGCGCCTGGGCCAACCCGCGATCGAATCGTACGCGGAGATTCGCGGCATCCGACTTGGTCCGGGCCATGCGGAGCATCTTCTCGTCCCCGTCGAGACCGGACACCTCCGCCGTCGGGTGCGTTCGCGCTATCTCGAGGGCCAGTGTTCCGGTCCCGCATCCGAGATCCAGGACCGAGGCATGCGTCGGAATCGATGCCTGTTCGAGCAACCTTTTCTTGAAGTGGCGTTCGCGTGTCGTGAGGGCGACCACCGGGTCGTACAACCGGGTGAGAAAATCCAGGCCGAGTGCGGGTACATAGCCCTGTTGGTCGCCCCGGTTCATCGACTGGCGAAAACGAACACCTGTCCGTGTTGATCGAAAGCAAGCACATCGTACGACTCCGCGGGTCTTCCGGGGACCTCCATCCCCGGCGACCCGAGCGGCATGTCGGGAACCGCGATACCGACGATGTCCGGGCGTTCGTCGAGGAGTTTCCGGACGACGTCCGCCGGCACATGGCCCTCCACCACATAGCCGTCGACGACCGCCGTATGACACGACGCCAATGTGGACGAGACGCCTCGCTCGCGTTTGACCGCGTCGAGGTTCTGGACGTTGACCTTCCGAGCATCGAGCCCCGCTTCGCGTAGGTGACCCACCCACTTGCCGCAGCAGCCTCACGTAGGCGTCGCGTAAACCGTGACGACCGGCTTCGGGCCGCCGTTGGCTGTGGTTCCACAGGCCATCAGCGTCACCGCCAGCGTCACGAATAGAGCCAGGACCAGCAGACGAGCCGCTTTTTTGGCGTAGCGTGTCATCACAAACTCCTTGGGTCCGCAGTGTGGTTCATTTCCGGATTACCATGGTTGAATCTTTCCGCGGAGACCCCCGTCGGTTTCCTGCAGCCACTCGACATAGGCCCAGAGGTTGTCGAGCTCTTCTTGGGTCAGATCCGGGTAAGGCGGCATGACGATCTTCTGGCGAGCCAGAAAGCGCCTCGCGATCGGATGTTCGGCCAGGCGCGAGATCGTTCCCTCGAGAATCCAGGTGTCGAACTCCTCGCGATCCCGAACCAGATCCTCGAAATCGGCCCCGTACCAACCGGGGATGAAGCCCACGAACGAGCCTGGATTGGGAAGCCCTCCTGAACCCGCCGCCCCGTGGCAATCGAAGCAGCGCCATCGACGAGCGAGGTCGTATCCGTCCCGCGCGGGGGTGCCGCGGTCCGGTGCGACCATCCCGGAGAGAGCCTTGAACGCCGCGACGAGATCCTCGAGCTCGGAGCGACTGACCACGTCTCCGTAGGCGGGCATGAGGACCGCATCGTGATCGTGAGCGTGATCGCCGCCCTCGGCATGAGCCGGCTCCCCGTCCCGAGGGGATCCATCAGCGATGTAGCGACGGATCTCCTCGTCGTTCTTCACGTACATCATCCAGACGCTCTCGTTCCACTGAGGAACGGCCTCGTGACTTCCCGGGATCGGTATCCCGCTCCGGCCCCGGTCACCGTGACAGGAAAAACAACCCAACTCCTGCGCGTGCGCGATCCCGCGTCGAACCGGGTTGCTGGACCGCCTCTCCCAGTAAGCAGACAAGATCCGCGGAGTCGCCGCAGCGACCAAGACGAGCAAGATCGCTGCGGCCAGGAGGACGGTCCTCAGACGCGGTTTCTTCATCTTTAATTAGAGCGGCTTGACTCCGTGAACCTCGAGGCCCTTGATGCCTGCCTCTGTCGCCGCGGCGCCGGTGATCTCGACCTTCCGGCCGGCGTGCTCCTTGGCCGCTTCGAAGGCGGAGGCGTCGCTGTGACTCGCGTAGAGCAGGTACACCGTTCCGTCATCGGCGAGCAGACCCATCGGCTGTCCCCCCTTGACGCATTTCTTCGCGCAGCCGGCGTGATCGGCCCCTTTGGCCTGGTGCGCGACATAGCACGCGAGGTCGAGGATTTCGCCCTTGACGGTCATCGTGTCGTGATGCCCGTGCTTTTCGTCGGCGATGGTAACCGCCACTCCGGTCGTGATCGTCAAGACACAGATCAGTAGCAGAACGGTCGCTTTCTTTTGCATCGTCGTCTCCCGATGTTTGCCGGCACAGAGGCCGGAATGAGTCAGTTCGTCGTCAACCAGCAGTCAGACCGTGTCGAATTTCCCGCTTGAGCAGGAAACCTTTCCAAACCATGTAAATCGCCGGGATGATAAGCAGCGTGAGCACGGTTGCGCTGACGAGCCCTCCGACCATCGGGGCGGCGATGCGTTGCATCACCTGGGATCCCGACTCGAAGACGTTTCCAACCATTACCGGCAACAGACCGATGATCGTCGTTGCGACCGTCATCAATTTCGGTCGCACGCGCAGCACCGCGCCTTCGATGATGCCATTGTAAAGATCCGTCATCGTGTTAAGTCGACCCTCTCGCTTCCTACGGTGGTACACCTCGTCGAGGTAGGCCAGCATGACGATGCCGGTCTCCGCCGCCAGGCCGGCAAGCGCGATGAACCCCACGGCGACGGCCACGCTCATGTTGTACCCGAGGATGTACATCAGCCAGACGCCGCCCACGAGCGAAAACGGTATCGCCAGGAGCACGATGAGGACTTCCGTCAGGCTCTTGAAGTGCACGTAGAGCAGGAAGAAGATAATCAGCAACGTAAGAGGAAGCACGAGCATGAGCCGTTGCTGCGCCCGCTCCATGTACTCGTAACGCCCGCTCCACCTGATGCTGTACCCGGGGGGTAGCGAGACGTTTTCCGCGACCGCCTGTTTGGCCCGTTTCACATACGTGCCCATGTCCACCTCATCCTCTCGGATGCTGACCTGAATCCAGGCGTTGAGACGAGAGTTTTCGCTCTTGATGGCCGGCGGGCCTTTCTTGATATCCAGACGGGTCAACTGGTTGAGCGGGATGTGCTCGCCCCGCGGCGTCGGCACGAGTACGCGGCCGAGCTTCTCCGGATCGTCGCGTAGTTCCGGCTTGTAACGCACATTGACGGGATATCGTTCCAGACCCTCGACCGTCTGGGTGATGTTCATGCCACCGATCGCCGTCATGATGACGTCCTGAACATCGCCCACGGTGAGACCATATCTGGCTGCCTCGATCCGGTCGATTTCGAAGTCGAGGTAGTTTCCTCCGTACGACTTATCCGGGTAGGCCGACAGCGTGCCCGGCAGCGACTCGACGACTTGCGCGATCTCCTGCGCAACCTCCTGAAGCGTCACCAGGTCGGGGCCGGAGATCTTGATGCCGACGGGTGCGCGGATCCCGGTGGTCAGCATGTCGAGCCGGATCTTGATCGGACCTTCCATGCTGGCGTTGGTCAGTCCCGGAAACTGGATCGCGTCGTTGATCGCGCGATCCAGCTCGGCCGGAGAGCGGGCCGGTTTGGTTTCCGGCCAGATGTGATGGAGCCAACCGCGAACCATCTCAGGCAGCGGCCAATCACTGTAGAAACGGTCGATCTCCTGGCTCGGCCAATCCTCGGCCGGTTTGAGCATGATTGTTGTCTCGATCATCGAGAGCGGTGCCGGGTCGGTCGATGTTTCCGCGCGGCCGATCTTGCCGAAGCTGTGATGCACCTCGGGGAACTGGCGGATGACCTTGTTTGTTTGTTGCAGCAGTTCCCGTGACTTGGTGATCGAGATGCCCGGATCGGTCGTCGGCATCCACAGGAAATCGCCCTCGTACAGCGGCGGAATGAACTCGCTGCCCAGACGCTGGTAGGGAAGGAACGTCACGGCGGTGACGACCGCGGCGGTCAGGATGACGATCTTCGGGTAGCGCAGCACGAAGTGAATGAACGGTTGGTAGGCCCATATAAAGAAACGGCTGAGGGGGTTTTCTTCTTCCGAACGAATCTTCCCTCGGACCAGCAGTGCCATCAGCACCGGAATGATGGTGATCGCCAGAACCGACGCGGCGGCCATCGCGAAAGTCTTGGTGAAAGCCAGCGGGCGAAACAGGCGACCCTCCTGGGCCTGTAGCGTGAACACGGGCAGGAACGAGAGGGTGATGATCACGAGGCTGTAAAACAGGGCGGGGCCGACCTCCGTGGAGGCCTTGATGATGATCGAGTCTCGATCGAACGGCTCGCCGGAGTGTCGCGCCCGCTCCAGGTGTTTGTGAGCGTTTTCGACCATGACCACGCTGGCATCGACCATCACGCCGATGGCGATCGCGATACCTCCCAAGGACATGATGTTCGCGTTGATGTCCAGCGCGTTCATGATCAGGAATGACGCCAGTATGCCCACCGGCAGCGTAACGATAGCGACGAAGGCGCTGCGAAAATGCAGCAGGAACAAGATGCATACGAGCGCGACGACGATCATCTCCTCGGTCAGCTTGCGGGCGAGAACCTTGATCGAATCCCAGATCAAGGTCGAGCGGTCGTAGACCGGGACGATCTCGACACCGTCGGGTAACCCGGCTTTGAGGTCCTCCAGCTTGCGCTTGACGTTCTCTATTGTCGTGAGTGCGTTTTCTCCGAGCCGCATGACCACCACGCCGCCGACAGCCTCGCCTTCGCCATTCAACTCGGCCAAACCACGACGCAACTCGGGGCCCAGGCCCACTTGGGCGACGTCCCGTACCAACACCGGGACACCGTCGGAACTCACGCCCACCGAGACGTTCTCGACGTCTTCCAGCGTCTCGAAATACCCCAGTCCGCGAACCATGTACTCGGTCTCGGACATCTCGACGAGACGCCCGCCGACGTCGTTGTTGCTTCGCCGGATCGAAGAGACGACACGGGAAATGGGAATGTCGTAGCCCTGCAGCTTGATCGGATCGATGGTCACCTGGTACTGCTTGACGTAACCGCCGATACTCGCGACCTCCGCGACACCCTCGACGCTGGTGAGCTCGTACCGCAGGTACCAGTCCTGAATGCTGCGCAGTTCCTGCAGGTTGTGGTCCTTCGACTCGAGAACGTATTCGTAGACCCAACCGACACCGGTCGCGTCGGGACCCAGCTCGACCTTCGCGGAGGGGGGCAGCGAGCCCTGGATCCCGGAGAGGTATTCCAGCACACGGCTCCGCGCCCAGTACAGGTCGGTTCCGTCCTCGAAGATGATGTACACGAACGAGAAGCCGAAGAACGAGTAGCCCCGTACGACCTTCGCGAACGGCACCGCCAGCATCTTGGTCGTCAACGGGTAGGTCACCTGATCCTCGACGACCTGCGGAGCCTGACCCGGATACGATGTGAAGATGATCACCTGCACATCCGAAAGGTCGGGAATAGCGTCCAGCGGGATATTCAGCGTGGCCCAGATACCGGCCGCGACGGCGGCGCCGATCATGATGATGACCAGCGTCTTGTTCCGAACGCTACCCGCAATGATCCTCTCGATCATCCTTCGACCCTCAATGCTGATGGCCGGCTTGCGGCTGTGATTCTTCGGTCTTGTCGGTCATGTCGCTGTCCGTGGCGCGGCTGCGGAACTGAGCGATGGCTTCCTGGATTCGACTCTCGGAGTCGAGCATGAATTGAGCCTGCGTGACGACCTTCTCTCCCGCCGCCACCCCGTTCACGATCTGAATGAGATCGTTCTCGCCCTTGATGCCGAGCGTCACCTCTCGGGGCGCAAACCGCCCCTCGCCAAGATCGACGAAGACGATGTTGCGCTCGCCGGAGCGGATGACCGCGGACTGCGGGATCGTCGTCGCATTCTCGACCGGCGGCCCCTGGACCAGGACGTCGGCGTACATCCCGGGACGCAACCGACGCTGGGGATTCGGCACCTCGACACAGATCTTCAGCGTACGCGTGTCGCGGCTGACCTCGGGGTAAAGGAACAGCACCTTGCCTCGAAAACGCTCCTCCGGAGCGTTCCGGAAGGACACCACGGCCGGTTGGCCGTCGCGAATCCACGGGATGTCCAGCTCGTAAATATCGGCGTGCACCCAGACCGTCGATAGGTCCGCGATCTTGTAGAGGTCCATCCCGGGTTTCACGTGCATCCCCTCGAGCGCCTCGCTCATCACCTCCGCGACCACGCCATCGGCTGGCGACGTCACCGTCAATCGCCGCTGCACCTGCCCGATGGCCTCGAGTTCACGGATCTGCTCGTCGCTGATATCCCAGTAGACGAGACGGTCGCGGGTGGACTGGACGAGATTCTCCGCTTGGCGCAGCGCCCCGGGGCGCTGGCTGTCCTTCAGGGACGCCCGGTAATCCAGAGCGCGCAGGTACTCCTCCTGAGTCGTCACCAGCTCCGGAGCATAGATTTCAAACAGCGCTTGGCCCTTCTTGACCTCGTCCCCGACGTAGTTGATGTGGACCTTCTCGATCCAGCCTTCGAACTTGGTGTTGATCCAGGTGATGTTGTCGGCGTTGAAGTCGAGGATGCCGACGGTGCGGCTGTACCTCGCGATGTCCATGACCCCGGCTTCCGCGCTGACGACGCCGATGTTCTGCACCTGGACGGGGTCGATACGAATCACCCCGTCCTCGCCGGCGGTGTCCTCGTCGGCGTACTTGGGGACGAGTTTCATCCCCATCGGTGAGAGACCCGGCTCATCGCGGATGTACGTCGGGTCCATCGGGGCGTACCAGTAAAGAACCTCCGGTTCGCCCGTGCCTGCGCTCGCGGCGATGCCTCCGCTTGCCGTTTCCTTCACCTCGACGAGAGCCATCCCGCAGATCGGACAGTCGGCCGGGTGATCCTGGACGACTTGCGGGTGCATCGGACACTGGTAGACCGCACCCGATTTCGTCGCGTCTTCCTGGGCTGCGGCTGAGGACGGTGCGGCGGTGGATCGCTGCGGCAGAAACCCGATATCGAACGGGTTGGCGACCACGAACCAGGTCAGGACGACGCCGAGAGCGAAGAAAGCGAACAGCGAGAAGGTCTGCATCCCGCGCGTCATCGAGGGCAGGTCGAGAGCGTCCGTCTTGTCGGAGGCCGGCCGGGCCTGACGGCGCAGGCGACGTAGTAGCCGGGTAAGGATATTCCCTTTTTGCGGCGCCGGCGGGGAGGCCGGCGGGGCTTTGTCGGTAGTCATTCGCTTGATCCTATGATGGTTTCGAGACGGTGATCGGTGCGCGGAAACGGTGACGCGATCGCGAACTCGAGGTTCGCCAGCGCAACCCAGGTATCCGCAACCAGTCGATGGTAGGCGAGTCGCGACTGGAAGAGAATGCGCTCCGCGTCCAGTAGATCCAGGAAACCCAGTCTTGCCGTCGTGTAGGCCGCCTCGGCGGATGCCAATGATTCCTCGGCCTGTGGGATGATCACGTCGAGGTACAGCCGACCGCGTTCGCCCAGGGACTCCAGCTGCACCAGCGACTCCTGAACGTCGAAGCGAAGCCTGTCGCGCACGGCGGCCAGGAGTTCCTCGTTGGCCCTCCCGCTCTCGTGAGCTTCGGCGATACCGGCACGAATCCGCTTACGATAAATCGGAATGTTGACCCCGACGGTGAACGCCAGGATGTCTTGCCCGTTGTCCTGTGGCGGGCTGATGGTTCCGGCGAGGTCCTCCCGGTCCGCCACGGATGTGTAACCGAGACCGAATCGAAAATCGGGTTTCGACTCGAGTCTTCGGCGCTGTGCCCAAACCTGATCCGCCTCGACCCGCTGCAATACCGCCCGCACCCTGGGGTGTTCCGTGAGCGCGGAGCGCTCGAGCTCGTCACTGTTGAAGTCCAGATCGGGTAGGTTGAGATCGATCGGCCGAAGCTCCAACGGCTCCTCCGGGCGACCGATCAACTCGGCCAGTCGTCTCGTGACGACATCCAGCCGTTCGCGAAGCTCGGTCTCGCGATCGTCGAGACGACTGATATCCGTCTGAACCTTGACGACACTCTGCTGGATCCCCTGTCCGGTCGAGTACCGCTTCAGAGCGATACTCTCGAACCGTCGAAGGAGGTCTCGTTCTTCCGTGTTGACCGTGAGGGCCTCCTGCAGGTACGCCGCCTCGAAGTAAGACCGCTTGAGCTCGGCGACGAGCCGCCGCTCGAGGTTCTCGACTTCCCAGGTGACGCCCGCGGCCTGATGCTCGGCGCGTTCCGCCTGGAGCCGGCGCTTGCCGCCCCACGGAACGCCTTGACTGACCTCGAGCATGTGTTCCTGCGGCCCGACCCTGGTCTCGGGTGAAACGGCGAAGTAGCGGTAGCTGAGCATCGGGTCGGGCAGCGAGCGCGCCTGCGGGACGCGTTCGAAGGACGACTCCGACCGGGCCCACCCCGACGAGAGCGAAGGGCTCTCGGCCAGCAGAGTACGTATCAACTCGCCGAGCTGTCCGTCGGACACATGGAACCGGTCCACGGACAGGCTGCCCGCGATCTCCGGCCCGGAATCGGCAACCGCTTCGAAGTCGGTCTGTGCCGGAAGATCCGACACCGTAAGTGCGGCCACTACGAAGCAGCAACCGAAGCGCGCCGGATGCCGACGCGCTCGTCGCCATTGCGGCTCGGCGATTCCGCGGAGTCTCATGTTCCAGCTTACTCGGAAACGACTTCGCCGCAGCGAGCCATGCTCTGTCCGTAGTACGGATTACCGATTTCTTCGTGTGTCTGTAGCCAGACCTTTTGTGCCATCGAACAGAACACCACGACGGTCTCGGACTCGGGGAGGAGTTGACGGTACCGGACCAGCGCCTTGCTCAATTCTCCGAATGCCTCCCGCGCGCCTTCGATGGTCCCGGCCGCCTCGAGGTCACTCGCCGCGGCCCGGAGAGACGGCATCAGCTCACGGAACCGGTCGGCGCCATCGGCCTTGATTCCCGCTCTCTCCGCACTGAAATCCTTTTCCAGAGCCTCCAATACCCGCCGGATCTGCTCCGCCTCGGAGGAAACGCCTTTAAACGAATCGTGCAGTAGGATCTGCCGGATGGACTCGTAGGGCTCGCCTATCCGCTCGAACGCCGACGCTTCTCCGGCCGAGCCCGATAGCGAGAATCCGACAGCCAACAGAAACACCACCAGGGTGAGCCCACGTGAACTACTCATGAAATGCCTCCGATTCTTTAAGAACCTGTGAATCCAGCCGGATCCCGGTTAACGCACGATGCGTGCCAAGTCTCTCGCCCCGGAGGGTCCCCGGTTCTTCGCCGTTCGGCGATCCGCCCTGTTGGATATCGGACGCTGGGTGATTGAAATCCGCCACTCATCGTAGCCCGTGCTTCTTCATGCGGTACAAGAACGCCTGCCGGCTCAGGCCCAGCATCCGTGCCGCACGGGTCCGGTTGCCGCCCTGCTGGTCCAGAGCCTGGCAGATCAGATGTCGCTCCAGGGCTCCGAGGTTCAGTCCGCGCGGGGGCAAAGCGAAGGAAGCCTCGTCACGTACCGTCGTGGCGGGATGTCGAATCTCGGGAGGTAGGGCCGAGGGGTCCAAGCTCGCCATCGTGCCCGAAGCCAGGAGTCGCTCGATGACCTGGCGCATTTGATCGATGTTTCTCGGCCAGTCGTAGCGCTCGCACAGCTCGATGGTCCGATGCGGGACGCTCGGCTGCGGCCTTTCCAAGGAGTCGGCCACCTGGCTCACCAAGTGGGTGAACAGGGTCGAAACGTCCTCGCGACGGTCTCTTAGGGCGGGAATCTCCACGATCAGGACCGCCAGGTGATGATACAGATCTTGCCGGAACGAGCCCTCGGTGACCCGGGCTCCGAGATCCGCGCGGGTTCCCGCGAGGACGCGCGCCCCGGCGCCGAACCGACCCATATCCAACTCCCGGGCCAGTTTCTCCTGCGCCGGAGCCGGCAGGCGTTCCACGAGGTCGAGAAAGATCGTACCCCCCGAGCCTGCGGCCTCCTCGGCCTCTTTGACGAGACCCGCGGCAGGCGTCCTCGTATCGATGCGGTCACATCGAATGCGAGAGAATGTCGACTCGGGGCACCCGGCCCCTCCGTGGATCGCCCGTGCGACCGTCTCTCCGAGGCAACCTTGGGCGCGCCAGACCAGGACCGGGACCGTCGTGCGCGAGGCGATGCGCACCGCCGACCTCGAGCGTCTGATTGCCGGCGAGCACCCCAGCAAGGCCACGCATCGCGACGTCGGATCATCTACTTGGACAGGGTGGCTCTGAAGGGGGTTCATCCTGAGACCTCGCCCCATCGCGCGCTGCAACATGCGTGCCGGGCTCCAGGGCAGGGGCGCGGCCCTTCAGTGACCGGTCTCGTTCATCCGATGTTTGAAAACACACACAGGCCGCGGGTGTTCGAGCCCAACCGGCGAGCGAAGCAAATCAACCACTGACGGCAGCCACGGCCGTGAAACTGATCGGAACAAGGCTCTTTCGGGTTGGCCTGGGTCTTGCTCTACGTTCGGGTGAACCAAGCAGGGAAAGGAGGACGGGAAATGAGACACCAATCGTGCCAACCCGTCGATCGGAAGAGAACCCAGCATCCAGGTTCTCGCTGGATTGCCCGTGTGGGGGCGGATATCCTCGAACGCAAGCTCGACGCGGCGACGGAGAGACTCGTTCGTCGGGAGAAGTACGCTTCCGCCGTGATCGTGGCGGCCAGGATTGCCCGCGATCTCGAGCAGCCGCTCGCCAATCTGGAGTGGCGGATCGCCAAGTTGGAAGAGCTCGCGGAACGGGAACCCGAAGTCCGACGCATCGTGATCGGCTTGCGACGGGATCGCCAGGCGATCAAGGATGCGGTGCGGAGCCTCCGGTCGATCGAACCGCCGACCGGCGTCGCGGCGTGAGGCCTTTTCATGCCGCGCATCTTGCTTGCCGTCGCGTTCCTGACGTTCGGCGTGATGGCTGAGACCTTCGGAAGCGTGCCGGTCCGAGGCGAGAATCGGGCTCCGGGTGCGGGAGCCGCCGAGAGTCGTGAAGTCCGGCTTCTCCTCGAACGCGTCGAGAGCATCCGCTTCATCGTCCCGGGGAAGCTCGTCGCGCAGATGTGGCGAAGCCGCAGCGGCCCAGACGCGAACCTACTCTCGGAAACCGATCCTGCGGCGTGCACCGACGAAACGCCGACCGACACGCTGTCACCCGGCCGTCAGGAGCAGTTGGCCGTGTTCGGCGGCATCTCGTCAACGTTCCAACCGCCTGCAATCACACCAATCTGGGATTATCGGGACGTTCTTGGCCTCGAGACCGACGTGACCGACTTTCGCCCTTCGCGCTGGTTTCGTTCCCTGATCGATCCGACGTGGAGGTACGAGGACGAGCCGGCCCTGGAGGGCGATGAGATCGAGTTCAACCCTGCTCGCTGGTTCCGGTCTTCGATCGACATGTGGTGGTGCCCGTCGAACGACTGGCCTTAGGTTCCCGGCCTCATCAACCGAACAAACTGAATCGGGTGGCCCCGTTTTGTCGGAACCACCCGATTCCTCTCCCCATTCCATGGCAACGGCGCTCGGCGACCACAGGACCCGTCGGCCGGCAGGCCATCCGGCTGAGCTCTGAGGGGGTTTCGCTCAGACCGTGCTATGGACCCTGAACGGGTGACCGTCATCCCGGACTCCGCACCATGTGGGGCAACCCACTGTTGTAGCAAGAACCGGGCCGTCTCGACCGCGCCGTTCCTTCGGCGCGGAGCGCTCAAGGGCGACTCCGACCGCCTGAAGTCATGCATCGAGCGGCTGATCTCGGACAGTTCGATGGCGCCGGATCTCGACTCTCCATTTGCTCCACTAGGGCCTCCGGTTTCCGGGTAGGGGTATGCGGTAACCGATATGGACGTGCGAGTCGGTGTTCAGATCGGAAGGTGGAAAGGACGTGACCTGCCAGGCATCCATCTGCCAGCGGTCCCGGCCGCGAGAATCATGACGTTGCTCCCTGGGCGCCGAACAGAAGCTTTCCATCGGATTCGGTTGAATCGACGTCGGTCCTCGACTCGAGGCTGACGATATCGTTGCTGATCGGGTGTTCCGGGCGACCCAGTTTCCCGAGCTCACCGAGCACGCACATGGCGTGCTCTTCGATCTCACGCAACGTTCGATCCGTTCCTCCGGTCTTCCGTCCCTCCCGTGCCGCGGCGATGATTCGCCGTGCCGGGGGCGCCAGCCGGCGTTCGTAGCGGGATCCCAGCAGGGCGACCAGCGACTTGCGATCGGCTTCGACGAACGTCGAAAGCCGTTCCTCCAGGTCCGGCCCGAGCTGACGGAAAGCTTCCGTCAGCCACTCGATTTCGTCCCGCGTGCGCGCCGGGATTCGAACGGACCAGGTGCCGCGGCGGAAGTGCCGAACGGCGAGAACGATCGCCTCGATGCGCCTTGTGATCAGGCGACGGACGAGGAAATGAATTGCGAGGCCGAAGGTCAGCGCGGTCACGCCGACGTGGACCGCGTGGAGCCTCAGGGTGCTGGTTAGAAGTGTCGCCTGCTCCTTCATTCCGGCACCGAGTGACTCAGCGAACCGCGCTTCGTGACGGAGATCGAGTCCGACGAAGACCACCATCGTGACAACGAACAGGATCAGGATCCAGGTGCTCAGCCGGGCGCCGACGCCGAAGAACCGGAGCGGGTGAGCGTGGCGGTCTCGATTTGCTTGTGGGTGTTTCATCAGCCGTCTTCCACGATCGGATTGCGAACGATGAACCCCGCCCGCGCGTCGTCGAGGTGAAACGAGAGATGAATCGGGTGGCTCCGTTTTCCCGAAACCACCCGACCCTGTTGCCCCGTCGATGGCAATGGAGTCCGGCGAAGGGCTTGGTTCGATCGGCACATGCAGTGTTCGAGGGCGGCGGGGAAGACTCGCCAGGTGCCTCTTCGGGCCAGGGAAGAACTGAGGTGCGTCATCCCGGACTCCATCTCCATGAATGGGGGCGATTTACACGATTGCAAGAAGCGGACCAACGCCGCGAAGCAACAGAATTGACCGGGGCAGGCGCCTACCCTTTGGCGGCTTGCATGAAATCGGACGCCGTGTGACGGATCTCGAACACCGGCGGGCCCGCTCGCAGGCTGTGGGTGGAAACATGGCCCGGGAGCTTCGGAGAGGGATCGAGAACCCCGAGTGGCACGAATCTTGGAACGTTTTCGGGTATGCAAATGAACATCGCAGATCAGGTTGATTCGTTTCTCCGAACCGAACGGGATGCGCCGCATCTTCGGAAACCCACGACACTCCGGTCAGGCCGGTCGAGCCGGCTCGCCGGACTCGCGCTGGCGTCGTCGAACGGCCTCGAGCGGCTTTTGGAAGAAGTGAAGATCGGGCCGGGCGACCGTGTGCTGGATCTCGGATGCGCAGACACCACTCTCCTTATCCCGCTCGCCCGTCGATACCCCGGCGTGAGTTTCGTCGGGTTGAGCTCCGATGACCGTGGCCTCGAGGCCGCGCGCGAGTGCATCGACGCCGCCGGTCTTGCCGTCGAACTGCGCCGCGGACTCGTGGTCGCACCGGTGTTTTCTCCGTGTACGTTTCAGAGTATCGTTTGGGCTCCGCTACTCCACGGGTCGCCCGTCCGGGAGAAGGTGCTGGCGATCGGTGCCGCCTATCGGCTGCTCAAACCCGGCGGGACCTTCTACATGATCGACTGGGGCGCACCGCAGGGCCTGCTGGCGCGGGCGCTGTTCGCGGCGAGAAGGTTCGCCCGCGGTCATACGATGACTCCTCCCCCGATCGAGCGTCTCATGCTGGCCGTGATGCGCAGCACCGGATTCAAGCCGGCGACTATCGTGCACCGACACCGCACGATCTGGGGGACCGTCTGCCTGTTCAGCGGGCAGCGACCGTACGAGACCTGCGTTTCCCGGTAAGCGGTGTGCCGTTATCAGAGCGCGCCCGGATCGCTGCGACTCTCTTGGTGCTGTATTTGGAGCATTCGGTGTCAAGAACCAAGCAGGTGCCGAAACACGCCCTTCGGTTTTCACCGATTCGGACCGATTGGCGCTCGCCGGACCGGCGCATTCGATGACTACAGTGTTTGAAACGAGGCGTACCAACAGGGACCTCGCACGCCTCGACGAGGAAAAACCAAGCGTCGGCCTCGATTCCCATTGAAGCACGATTCTTGCATCCCTCTTTGAGTATCGAGAGTTCTCGGTCCGGATTCCGCGAAGGCGAGGGCTCGGAAGCACGCCGACACGCACCACCGGAACCACCGATGACCGGTACGGCCCGAGCTCCAGGGCCAAGGAAGGAGGAGGGAGCTATGAATCGTTTGCTGTCATTGGTATTGATCTCCGCTGTCCTGATCACGGCCTTCTCCTGCGCGAGTAAGGCGGTCAAGGTGCGGAAGAGCATGGTCGGAAGCGAGCAGGTCGTTGAGAAGATCCCCTCCAAGACGCCGAAGTGGATCGAGGTTCCCTTCGCCGAGAAAGGCAAGCGCCTGCTCTTCAAGGGTGAAGCCTCGAGTGTCCACGACAGCGCCCTGGGCCTGCGCCAGGCAAAGGCGAACGCCATCCAGAACATGGTGGAGGCGATTCGGATCAAGGCGCGATCCGAGTTTTCGGAAGCCGTGCGCGGCGTCAACACCTCGGAGCAGGCGCTCGGTCAGTATCTGGACAGCGTCGTGGCCTGGACGACCGACAACATCGAGGTAAGCGGCATTCAGCCGCAATCCGAGTACCGTGAAAAGCTGCTCGTCCGCACCCCCGGGGGTGTCGAATACCGCTACAACTGCTTTGTCCGTCTGGCGATTCTCGAGGAGGACTACATGTACGCCCGCCAAGGCGCAGTCGACCAGGCGCTGGCCGTATTCCAGGACGAGGAAGCCAGGCGTCTGGCGCTCGAGGCTAAAGAAAAACTGGAGCGTTGACGTGCTTTTCCGGCGCGCAACCTGCGGTGTTGCCGTCGTCGCGATGGCAACGATCCTCGCGCTCGCGTGCACCCCCCATCGCGGAGCAAAGCGGCTCAGCGACAGACCGATTCACCGCTCCTCAAACAAGGCTCCGCAATGGGTCACTCGCCCACCGGAAACTCCCGATCGTTTCGTCACCGTGGGCATTGCCACGAACATGCCCTCTCTCGAGGAGGGGCAGCGTGCCGCCGTCGGCGCGGCGGTTTCGGACATCGTGACCTACATGGGCATAAGCGCCGAGGTGTACTACCGCGAAACGCAGAGTGAACTCGCCACGCAGGTCACGAACCAACTCACCGCCCGCGGTGCAGCCCGGGTGGCCAGCGGGCGCATGGTCGAGATGTACTACGAGGTGCGCTGGCAATTCGAGCGCGAGGAGTCGAAGAGAGTCTACGACGTATACGTTTTGGTGGCGATCCCCTTCGCGGAACTCGATCGGGAGCGAAGGCGGATTGCGGATGAGACCGTCGCGAGAAGGGCGCTGGCCGAACGCCTGCTCCGTGACGGAATGCAGGAACGCGAGAGCGGGAACCTCGCCGGAGCGCTGACGCGATGGATGCGGCTCCTGGACATGCTCGAGGGGGATCAAACGGCGGGAGTCACCGCTCAGGAAGCGCGGATCGAGATCGCCAGAACGGTGGAGGATGTCGATCTTCGCGCGGAGGTACCGGCGGTACCGGTGGCCCCCGGGGCGCCCCAGGGCCTCCGCCTGCGCGCCGAAGCACGGTTGCGCCGGCAGGATGGGGACATTCCACTGGCGAATCTCCCGCTGCGGGTTTTCTTCCTCAGCGGAACGGGTGACGTCGATTCTCGCGCGACGACCGATGACACCGGCGTGGCAAGCGTGGTGGTCAACGGCATGTCATCGACGAGACCTGTCACGCTGGGGCTCGGCGTGGACGTGGATCGGCTGCTCCCACAGTTGAGGACGGCAACGAGTCAAACGACCGCGAAGAACGTCGTCGATCTGAGGGCGAAGGTGGTCGAAGTCGTGTTGGTGCCGCGGAGCGCGGAAAACCGTTCCGAGCGCAAAGTCGTCGGAGCAAGACCAGGTACTCCCCGACCGCCCGAGGGATCCGGACTCCAGCGCCCCCGACCTTCCACGGTGGACGGCCGGGTGGCGATGGCCCTGCTCGCGGGCCACGAGCGCATCTACGCGCCGGGAGATCGGCCCGGCACGTGCGTGGCCTTTCTCCTGGAACTGGACGGCTCGGTCGACATGGTCCCGTCGCGACGTCCATTGAACGTCGCGCTGGTGCTCGATCGCAGCGGATCGATGAAGGACCGGGACAAGCTGGATTATTTGAAAGAGGCGGCCAAATTGCTCGTCGCAAACCTGGCCTCCCGCGACGTGTTCTCTCTCGTGACCTACTCGGAGGAGATCGAAGTCATGAGTCCGGCGGGGACGTTGTCCGATCCAACGTTCGTGCAGCACGCGATCGAGATGATGCGTGCCGCCGGAACCACGAACCTCAGCGGGGGGCTGATCGAGGGTATCGCACAGGCAACGGCTTACCACCGAGACGACATGTTGACACGCGTGATCCTCGTGTCCGACGGTCTGGCCAACACGGGAATCACCGACCCCGATCTGCTTGCCCGCTACGCGGCCAACACCGCGGCGAAGGGGATCTCGATCACGACGATCGGGCTGGGAAGCGATTTCGATGAAGATCTCCTCCTGACTCTCGCGGACGAGGGTCAGGGCTATTACTACTACGCGCGCCATCCGGATGAGATCCCGGGAATCCTCGCGGCGGAAATGGACGGTCTTGCGACCGTGCGCGCTCAGCGAATCACGATCGATTTGGACCTCGAACCGGGCGTGAAGTTTCTCAACTCGCTGGGCATTCCGTTCAAACAAACGGCATCGGGCGTCCAGTTCCGTGTCGGACAACTCTCCGCCGGCGAGCGCGTCCGGGTGGCCTTCCAGCTCGAGCCTCCCCCAGGAGGGCCGGGAACGGTCAGACTGGGCCACGTCCGGGTCGTTTACGACGACATCCACTCACCGGGCACGCGACATCGCCGCGAGTTTCCCCTGGTCACGACCTACACTCGAAACTTCCGGGATGCGGAGCGGAGCGCAAATGCGCAGGTGAATCGCTTCGTTCACGTCCTTGCTCTGATGGACTCGATGCTCCTCGCGCAAAAAAGCGGCGACCGCGTCGCGATCCGGAACGTCCTCCAGCACATCGAGATCGAGCTTCCAAAGCTGAAGTCCTGGGTTCAGCAGCGGGACGACCAGGAGATGAGAAGTCTGGTCGACATGCTTCAACACTGTCTGATGCTGTTGAGGGAGGAGTTCCGGAGCCCGTCCATGGCGCGATCCGCCGATGCGGACGTCGCCAAGGAGATTTCCTACAAGCTGTACCGCTTACAGCACCATTCTCTGTGGGATGGACAACAGGTCGGGAGTTCGCAACGGGTGACGGATCGGTCCGCTCCGACACCCCGCGAAAGGAGTCGCCGGCCATGAGACGACAATCGACCTGGGCGTTCGTGCTCGCGTTTCTGCTTGCCGTGCCGGCCTCCGCATGGACGCCGCAAGAGGAGCGGAAGTTGACGCATGTCAGCGAACGATCGTGTTGCCGGAAACGGGCGTGGATTTCCGTGCCGTTTGAAATGACCCGACCGGAGCCGAGCTTCCTGCGTTGGAGCGAGTCCATGATTTTCGAACAGACAGCCGCCGTTCGTCCTCTCTGGCATATCCCCGCCGTAAGTCTCGGAGACGCCGCGGGAGAAGTTGTCATGACGCCCCAGGGACATCGCGGTCAGTGGAGAATCGAGGCCTGGCGAGTGACCCTGAGTAATCGCGTTCCGCCGTTCAGCGACGATCACTTGCATCTTCAGTATCGGTACTCGTTTCGCAAGAAGCCGCATCGGCATCGCTGACAGCGGCTTTGCGCCGCGCGCGGCATCGGTCCGGCCTTCTAAGTGCCGACCATCGCTGGTACGCTTCGTCTTACGTGCAGGGCACCGTGACTTGCCCGGCCGCTCGGTCGCGCTACCTTGAAGGAAGGGTCTCCAAATGAGTACCTGGCGAATCCCCGAAGTTCCTGCAGCCATCCTGTTTGTCCTGGTGGTGCATGTCGCCGCATTCGCGGATTCCGACCGTAGGCCGCTGACCCTGCCGGACGCCCTGGAACTGGCCTTGACGCACAGTCCCGAACTGGAGGCTCTCGACTGGGGTGTTCGTGCCGACGAGGCTCGAATGGTTCAGGCGGGAGAGATGCCCAACCCCGAACTCGACCTTCGCCTGTACCGGCTGGGCATACCGCGCCGGAGCACCCCGGACGATACGGAGCGGATGCGCGTCATCGTCAGTCAAGTCTTCGAGCTGGGCGGTAAGCGTCGCAAGCGGGTCGCCCTGGCGGGCGCGGAACATCGTCTGGCCGGTTTGGATTACCAGGCCCGGCAGGCCTTCGTTGCGGCGGAGGTGGCCCGACGTTTCGCGGCCGTCCTCGGCGCGCAACGGCGCGTGGAAACGTGGGCGGACACCACGGAGTTCCTGGAGCGAACCCACAAGAGGGTGATGGGACTCGTCGAGGCCGGAACTCTTGGAAGACTGGCCTCGCACCGCACCGCGCGACAGATCGCGATCGGACGCATGGAACTCCAGCGCGCGGAGAGCGTGCTTGCGGCGGCCCGGTTCGCCCTGGTAGCGACCTGGGGCGGACGCTCGCCCAGTTTCACGGAGGCCGTGGGAGACTTCGAGCGGATCGACGCCCTTCCCGGTATCGAGACGGTGATCGAAATGGCGCAGGAGAGCCCGGGTGCCCGACGGTGGAACGCGGAGGCCGAGCGGAGCAAAGCACGACTCGCGCTCGCCAAGTCAGAGCGTGTGCCGGACATCACCTACGGCGTCGGCATGCGCTGGGAGTCCTCCTTCGACCAGCGCGACTACCTCGTGGACCTGGAATTCGATCTTCCGATCTTCGACCGCAAGCGAGGCGAGATCCTCGCCGCGCGCCGCCGTATGGCCCAGGCCGAAGCAAGACACCGGGCCGCCGACGCGATCAACAGCGCGCGGATTTCCGAGGCGTACTTCGCGGTGGTCGAAGGTCGATCGCGCAGCATGGCGTTCGCGACGGAGATCGTCCCCGCCTCCCGCGCGGCGTTCGATGCCTTTCTAGGGGTCTTCGACTCTCAAGCCGAGAATCTGGAAGAGCTGCTCGACTCCCGCCAAGACCTGACGCGTGCCGAGAGCGACCACGCGTCCGCGCTCGAGGACTATCATCGTGCTCTCGCCACCCTCGAAGCACTCGTCGGCCGGAGTCTCTCCGGAGTCGAGGACTCACGAGCGGAGGGCTCCGGAAGATAGGCCCACGGTTCAAGGGCACGGTGCGAGATTCGTTCGTTCCCTTCCCGCGGAATCCGATCCCAGAGTGGACTCGCCACCACAGTTGACAGCGGAGACCAGGTAGAAGAACAACTCTCCGGGCCCCACGGGTTCATCACATGAAGTCGTTGTGTCGGGCACGCCCGGCCCGTGACAGGTGAGATCGTCCAAATCGGGTATTCTTGCGCGATAGACGTGGTAGGCCCCCGCCAGGGGCTCGGCATCCCACGTGAGGGACGAGGAGCCTGAACCGGCATCCACGACGTCTTGCCGGAGGTTGGTCACCCCTCCCGGCGGTGGAGGCGTCTGATGGGTGCACGCATCCAGGCCCGGGTCACACTCGTCCGTGGTACAGGGATCGCCATCGTCGCAGGACGGTGGGCTCCCCGATAGGCACTGCCCGGTTGCGACGTCGCAGCTCTCGGTTCCATTGCAGAAGATCCCATCCTGACAATCGACGTCCGAAACGCAGGGATCACATTCGTGGGTTTCCGGCTCGAGCCATACGCTTGCCCCCGCCGGCCCCGGAGAGACGGGACAGGTCCAGCAGGCCTGGTCTACTTCCAGGAAAGAAGGAAAACCTTCCGGGGGGGCATCCAGGAACTGGACGCATCCGCTTTGCCAGAGGATGGCCAGACGAGATACCGTGACGTCGCTTCCCAACCCGAACGTCAGCGTCCGTTCGTTCTGCGCGCTGAATCCGCTGGCTCCCAGAACCGTCTGGAAAACGCGCCGCGTACCCTGCCCCGAGGGGACTTCCACGTAGGCCCGTGCACCGATGCCGTCACGGCTGTCGTTCAGGCCGTCTCCCGCGAGACGGACTCTGAAAGTGTTCCCGAGGTCGGGTCCGGAGAACTTGAACAGACGATTCGGCTCGCGGACGATGTCGGCCGACTGGGCCGTACCGCCATTGACCATCCCCAAGTCCAGATTCCCGTCGCCATCGAAGTCGGCACCGACCATGCCGTGAGTCCGGTAAGGGTAGGGAGGGATCTCCGGGAACGGAGACAGGGCGGGATCGATACCGTGCGCAGGCTCGTAGTCGATGAGCGCGCTCTCGTCGCTGAATACGGGTGTCGTCCCGATGATCCCCGTGCTGACGAGGAGCCGGTTCGCTATCCCGGAGCTCGGATCGCCGGAGCCGATCGCCAGGTCGGGAATTCCGTCGGCGTTCCAGTCGGCCGCTTGGCAGCCCATGGCCATCTCCGGTAATCCGCCACCGATGTTGATGCCCGCCGCGGCGGAGGCATTGAAGAAGCCCAGTCCACGGTCATTGATGAACAGCCCATGTCCACCCCCGTAGGGATCGCCGTAGAACGCGAAACTGTTGAAGAGAATCAGATCTTGCCAGCCATCATTGTTGAAATCGGCTACGGCGCTGGCGAAGCTGAAGTACGGGAAACGGAGATCCTCACCCCGGGGAGAAAAAGCTTGTGTGGCCTCCTCGAATTGGGGGGAACCCTGCTCCGTCAGGAGGTTCTTCCATAGAACGTTGGGCCCGTACGCATTGTTGAGGAGGAGATCCAGGTCGCCGTCGTTGTCGACGTCAATCCAGGATGAGTGCTGGAACAGACCGAAGTCGATCATTCCTCCCGGCCCTCCGGAAGCCCAGTAGTCCAGATTCGAATCGGCGGTCCGGTCGGAAAACGTACCGTTTCCGTTGTTTTGCCAGAGAACGCTCTTGTAGGAGATGGCACCTTGGGCAACGTCGCGAATGCTGACGAAGAGATCCTGGTCTGCATCTCGATCGTAGTCTCCCCACGTCCCCCCACCGGTGGCATGGACCAGCGGAACCCCAGCCGGAGCGGGGCCGCGGATTCCCGCCGAAAGGCTCACATCCGTGAACCGGATCAGGCCCGGAGTGCTGTCGTTTCGGAACAGGAAATCGAGACAACTGCCTTCCAGCCCGCCGCAGCCGATGAACAGATCCAGGTCGGAATCGTTGTCATAATCGGATCCGCTCGCCGTGAAGGCCAGTTCTCCCTGCAGGAGGACTTGCGCGGGAACGAACCGCACCACTCCGTCCGATCCGGGTCCCAGGTTTCGGAAAACCACACTCTCGTCGCCCGCGTTGCCCACGAAGAAATCCACCCGGCCATCCCCGTCAAAATCCTCCGCGACGATGGAACGCCCTCTTCGATACTGATTGTCCCAGGAATCCTGGAACCCGCTAGCCGGCCCTTGATCCTCAACCTCGAGTTGAGCCATCACGAGGTCCGATGCCTGGAAGAGCGTGAGAATCCCCAGGATGAGAGCTTTGTCGCAAAACGCCCACGTGCGACACCTCGAACTCGTCACTGCGCCCCCGTCCGGAAGGACCGGTGGAAGGTCAGTATTAGGTGGGAAGTGGAGTGCAAGCGGTGTGCCAGAAGCGTGAAGCCGTGAAAGGTCAGAGTGCCTTGCGCCGTATGTCTTGGGGCGTTGGCACCGCCGCTCGATGTCTGTTTCGGAACACCGACTGTTCGAAAACCAACGCGGTGGACACATGAACAAGTCGATGGAAGGGAAGCTGCGTCCTTGCGACGGCGCGACGATTGCGCGATGCTGCCGTATCGAGTGGCAGGGGAAACCCTGGAAAGGAAATTCGACGATGACCAAACACGCTTGGACATGGAACCGAAACGGTTTTTGGGTTGTCGCCACCGCGGCAGCGGCGCTGGTCGCGTTGACCGCCCTCGGCTGCCACGGCGACGGCCATCATGTGCTATCGGACAATTCGGATCTCGCACTCACCGATGCCCGGGTTTCGGTCGACGGCCGGACCGTGGACGGGGCGACGCTGCCGAGGGGTCACGGCGAGGGCGGGACCGCTCGTTTCGAGGCCGTCTTGATGGGCGAGAGCGGCCCTCCTATCGGCTCAACCGTGTGGGTGGAGCATCACCGGCCGGAATCGATGGGGATGATGGATGCGGGTGTCATGTTCCGGCTCTATGACGACGGAACGCACGGAGATCCCGTTGCGGGTGACGGAGTGTACTGCTACGACGACTTGGGCGGAGAGTACGGGTGTCACACGTCGGAAGCGCAACCAGGCGAGCACCGCTACGAATTCTACGGGATGGACCACGCCGGTCGCGAGAGCAACCACATGACGATCACCGTGACGATCACGGAGTAAGGCCGGCATTGACGATCACGAACTCGCGTCCCGCCTGCTCGGCACCGAACGTGATGTCAAGGTCCGCGCGATTCCCGGGTGCGAGTTCCAGTCCCGCAGGATCGAGCGGGCGGGCGGCGTACATCCCGTCGAAGGCGATGACCTGGGCGTCCAGGGAAGAGAAATCCGGCGCGAAGACCCGTGTCTCCCGTCAGGAAGAGGATCAGGTCAGCCCGAATTTCTGCATCCGGTAGAGCAGCGTGCTCCGAGTCAGGCCCAGCAGCTGCGCGGCCTGCGTCCGGTTTCCCTGCGTGCGCTCGAGCGCCTGTCGAATGAAGTCCTTTTCCAGCTGTTCGAAATCCACACCGTCCGCCGGCAACTGGAGTAAAGCCTTGTCCTCACCGGTGTAACCGGCCACCTGTTCGGGAAGGGTCTCGATGGACAATTCATCGTCTCTGCTGAGCACGACCATGCGCTCGACGGCGTTCTCGAGTTCACGCACGTTCCCCGGCCAGGGATAGCGGTTGAACACGGCGAACGCCTCGGGAGGAAAGCTCAGGTTGGGCCGTGAATTGCGCTCGGCCAGCTTCGAGAGAAAATGTTGCGCCAGCAGCGGGATATCCTCGCTCCGTTCGCGTAGCGGCGGCACGTTGATCTGAACGACGGCGAGTCGATAGTACAGGTCCTGCCGGAATTCACTTTCGGAGATCAGTTGATCCAGGTCCCTGTTCGTCGCCGCGACGATACGTACGTCGACCCGGCTCGGCCGGTCCTGTCCGACGCGGTCGATCTCGCCGGTCTGGAGCGCCCGTAGGATCTTCGGCTGTAGGCCGAGCGGTATTTCCCCGACCTCGTCCAGGAAGAGCGTCCCGCCGTCGGCCGCCTCGAACTTGCCCGGCCGGTTGGAGTCGGCTCCGGTGAAGGCCCCCTTGCGGTGGCCGAACAGCTCGGCCTCGACGAGCGATTCCGGAAGCGCGCCGCAGTTTACGGTGACGAACGGACCCTCCTTTCGCGGACTGTTGTAGTGAATCGCACGCGCGACCAGTTCCTTCCCGGTACCGGTCTCTCCGCTGATCAGGACGGTCGACGTCGTGGGCGCCGTCAGCTCGAGCAGCTCGTACAGCCTGCGCATCGAGATCGACGAACCCACGAGGTTTTCGAAACCGAACGTCCGCTCGACGGCGCGACGGAGCTCCCGGTTCTCTCGCTGCAGATGCGCCATCTTGCGAGCCCGCTCCAGCGTCAACTGCAACGAGTCCGTCGGGAACGGCTTCGTCAGGAAATCGAAAGCCCCCTGTTTCATCGCCTGAACGGCGGTCTCGACGGTTCCGTGCCCCGTGATCACGATGACCGGGGTCTCCGGAGAGATGGCCCGCAGTCGCGCCAGCAGTTCCAGCCCGTCGAGCCCCGGCATGCGAATGTCGGTCACGACCAGGTCGTGGAGGTTCTCTCTGAATTCCTCGAGCGCGGCATCGCCGTCGGCGCACGTCGTGACACGGAACCCGGCCTTGGTGAGCTGGTAGTCCTGGACGCGTCGCAGGCTCTCGTCGTCGTCGGCGAGGAGAACACGAACGGGCGTCGACTTCACGGCGCTACTCCCGCGTGCAGGGTGTCTCGCGAAGGAACGATCGGGAGCTCCAGCGTGAACCGCGCCCCACCACCGTCCCGGTTCTCGGCTTTCAGGTCTCCGCCGTGTTGATCCACGATTTGGAAGGCGATCGACAGGCCGAGCCCCGTACCCTCGGCCTTCGTCGTGTAGAAGGGGTCGAATACATGTTCGAGCGCCTCGGGGCTCAGGCCCGGGCCTTCGTCATCGACGATGATCGACACGTGATCCTTGGTCTTGCGGGTCGAGATCGTGATCGTCCCGTGTCCAGGCATGGCCTGGATACCGTTGATCAGCAAATTGAGAACGGCCTGGCGCAACCCCTGCTCGTCGGCCTCGATGGTCGGCAGATCATGGGCGGTCCGGATCTCCACGACGACTCCCTGTTTTTCGGCCTGATTCCGCACCAGACCGACCACGGACTCCACGACGTGCGTGACGTCGCAGGGTGCCCGCTCGGACGGATTGGTCCGGACGAGATCGAGTTGCCGGGAAACGATCGTGGAGATTCGTGCGATCTCCTTCTTGACGATGCCGACGAACTCGTGACGCTCGTCTTCGCGATCGGTCATGGAATCCAGTATCTCCACCGCGCCCGAGACACCGCCCAGCGGGTTTCGAATCTCGTGCGCGATACCCGCGGAGAGCGCGCCGAGGGCTGAAAGTCGATCGATCAGGCGCATCCGCTGGAACGTGGATCGCAACTGGGCATTGGCCTCCGCCAGCTCTTCGGACGTCTTGCGATGGCGCTCCTTCTCCCGGTTGACCCGATCGATCAGCAAACCGGACACCGCTCCGAAGACCAGGAACAGAACGACCTCGGCGAGCTGATTCGAACGGTAGAGCGGTTGATGCTGCCAGTGGAGCAGGATGTGCGGCAGGTAGGAACCGGCGGTGAGGCAGGCCACCGTCAGGCCGCCACGTATCCCGTACATCACGGCGCCGAACAGGATGGGGATGTAGTAAAGCCGCTGATAGACGACGTGCCAATGCGCATGGGATGGGGGCGTCAGGTAGTGCAGCAGACTGATGACGAGGACACCCAGCAGGATGCTCGTGAACGTCCAGTGCGTTGTCCGTCGTTCTTCCTCGATTTTCAGCACCCGTTTTTTTCTGCGGACATCGGGAGCCCCTGCCCGCAATCACGTGTTGGGCCGAACGTTCCGATCTCCCCGCATCGGGGCGGCGAGATGCGGGTCATTGTACGGTTGGGCGGACCGAGGGTCCAATAGCAGCGGAGTCATCCCTCTGCAACCTCCAGTTTCTTGACCCTCACACCAAGATCCTCGCCCACCACCACGACGCTGTCCCGCTCTACGGTCACCCAGCGCGGATCCTCCGAAAGTCGTTCCGAAGCGATGATGACGCAGCGGCTGTCGTGGCTCCTTTCCTCCACCCGGCACATACCGTTCTCGCAAACGAAACGTCCACCGGTGCAGTAGTGCAAGGTCGGCGGCGTGACGTCTCCCCTTGCGAAGCGCGTGGCCACCAGAGAACGCCCGTTCGTGACACAGAAGTTCAGGGCGAGCGGGCGACGATCCCCGGCTTTCGCCTGCCACTCGGCGATCTTGCGGATCGTCTTTTCCATGGCGACCACGAGTTCGTCCGGAGAGAACGTGAGACCGACACGCGACGGCAAACGGGTGCAAAAAAGAACAAAGGCGAGCTCGGAGTCCGTGTTGCCGCGGATCCGCGCGACGAGGTCGTCGTCAGCCGCGGAGACGACGTTCCGGAACAGACGGCCGCGACCCGGGATGTCGCCGTTGTGCATCCACAGCAATGGCCCGTGACGGAACGGGTGGCAGTTTGAGCGTGAGACGGGATCCCTGCCGGTTGCCGCCCGCACGTGGGCCACGATGCACTTCGAACTGATGCAATCTGCCAGGGAGTGCAGGTTCGCGTTGCTCCAGGCCGGAGTGATCTCCTTGAATACGGCCGGCTTCGCGCCGTGATCACGGCAATACCAACCCAGTCCGAAGCCGTCGGCGTTGATTCGGGTGCGCGATTCCAGCGCGTCGGACGCCTGATTGATCAGGCTGTTGGCCGGCTCGTACACGAGGTCCCGCAGATACAGGGGACCGCCGAGATAAGCGACATAGCGACACATCTCTCGCACCTCGCAGAGGGCATTCGGATGAGTTTACAGCAAGGACTGTGCCACGCACCGACGTTGAGGTGAAATCTGGGTTTGACCGGAGACAGTGTTTCAGGTTCTACATTCGGTGTTTGATATCAAACGGTTTGTCGAGTGTGGACGAGTTCCCTATCGGGAACGGATAGAATGATCGGATGAGTCGGACCTAGTTCGTCCTGTGGGAGGGCTCCAGCCCCTTGGATCCTTTGGAGATCGTACAGAGTACGGGGGACCCCGCCTTTGCGACCGATGAAGAAGGCCGCGTGGTCATCTGGAACAAGGAGGCCGAGCGCCTCCTGGGTTATGCAGCCGTCCGGGCGCTGGGGAAACCGTGTCACGAGGTTCTTTGCGGCCGGGATGTTTTCGGGAATCGTTTTTGCGATGCCGACTGCAATCTGGCCAAGATGGTTCAGCGAGACGAGCCGATTCACCGGTTCGAGATGGACTTCCGCCGGGCTTCCGGGGAGGTCGTACGTGCAGCCGTCTCGGTGCTCTGCGTGCGTGGCCCCCGCCGCTCTCAATTCACGCTGATTCACCTTCTCCAGCGTGTGGATCGTTCGTCTACGGAGGTGCTACCTGTCGAGCCTGGTGTCGGAATCACGTCAACGGCGACGATCCGGCCGGATCGTCCCCCACTGACAGCACGTGAAATCGAGGTATTGCGTACCCTTGCGCTCGGCTCGAACACCCGTGAAATCGCGGACATGCTTTCGATCAGCGTGGCCACCGTGCGTACCCACATCCAGAACATCCTCGAAAAACTCGACGTCCATAGCCAGGTCCAGGCCGTCGCCATTGCGTTGAGGGATCGGCTGATCTGACCGACCTACAGCATTTGCTGTACGAAAATCCGGCAATCGCCGGATAGTCGAGGAAGTCCTTCGACATTAACGTTTTCCATGAACTTTCTTAGGAGGAAGTCATGGAGAAGATATCTTCCCACCGCACGTTCGGACGGCTCACGACATGTGTCGTCATGGCTGCGTTCGTCCTTCTGTTGAGCACGCAAGACTCGATCGCCAGCCCGTCGTTCGCCAGAAAGTACGAGACGAGCTGCCAGACCTGTCACGTCGCCTATCCCAAGCTGAACACCTTCGGGCAGGCGTTCCGGACGCTCGGCTATCGGATGCCCGGGGAAACCGAGGATCAGGTCAAGGTCCCCGATGTTTCCCTGGGATCGGAGGCTTACAAACGAGTCTGGCCCAAGGCGGTCTGGCCGGGGGCGATCCCGAAGAACATACCCGTCGCCCTCGTCAGCGAATTCCTGATCGTCAACAACTCGCGGCTCGAGGACGAAGGCGGTACGCCGGTGCAGGAAAAAGTCCGTAAGGACTTCGTCTTCCCGTCGTCGATCGAGCTCGTTGTCGCGGGCACGGCCGGCGACCACGTGGCCTACTTCGGCGAGATCGAGTTCGTGCAGGAGCCCGAGGACGGCAGCATCCATTCCGAGATCGAGATCGGGCACCTCGACGTCAGGTTCATCAGGCCGATCAAGAACTCGCTGGCGTTCAACTTCAAGGTCGGCTCCTGGCAACCCGAGCTTGTTTCTACCTTCGACCATGCCCGCCGACTGACCGTGGCGAACTACGACTCGATGTTCGCCGTCAACACGACCAACCCCGGTGGCGCGGAAAGCGTCGGCAGTGGTGGTCATCACGGCGGCGGCGGCGGAATCGCGCTTCCCGCGGTGGCCCGCGGTATCGACATGTACGGCGTTGCCGGAAACCGCTTCACGTGGTCGGCCGGTGTGATGAACGGGCTCGAGGGCGGGCACGACTCGTTCGACGCGAATTCCGAGAAGGACTACTACGGTCGCGTCGCGTACAAGGTCGGTGGCCTAGCACCCGACGGCTCCAACGCGGCGGACTACGCCGGAAGCGACAAGAACTGGCAGGAGAACTCGTTCACGATCGGCGTGTTCGGTTACTGGGGAGACGGCGACCTGGAAGAGCCTCGAGAGTTCCTGGAGGACGACATGCTCGAGCACTTCATCGAAACGCCGGACTATACCCGTCAGGGAGTCGATTTCAACTGGTTCTACAAGAACCTGAACGTGTTCGGAGCGTTCGTCAACGGTGAAGACGACGTCCTGACGTACGAGCTGGACCTGACGGATCCGACCGATCCGGTTCCGGGTGCGATCGACGCCGGCGCAAGCGGGACGTTCGAGTATGACGCCTGGTTCGTCGAGGCCGACGTCGTCATGGGTGTTCCGTGGCTTCACGGTGCTTTTCGCTACGAAACGGTTGACTTTCCCAAGATCGAGGGCGGGTTGCCGGTTCCGGACTTCGAGCGCGGGACGATCCACCTGACCGGCCTGGTCCGGGCGAACGTGAAGACGTTCGTCGAATATACCTGGGACCTAGACCAATCCAAGAACTACGACCTTTGGATAGGTGCGGGCATTGCGTTCTAGAGGCACACTGGAGGCAATCATCATGAGTGTCAGGAAGCCAGGGTTTACGATACCGCTGCTAGTGCTCGCCGGGCTCGCGGTCGGCAACACGGCCGCCGGCCAACTGGAGGGTACGGTGACCGCGACGGGAATGCGTCACAACGGCGATGCCGTGGTCTACATCGACACGATCGACGGTAAGACATTCGCGCCGCCCGAAGAGCCCCTGGTCGTCGATCAGGTCGGGATGGAATTCGTGCCTCACGTTCTTCCCGTTGTGGCCGGAAGTACCGTCGATTTCCTCAACAGCGACGCGTTCCTGCACAACGTATTCACCCCGGACAAGTGCGCCGATAAGTTCAATCTCGGCAGCTGGCCCAAGGGCCAGGTGCGCAGTTTCACGTTCAAACAGCCATGCGTCGCCGTGCTGCTCTGTAATGTTCATCCGGAGATGGAGGCCTATGTCGTCGCGGTTCCCACACCGTACTTTGCGGTTACGGATCGCACCGGGGCGTTTACGATCAAGGACGTCCCGGACGGGACGTTTACGGTCAAGGTCTGGCACAAGAAACTGAAGGAGATCTCGCAGGAAGTCACCGTCGCCGGTGAGACCGCGCTCGATTTGACACTGAAGAAGTGAGCAGGCCGGCCGTGATGAAGGACACCTCGGTCGATCGCGCGTGGCTCGAATCCAACTTCCCGTGTCACGCGGCCTGTCCCGTCGGGACCGAGGCCGGGCGTTACGTGGCACTGATCGCCGAGGGCCGCTACCGCGAGGCCTATGCCGTGGCGCGCCGCCCGAATCCACTGGCCTCGATCTGCGGCCGCATCTGCGCCGCCCCGTGCGAGAGCGCGTGCCGGCGCGGGGAGATCGACGAGCCGGTGGCGATCCGGGCGCTCAAACGCTTCGTGACGGAACGCTTCGGTGTGGAGAGCATGATCGATCTTGACATGCTCCGCGAGATCTACGGTAAGCGTGGCGTGCGCTACCCGAACGATCGGGTGGCCGTGATCGGCGCCGGCCCCGCCGGGCTCGCCGCCGCGCACGACCTCGCGTTGCATGGCTACCCGGTCACGATCTTCGAAGCGCAGGCGGTCGCCGGTGGCATGTTGCGGCTGGGCATCCCCGAGTACCGGCTTCCGCGCGAACTGATCAACCTGGAGATCGGCGCGATCTTGAGCCTCGGTGTCGAGCTGCGCGTCAACCAACGGCTGGGCCGGGACTACTCGCTGGCGGACCTACGACGCCAGGGATATCGCGCGGTGTTCCTCGCCATCGGAGCGCACAAGGGAAGAACCTTACAGGTCGACGGAGCCGATTTAGACGGCGTCGTGAACGGCATCGACTTCTTGCTCAACATCAACCTGGGTTACCGGCTCGAGCTGGGTGAGCGTGTGGTGGTCGTCGGCGGTGGCAACGTCGCCCTCGACGTCGCGCGTACGGCCCTGCGTACGGCCGTCCCGGAGGATCTGGTCGGGCACGGGATCAATATCGTCACCGCGCTCGATGTGGCGCGCTCGGCGATTCGGTTCGGGGTGCGAGAAGTTCATGTCGTGTCGTTGGAGTCGATGGACGAGATGCCGGCCGACCGGGAGGAGATCGAGCAGGCCGCCGAGGAGGGCATCGTGTTCCACCCCGGCCGCGGCCCGCACCGCATCCTTGGCGAGAACGGCAAGGTCGTCGGCCTAGAGACGATCCGTTGCGAGTCCGTGTTCGACAAGCAACACCGTTTCAACCCCGTGTTTGCCGACGGGACCGAGCTGGCGATGGCGGCCGACACCGTGATCCTCGCGATTGGGCAGGTGTCCGACCTGTCGTTTCTGTCCCCCGAGGACGGTATCGAGGTGACGCCGCGCGGCACGATCGCCGTGGATCCCGGTACGATGGCCACGTCGGCCGAGGGTATCTATGCCGGCGGAGACCTCGCGTTCGGTCCGCGCGTGGCGATCGAGGCGATCGCCAACGGACGTCGCGCCGCGGCGTCCATGCATGCTTATCTGCGTGACCTCTCCGCGGCTCCGGATCCCTACGAAGTGGTGCTGCGCCCCTTGCCGGGCTTCACGCGCGAGCCGGACTACGAAGGTATCCCGCGCCAGCGCCCTCCGGTTCTTCCAATCGGCCGCCGCGTCGGCATTGCCGAGGTGGAACAGTGTTTTTCGCCGGTTGCGGCGCGTCGAGAAGGATCCCGGTGCCTGCGCTGTTGGATCAACACCGTCTTCGAGGAGGATCCCGCGCTCGGCACGGAGTGCATCCTGTGCGGTGGATGTGCCGATGTCTGTCCCGAAGAGTGCATCGAGTTCGTGCCGCTGTCCGAGCTGACCGCGGACGGCGAGATCCGTGAGGCCGTTCTGAGGGAACACGGTCCCGCGGCGGAAAGTCTTTTCACGGCCGGGGAACCCACCGGCGTAGCGCTCATCAAGGACGAAACAGCCTGCATCCGGTGCGGCCTGTGCGCTCTGCGCTGCCCGGCGAAAACCATTCGGATGGAGGAGTTCGTCCTCCGAGAGGTCGACGATGGCGAACGACGAAAAACGGCCTGACGAGAAAGTCGATCGGCGGCGATTCTGCCAGGTCGCCGGTGGATCCGCCTGCGTGATCGCTGCCGCCGGCGCCGGCGTGCTCGCGGCGGACTACCTGCGACCCCGGGCGTTGTTCGAACCTCCGACACGTTTCACGGCCGGTGCAATCAACGCCTTCGCTCTCGGTTCGGTCTTACTGAACGAGGCGCACAGCGTCTACGTCATGCGACTGCAAGAGGGGTTTCGGGCGTTGTCCGCGGTGTGCACCCATCTCGGCTGCATCACACGCTATCGGCCCGATGAGCGGATTATTGCCTGCCCTTGTCACGGGAGCCGTTTCGCGTTGGACGGAGAGGTGCTGGCCGGTCCCGCGCCCCGATCCTTACCGCTGTTCGAGATGGACGTCTCCTCGCGAGGCGAGGTCATGATCGACACGGCGGTCGAAGTGCCACCCGGCACGGTGTTCAAGCTGTGAGGCCGACGTGATGAGTATCTTCAAAGGTCTCACGAGGACACGGGTCTGGCGCTCGGTCGTGCGGCACGGGACTCATCCGAGCAATCGGAACCGGGTGCTGCTCGTCATGGACAACGTGTTCCTGCACCTGCACTCGGTGCGTGTCCGAAGCCGAAATCTCGAATGGTCCAGCACCTACTACCTCGGAGGGATCTCCCTGATCCTGTTCCTGATCCTGACCGGAACGGGGCTGCTGTTGATGCTCTACTACCACCCGTCGGTGCCCCAGGCCTATCACGACATGAAGGAGCTGGAGTTCGTCGTCGGCAACGGGGTCTTCCTCCGCAACATGCACCGCTGGGCGGCCCACGGCATGGTCCTCGTGGTGTTCCTCCACATGCTTCGAGTCTTCTACCACAAGGCCTATCTGCCGCCACGGGAGTTCAACTGGGTGGTGGGCGTCGTGCTGCTGATCCTGACCCTGGTGCTCAGCTACACGGGTTACCTTCTTCCGTGGGACCAACTCGCGTTCTGGGCCGTTTCGGTCGGCACGAACATGGTCGACGCAATGCCGTACTTCGGTGAGAAGGTGAAGTTCCTCCTGCTCGGAGGAAACGTCGTCGGCGAGAACGCTTTGTTGAGGTTCTACGTGTTGCACTGCGTTCTGCTGCCGCTGGCCCTGGCCGGTGGACTTGCCGTGCATCTGTGGCGCGTTCGCAAGGACGGCGGGGTAGCCGGTTCGAGCCAGCGCCGACACGGGGCACCGGAAGAAGAACCATGAGCCGGTACGTCGTCAAGCCGGACAGCGACGCGACCCGTACGCCGAAGCGCGTCGCCCTGATACGTAGCGAAACGCCGGCGCGTTTGCTCGCGGATCGCAGTGAGCAGGTCGCCACCGCACCGCACCTGTTGCTCCGCGAGGTGATCCTGCTTCAGGTCTGCGTCATCGTGCTGGCCGTGCTCGCGCTCGCGTTCGATGCTCCACTGGAGGGGATCGCGGATCCGCAGCACACGCCGAACCCCGCCAAGGCGGCATGGTATTTCCTCGGCCTGCAGGAGTTGTTGCACTATTTTCCACCTGTGGTCGCCGGCGTACTCATCCCCGTGCTCGTCGTCCTCGCGTTGATCGTGATCCCCTACGTTCGGGTCAACTGGGAAACCGTCGGCTTCTACGACCAGCCGTGGAGATCGCGACTGATCGGCATCACGGTCGTCGTCGTGCTCGGCTCGGTCGTCCTGGCGCTGTTTCACGCGTGGCCCGTCGTGATCCCGACGCTGGCTGTCTACGCCCTGTTGCTGATTCCGGCGGTGCCGGCGTTTCCCGTGGAGCTGCGGCGACGCGTCGGAGGGATCCCGTTGTCGGATTGGATCATGACCTGGTTCGTGACCGAGACCGTCGTGCTGACGGTCATCGGACTGCTGTTCCGCGGTCCCGGCTGGGGTTGGGTGTTGCCCTGGCGCGATGGGTTGTTCTGATGCGAGCGATCAGGAAATCGACCGATCCGCTGTGGTTCTGGTTCGGAGTTTCGAGCGTCGTCTTTCTCGCGGTGCTTGCGGTCTCCCCGGCCAAGGATTTCTTTCGCGAGTATCGAAGCTACCAGCAGGATCACCGGCGACTGCTGCTCGAGCGCGCCGGGTCCAAACGAGAACTGGAGGAAGCGCGCGCCACCGGCGTCGGCATCCGGCAGATCTGGATTCCCGGATTCGACAACCGTGTCGATCGCTGCGTGACCTGCCACCTCGGCGTCGACGACCCGCGTCTTTCGGGTGAGGCTCAGCCGCACCGCTCGCACCCGATCGTGCCTCACGTCCCGGAAGATCTGGACCGCTTCGGTTGCGTCGCGTGCCACCGTGGACAGGGCCGGGCGACGACGGTCGCCGCGGCCCACGGGGAGGTCGAAGATTGGGATTCGCCGCTCCTACCGCTCGGGTACACCGAGGCCAGTTGTGGCAACTGTCATCAGGGCGGTGCGGTGCCGGAGGCCTCGATGGTGTCCGCAGGGCGCGCGTTGATGGAACAGGCCGGGTGTTACGGCTGCCACGAGCTTCGGGGCTCGCCGGATTGGCGGAACGACGCGCCCGCCCTCGACGGGCTGCGGCAGAAGACTCACGTCGAGTGGCTAGGCGCGTGGTTGAAAGAACCGCAGGCGCTGCGGCCTGGAACGTGGATGCCCGACTTCGACATGGCCGATGACGAGATCGAGGCGCTGGTCGCGTTCCTCTGGGCGCAGGAACCGGAGGATACATCGGTCGTCGACCCGACGGGCGACCTCACGGGCGATTACGATCGGGGTCGCAGGCTGTTCCGCGAATCCAGGTGTATCTCCTGCCATCAGGTGGACGGCAAGGGTGGAACGACCGCGCCCGAGCTGGTCGGCATCGGGTCGAAGGTCCAACGAGATTGGCTGACCGCCTTCCTGGGTAGCCCGCACACGTTTCAACCCGACACCCCGATGCCGCGCTACGAGTTCGACGGGCAGGATCTGGCGGATCTGACCGAGTACATGCTCGAAGAGTTCGTCGACCCTGCCGCACCCGGGCCCACCGAACAACCCTACCGGCCGGCTCAACGGTTGGTCGAGAGAGGCGAGACGATCTTCACGAAGTACGGTTGCGGGGGCTGCCATGGGCTCCGGGGAAGTCCCGAGGATGTCCGGATCGGACCGGAGCTCACCGGTATCGGCGACAGGCCGGCCGGACTGCTGGATTTCGGCCAGCGGGCGGATCTGCCCCGGGCGTTGCCCGAATGGTTGGCCGCCAAGCTCACCGATCCCCGATCGTTCCGCCCCGGGTTGTTGATGCCGGCCTTCGATTTCGAGCCCGAGGAAGTCCAGGCCGTCGTGACCGCTCTGCTTGCGGAGTCCGCGGGCGATCCGCCGGAACCCTACCGTGCGGTTGCCGGTCGTTCGGAATACAGGCCCGCCGGTCGTTTCGGCGAGCTCGTGGACCGGTACCGCTGCCAGTCTTGCCACACCATCCGGGGTAACGGCGTGGACATCGCCACGGCGCCCCTGACCTTCGAGGGGAGCAAGGTCAAGCGTCAGTGGCTCGAGGACTACATGCTCGTCCCGACGACGATTCGCCCGCTGCTCACCGAGCGGATGGTGCCGCTGAAGATGTCGCGCGAGGAGGCCGCTTTCATCGCCGATTACATCGAGAACGTTTACGTCGACGACACGATCCCGGACGATCTCTTCCCGGACGGGCCTCCTCCCGAGCGGGCCGAGCGCGGCCGTGAGTTGTTCCACGAGCGATACGCCTGCCGGGCCTGCCACATGGTCGACAACCAGGGTGGGTATTACGGCCCGCTGATGAACGGCCTCGGCGACCGGCTGAAACCCGGTTGGATCGCGTGGTGGTTGCAGGGCCCGCAACGCTGGAGAGAGGACGTGCGCTGCCCCGACTACGGCATGCCCACCGGGGACACCGAGGATCTCGCGGCATACATCGCGACGATCGCCGCGCCAACGGACGAGGATGCGCCATGAGCCGGTGCGTTGCGATCCCGGCTCTTCTCGCATGCTGCTGGCTGGCTGCTTGCGCGACACCGGAACCCCCCGCCCTACCGGCGGCCGACGTGGAACCCAGCGCCGCATCGGGACTACCCGGATCGACACTTGCTTACAACGTCCGGGAAGGACGTGCCGTTTTCCTGCACTACTGCGCACCGTGCCATGGCGTGCAGGGTCGCGGCGACGGTTTCAACGCGTATAACCTCGATCCGAGACCGAGAGATCTTGCCGATCCGGACTTTCAGCAAGCACGTAGCGATGAGGACCTGGCCGCGGTCGTCCGCACCGGGGGCGGCGTCCTGGGGCTATCGCAGTCGATGCCGCCGTGGGGCCGTTCGCTGAGCGATCGACAGGTCGACAACGTCGTGCGATACGTGCGTCACCTTCCCAGGCAGATCGACGAGGGAGTCGAGGGTGAGTGAGCTTCCGACCCGCCGCGGGGCAAACCTTATCGCGCTGTGTGGTATCTTGCTGACCGGGTCAACGAGCAGCGCCGGAGCAGTCGACGCTTCCACCGACATCAGCGAGAGGAGGTGCCGGCCACGGCGCGAGTAGCCTCACCTGTGAGTCTCCTATGTCCATCTTCGTGTCGTCCGACGTGATTCGATACTTGAAGAGGTTGACCCTTGTCGGCGTAGCCTGCGTTCTGGTCTCCGCCGCGACCGGATCCGGCACCAAACAGGCACAAGACCGGACGGAGTCGCCACCCGTGACTCGATCCGGTCATCAAAAAATGCTGGACATCCTTCAGCGGATCGCTGAGCGGGCACGGGACGATCACCCCTATCTCGGGGCACGTATGGCGGGCCAGTCTCCTGACCAACTCGCCGAACAGGCCACCGACGACACACTCGATCCGGCCGACAAGTGGGTCCTTCATCTTCAGGCAGGACAGGCGGACCTTTACCTTGGAAACCTGCAATCGGGTATCGATCATCTCTTGAAGGCGTACGAAACCGTGCCGGAAACACCGGGCGCCAGGACCCGGCTGAATTTCGAGTTGGGCGTCGCGTACATGAGACTGGGCGAGACACAAAACTGCTGTGCTCGAGAGACTCCCGAAGCCTGCATCTTGCCGATACGGGGAGAGGGCCGTCATTCAAGGCAGAAAGGCTCCAAGCAGGCCATCAAGTACTTCGAGAAGGTGATGCGCGCCCGGCCACGAAGCCAGACCGAAGTCATTGAAGTTCATCTGGCCGCCCAATGGCTGCTCAACATCGCCTACATGACCCTCGGCAAGTACCCGGACGAAGTTCCCCAGGAGTTCCTGATACCGCCCGAATCGTTTGAATCCGAGATCGATTTTCCGCGCTTCAAGAACGTGCACCCGCATCTGGGCCTCAACACCTTCAATCTTGCCGGAGGGGCCATCGTCGACGACTTCGACGGCGACGATTTCCTCGATATCGTTGCGTCAACCTGGGACACGGCCGGACAGATCCGGTTCTTCCGGAACGACGGAGACGGCACCTTCTCCGACCGAACCGAGCAGTCCGGTCTGCTGGGGCTCTTCGGTGGCCTTAACATGGTGCACGCGGACTACGACAACGACGGCGACCCGGACGTTCTGGTTCTTCGCGGCGCCTGGCTCGGGGAGCAGGGGCAGCATCCGAACTCGCTTCTCCGCAACGACGGGGATGGCACCTTCACGGACGTGACGTTCGACGCCGGGTTGGGCCGGGTCCACTACCCCACCAAGACAGCCGCCTGGGGCGACTACGACAACGATGGTGATCTTGACCTGTACGTCGGAAACGAGACGACACCGGAGATGACCGCCCCCGCCCAGCTGTTCCGGAACAACGGAGACGGTACCTTCAAGGATGTCGCGGGCGCCGCCGGACTCGAGGAGGCACTGTTCGCCATGGGCGCGGTCTGGGGGGACTTCAACGACGATCGTCACGCGGATCTCTTCGTTTCGGCCGTGGGTGACAACCGTCTTTACCGCAACAACGGTGACGGGACCTTTTCGAACGTCGCACCGGAGATGGCCGTGACCGAACCGCAGAACAGCTTCCCGGCCTGGTTCTGGGACTTCGACAACGACGGCACACTCGATATCTTCGTGGGAGCCTCGTCCGGTCCCGTGGGCGTGCTCGCCCTCAATCCCTTCGGCGTCGGCACCTATTCACCGAACGCGTACATGCGCTCGCTCCAGAAGGCGTGGAATCCCGAGATGATGGCTCTCTATCGCGGCAAGGGCACGGGAGCTTTCGAGAATGTCGCGCGCGAACGGAATCTACGCTACCCGGCGCAACCGATGGGGGCGAATTTCGGCGACTTGAATAACGATGGCTTCCCGGATTTTTATCTCGCAACGGGTAACGTGCGTTACTCGGAGCTCCGACCCAACGTCATGTTCCTGAACAGGAACGGCAACGACTTCGTCAACGTGACCATGAGCGGTGGCTTCGGACACCTTCAGAAAGGGCACGGTGTCTCCTTCGCGGACCTCGACAACGATGGCGATCTCGATGTCTACGTGCAGATGGGCGGGGCTTTCCCCGGGGACAAGTTCAGCAACGCGTTGTTCGAGAACCCCGGCTTCGGTAACCACTGGATCACCGTCGAGCTCGTCGGGCGCCGGTCCAATCGATCGGCCATCGGCGCGCGCGTGCACGTAGAGGTCGAAGAGAACGGGGCGCGAAGGTCGATCTACCGACACATCAACAGCGGCGGGAGCTTCGGCGCCAACCCGTTGCGCCAGACCATTGGGCTGGGGAAGGCTACCAAGGTTCGGTTGCTCGAGGTTTTCTGGCCGACGACGGGCCGAACGCAGGTCTTCCGCGACGTGGCGGCCGATCAGGCGATTCAGATCGTCGAGGGCCAGGATCGGTACACCGAGTTGAGGGTTCGGAGAATCACATTGGGGCGGTAGTCGGTACTCGCAGGGACCCAACCCGGGGCGGGAACGAGACCATCGTGGTCATGGGGTCAAGTCTTGGCATGAGACATAACGATGAGTTGGGGCCGGATTAGCGGCGATCTGACCGTTATGTCTCATGCCAAGACTTGACCCCACTACGGCGAAGTGATCTTGGAGATTTCGTCGCGGACCTTCCGGGCTTCCTCGCGGAGGCCCGTGTCCAGGTCGCGCGCCAGCAACTCGTCGATCGTCTGCAACGCCTGTTTGAACTTGTGATCGTTGGCCAGCGCGATCGCCCTGTTGAACAACGTGATGTTCTCGGTCTCGTGCTTGATCTCGATGATCGCTTCGCGCTGTGCCTTGGCGACCAGCTTGAGCTTCTCCTGCTCGGTCTCCTCGATCAAGGCGTCGAGCATCGCGATGGCGTCGTCCAGCCGGCCCCGGTTGGCCTCGTTGATCGCGGCGTCGTAGAAGTCGAGGTCCTCGCCCTCCTCCACCTCGGTCCCCAGCGTCGTGGCCTGGGCGCGAAGCTGGCGCTGGATCGGCCGTGTCGTGGTGCGCTCGGCGGTTTCGCTCAGCAACCGGATCGCCTCGATGTCCTCTTCCCGGTCGACCAGGTCGTAGGCCTGCTCGATCGCGACCTGCGCGATCAACCCCTCGGCCGAGCGAACCATGCTCGACTCCCCCCTCCGCCGTAGCGCGTCGTCGAGGATGCGCCAGGCTCCGGGGAGATTTCCACGATGCGCACTGACGATCACCAGATCGAGCAACAGGTCGTTACGCGACGGCATCGCGTTCAGTCCTTGCTGGATCGCGTGGAGCGTCTCGTCGGAGTGCGGTTGGTAGACATAGGTCCGTGCCAGACCGACCAGCGACGGCGGGTGGTTCGGGTCGAGCTCGACTGCACGACGCAAGCTCTCGCGCGCCAGCGCCAGCATCGGGGGCAATTCGTCGTAAGTCTCGAACCCGGTGACCAGCGTGTCCTCGAATGTCTCGAGCAAGCTCAACCCGTAGAGTCGATGCGTGCGAGCGTTATCCTCATCGAGACTCAACGCCTTTTCGAACCGTTCGGCGGCCCGGGCGTCCTCGCCGCGAAGCTGATCGAGGTACCCGAGCGTGGCCCACGCCTCGGCCATCTCCTCGTCCGCTGCCAGTGCCGCCAGCAAGTGCTCTTCCGCCGCCTCGAACTGAATCGGCGGGTTGTGTGCCAGCAGGTCCCCGAGCCTGAAGAGGACTTCCTTGCGCTCCATCCGTTCGACGGATGCCTCGGTGTCCTCGAGTCGGTTCTTGAACGTCAGCTTGTAGTAGGAAAAGAGCTCGTTCCGAACGTAGGCCGCGAGCTCTTTCTGGAACCGCTCCGGCGGACCCCACACGGCGATGAAGGCCTCGGTCGACCCCAGTCCCGCGTTGATCTTCTGGAAGTAGGCTCCGAGCTTGCCACGGTTCTCCTCGTCGGACAGCAGGTAGTGCACGGTGACCCAGCACTGCGCGTAGAACAGGCCGACCCGTTCGCCCTCGTGGTAATCGGCTGACGACGTATCCGCCGTCAGCAGGTCTGTCATGGGAATCGGCGTCCTCCCACGCAACCACTCGACGTGCGACATCACGGGGACGCCGATCTCGGCGACGCGATCGCGTGTGGCGAACGTGCTGTAGTACTCGGCAAGCCCCTCGCTGACCCACAACGGCGCGCCGGGCACGTTGTTGTCGAGCCAGTAATGCACGTACTCGTGGAAAACGACTGCCTCGGGCCTCTCGTCCGTGGCGGCGTTGATCGCGACGTAGTTGCCGTCGTCACTACCGGCAAAGAACCCGGCGATCTTTTCCGGCTCCTGGTTCATCCCGATCGTGTAGTCGCGGAACGAAGCACGATTGCGGAACACGTAGATGTAGGTCGGCAACGGTGAGTGCGTTTTCATACCGACCGAAGAGGTGTCGAGCACCTGCTTGAGCTTGCCGACCTGGTTGCTGATGTACCGGGTGCGCCGCTCGCTGACGTTGCTGAACAGCGTGAAGTGCTCGGCGTCGAGCCGGATCCAGCGCTCGTTCTCTCTGGGCAAGGCCCACAGCGAGGGCCCGAGCGTCGACAGGAGGACAGCGATGGCGAGAGCGCGGCGCATGACTGAAAGTTTACCGGACCCGGAGAAACGGATACGATGGGCGACGGGGGTTTTTGCACGTGTCTTCGACATGGTTCGGAATCGGTGCGGTGATGGCCGCGGTCGGCGTCGCGCTCGGCGCGTTCGGGGCGCATGGCCTCAAGACACGCGTTTCGCCCGAGATGCTGGCGGTTTTCGAGACCGCGGTGCGCTACCACCTGATCCACGCGTTGGGACTGCTCGCCGTCGGCTGGGCCGCCGAGCGCTGGTCCGGGCCGTGGATCCAGGCTTCCGGCGCGCTGCTGCTCGCGGGCATCCTGGTCTTCTCCGGCTCTCTTTACTTGATGACGTTCACCGGCGCTCGGTGGCTCGGCGCGATCACGCCGCTGGGCGGCCTGGCCTTCATCGCCGGCTGGGTCTCGCTGGCGATCGCGGCGTTTCGAGGGTAAGCGGTGTCGGACGAACTCTGCTTGCAGGAACGTTACGCGCCGAACAATGCCTGCTTCGGCTGCGGCCCGGCCAACGCGGAAGGCCTGAGGATCCGTAGCTTCCCGACCGACGATGACGCCGACGCGGAGGTCGTGGCCACCTGGACGCCCTCCAAGCACCACGAGGCGTTCGAGGGGATGCTCAACGGCGGCATCATCGGCGCGCTGCTCGACTGCCACAGCAACTGGACCGCCGCCTGGCACCTGATGAAGCGTTCCGGCGAGCCGGCCCCGCCGTGCACGGTGACGGCGGACTTCCACGTGCGCATGCGCAAGCCGACGCCGTCGGATGTGCCGGTCTCGCTGAGCGCGCGGCCGGCGAAGACCGAGGGCAGCAAGGTGGTCGTCGAGGCCACACTCAGCTCGGGGGACACCGTGACCGCCACTTGCACCGGGACGTTCGTCGCGGTCAAACCCGGTCACCCGGCCTACCACCGGTGGTGACGCCGGCCGGACAGGCCGTGCGCGCCGTACTGAGCGCGCAGCTGGCCGCGATGCAAGGTCACGAACCCGGCGTGATCGCCGATCGCGATCCCGAGGAGCTGCACCGGTTCCGTGTCGCATTGCGACGGACCCGCTCGTGCATCGGCCAGCTGAAGCAAGCGTTGCCCAAGAAACCCATCACGAAGCTGAAAGGGGAATTCGCCTGGCTCGGTGCCGCGACCGGTCCGTCACGTGACCTCGACGTCTTCCTCGAGGACATGAAGCGCTACCGTAAGAAGTTGCCGGAGGCGTCGCGTCCGAGCCTGGACCCCCTGATCGGGCTCATCAAGACCGACAAGCAGGGCGAGCATCAACGACTTGTCGCCGCGCTCGAATCGGAGCGCTACCGCTCGCTCATCGGCAAGTGGCGAAAGTTCCTGAACTCGCCGTTCGATCTCGACGAAGCGCCTCAATCCGATCGACCGATCACCGAGGTCGCCGCCGCGAGGATCCGGTCGCGCTACGACCGTATGATCCGCAGCGGACGGAAGATCGATGCCCGGGAAGACACCGAGGCACTTCACCGCCTGCGCATCGAGGGAAAGAAGTTGCGTTACCTGCTGGAGTTCTTTCGCGATGAATTCCCGCCCGAGACGGTCAGCCCGGTGATCTCCACGTTGAAGAATCTGCAGGATCATCTGGGGCGTTTCAACGATCTTCAGGTCCAGCAGGAGTCCGTCGAAGCGCTGATCGAACGACTGCGGGCGATGGAAAGCACGCCGGCTTCGACGCTGGAGACCGCCGGTGACTTGATCGAGCGCCTCGCCCGGAAGGAGCAGAAGCTGCGCGGGCGGTTCGCGGACGAGTTCGCGCGTTTCGACAGCGCGGAGATGGCGAGCCGGATCCCGGAGGGTTCCTCGTGAAGCTGCTCTACATGCTGCGTCACGGCAAGTCGGACTGGAGCGGAGGGTTTTCCGATCACGAGCGTACGCTGGCGCCGCGCGGCATCGACGCGGCCCGTCGGATCGGCCGTGTGCTTGCCGATCTCGACGAGGTGCCCGACCGAATCGTTTCCTCGACGGCTGTTCGAGCCAGAGAAACCGTGCGGTTGGCGCGGGAGGCCGGGAACTGGTCCCCCGAAATCGAGCTCGAGGCCGGGTTCTACGGCGCCGATCCGGAATTCCTGCTGGAGTGGCTGCGCAACCACGTCGGCGACGAGACCGACAGCATCCTGCTCGCGGGGCACCAGCCGACCTGGTCGCTGTTCGCCGGGGGCCTGATCGGCGGCGGCCAGCTGCGTTACCCGACCGCCGCGCTGGCCAAGATCGAGTTGCACGTGGATCGCTGGCGCGACATCGAGTTCGGCCGCGGCGAGCTGGTCTGGTTCCAGCTCCCGCGTGTGCTCAAGGGTATCGGTTTTCCGGGGGACGACTAGTGCCAACCACCCCACAGCGTCTGTTGTTCAACCGAGAGTTGAGCTGGCTCGCCTTTGCCCGGCGCGTGCTGGCCCTGGCCGAGTCGCCGGACACGCCGCTGCTGGAGCGCGTTCGCTTCGTCGGGATCGTCGGGATGCTCCACGACGAGTTTTTCATGAAGCGCATCAGCGGTCTCAAGCGTCAGATCAGGAAGAAGACGGACAAGACCTCCCCCGACGGGCGCACGCCGCGGGAGACGTTCGCCGCATGCCGGGAGCAGCTCGTCGAGCAGTCGCAGCACCTCACGCGTCTGCTCAACGGGGAGCTCCGCCCGGCGTTGCGGGAGGCCGGGGTCCCCATCCTGGCTTATGGTGAGCTGACCGAGTTTCAGCATCGGCGAATCCGGCGCTACTTCGAGCAGTCGATTCTGCCGATCCTCACACCCCTGGCGGTCGACCCCGAGCACCCGTTTCCGTTCGTCAGCAGTCTCGGTCTGAACATCGGTATGTGGGTCGAGGACGCCGGACGGTCGAGATTCGTCCGCATCAAGGTGCCCTCGAACCTGCCACGCTGGATCACACTGCAGGAAGAGGATGGAGTCCTCCCCCTGGAACAGATCATCGTGGCCAACCTGGATGTCCTGTTTCCCGGGGTTCGCCGGCGCGAGACGCACCTGTTTCGCGTGACACGAGGTTCGGATGCCACCCGACCGGATCGTGACGATCGCGGGAAGGAACGACGGCCGGGAAGCATCGTCCGCCAGGTCGGCGGCGAGTTGAAGGCGCGACGTTTCGCCGGCGCGGTGCGTCTCCAGGTCGACGCGTCGATGCGCAAGTCGAAACGCAAGTGGCTTGCGAGGGAACTCGGCGTCAAGTCGGCGGACGTCTACCCCGTCAACGGCCTGCTCGGTCTGTCCGATCTCGCGAACTTCAAGGTTCCCAAACGGGCCGGACTGCGCTACCCGAAGCACCGGCCACGAACCCACCCGCGACTCGCGGGCCTGGAGACACGCCCCGGGGCCGTCTTCGAAGAGATCCGCCGTGGCGATCTCTTGCTGCACCACCCCTACCACGATTTCGACTCCTCCGTCGGCCGGTTCATCCGGGACGCGGCCGCGGATCCGGCCGTCCTTGCGATCAAGTTGACGATCTACCGCACCAGCGCGGATTCGCCGATCGTTCGCGCCCTGGCCGATGCCGCGCGGAACGGCAAACAGGTGGCCGTGCTGGTGGAGATCACCGCGACGTTCGACGAGGCGCCGAACATCGCCTGGGGCAAGTTTCTGGAGAGTGAGGGCGTCCACGTCGCCTACGGCGTGGAGAGACTCAAGACTCACGTCAAGCTGTGCCTCGTCGTGCGTGAGGAGCAGGGACGGCTACGCCGCTACGCGCATGTGGGGACGGGCAACTACCACGTGGGCACCGCCCGGTTCTACGAGGATGTCGGTATCCTGACGGCCGACCCCGGAGTGTGCGAGGACATCGCGAACGTGTTCAACACGCTGACGGGCGCGACTGCGCACGCCGACTACGAGCACCTGCTCGTCGCGCCGGTCAACATGCGCGAGCGCTTCACTTCGTTGATTCGGCGCGAAGCAAGGAACGCTCGGGACGGCAAGCCGGCGGGTATCCGCGCCAAGATGAATCAACTCCAGGACCCGCAGTTGATCCGAGAGCTTTACGCGGCCGCGAAGGCCGGCGTCCCCATCGAGTTGATGGTGCGTGGGTTGTGCTGCCTGCGTCCCGGAGTGAAGGGGCTCTCGGAGACGATCCGCGTGTCGAGCGTGGTCGGTAGGTTCCTCGAGCACAGCCGGATCTTCCGTTTCGAGAACGCGGGCGATCCACGGGTGTTCATCGGTTCCGCCGATTGGATGAAACGAAACCTGGATCGGCGCGTCGAGACGATCGTTCCGGTGCTCGACCCCGGCGTGCGCACCGAGATCGACGAGTTGCTCGATGTCTACACGAGCGACAACACGTCGGCGTGGGATTGCGACGCCGACGGCGTTTACCGCCTTCGTCGACCCGCCGCAGGAGCGCGACGATTGGCGGCGCAGGAGGTCTTCCTGCGTCGTGGGCCCACCCCCGGCTCGGATCCGAACCCGGAGTCCGTGGGCGAAGAGAAAATCGGCTGAGGCGGCTAGCGCGGCTTGCCGTTCGACGGCCGGACCCTGACGGCCCGTTCTTCGGCGGGCTCTGGATCGAGCGGTTTCCCGTCCGGTCCGATGAAACTCACCGCCTGCGCCGGGTCGCAGCGATGCTCCGTCGCCATCTCGACGATCCCGGACATCGTGTCGCGGATCGCTCCGGTCGCGACGAGCGCCTGAAAAATCCCGAGCGCCCCGCCGGGATCGGAGAGGCTGTACTGCTCGACCAGCGTGCAGGACTCGGTCAGCGGCACCAGCATCCACGCGCCCTCGCTGGTCTCGATCGGCCGCACCTTGACCTCGGAGGCCGGCGGCTTCTTACGGTCGACCCTGTCCATCCAGCTCCGCCAGTAGAGCTCCCAGATCTTGCCCTCGGTCGCTTCGTGGATGTCTTTATTAATGAAGACACGACTGGCCCACCAACGGCCGAGACCGGCGCGTTTGTAGAACTGGAACAACACGCGGTCCGCCCCACGCGGACGCCCCTCGATCACGGTGGAGAAGTTGACCGGGAGGTATCCCTCGGCGTGGTGTTCCTCGTCGTTGATCGCACGCCAGATCTCCTCGGCGGAGATAGGCGCGAGGATCACGCCGGTGACGCGCTGGCCTTCGCGCTCCGCGAACGGTTTCCCGGGCTTGTTGATTGCTTTCTCGTGGAGTTTGCTCGGAACATGTTGATTGAAAAGGGCGGTGCGCGCCGCGCGAGTCATGTCGATCCCGGCGAGCCTGGCGTGGATCTGCTCGGGCGGGGGACATTCGGCAGCCGCGGGAAGGGCCAGGCCCCCCGCAACGACAAGCGCGAGGGCGGACTTCATGCCCCTATCTTACTTGACGGCTTCCGATTCGGCCGGGTCGGTAGGTGAGGCTAGCCTTTCGTCGGCGTGTTGCGACCGACGGTGAACGAACGGGGCGGCTCGGCACACTCGACGTCCGAGTTGCTCCTTCGCGATTCGACCCACGCACGGAGCCGATCGATCTCGACCGCGTCCGTTTCGCTGGCCGCGTAGCGCTCGACGAACGTTTCCGCCAGCGCCCACTCCTCGGCACGTACGGCCGCGGAGACGATCGTCGGCGTGACGGTGCGTTCGAAGAGGGCCAGAGCGACGTTCTCGAACTCGAAGCGATCGAGCTCCTCGCGGATTGCGGCGGCCTCGTGCGTGCGGTCCTGAGCACACAGCTGCTCGATTCGTTTCTGCGCAACGGCGAGCAACCGGTCCTGGGTCGTGACACGCCCGGGATGAAGCGTCTCCTCGAGCCGGGCGATACGGTAGGCCGATTCGAACCTGCCGGTCTCGTACTCTCGTGCAAACGCCCGGGCCAGCAAACGCGTTGCCGCGTCGACACGCTGAGGCATTTCCGGCACATGGTTCGCGGCGTGCTCGACGAAACGGACGGCGCGCGTGATCTCGCCGTTTTCGAACGTACGCCAGGCGCGGTTCAGCCAGGTGAACCCCACCGCGGCGTCGAGCGGGACCGACCAGGCCGACTCCGGCGGCATGACCAGCCAGGCACGGCCGAACGAGCTCGCCCGGCCGTAGCTCAGCAACCGTGAAGGCTCGATGTCATAGCCGACGGGCGAGGTGGTCTCGATCAACACGCGCCCCCCGCGGACATCCAGCTCCAGGAGCAAATGCCCGGGATACTCGATGATGTTCGTCTCGAAGCCGAGGCGCTCGGCCACCAGCCCGAAGAACAACACGGCGGAGAGGCAGTTGAACGTGCCGTCCTCGGCGATGCGGCTCACGTCGTCGACCGTGATGTCGTAGTGCTTGAAGTAGCGCCGGTGCAGGACCCGGTGCAGCTTGTAAGCCCGCCGATAGGTTGGCTTGCCTGTCCCCACGCGCCAGACCAGGTCGTCGATGGCGTAACGGACGGCCATGAAATGGGCCTCGAGCTTGTCGCTGCCCGGCTCCATCCCGGAGGCGATGAGGGCCTCGCGGATCAGCTCGCTTTCGTTTTTGTCGGCCGGTGTCGGGGAAGCGGACACGGTTGTCGAGGCGAGGAACCCGGCCACGATGAGCGATGCGATCAGAATCACGCAGCGGCGTGGCACGGTGGGGGTTCCTATATGCCCTGGGGGCCTTGCTTAGGGTTTTCCGGGAGTCGCGAGCCTCGACGGCAAATATAGGTTCCGGGTCCGGGGGCGGCAATCGAACGCGGCAAAAAGAAAAACCGGGCAGGGAGTACTCCCTGCCCGGCTCTCTTCCCAACGGCGATAGCGCTATCAGTCCACCTGGAACACGCTCAGTGCCTTGCTGCGCGACGGGTGGCGCAGCTTGCGCAGGGCCTTCGACTCGATCTGCCGGATGCGCTCGCGCGTCACCGTGAAGGACTGGCCGACCTCTTCGAGGGTGTGCTCGGTGCCGCCGCCGACGCCGAAGCGCATCTTGAGGACCTTCTCCTCGCGCGGCGTCAGGGTCTTCAGCACCGACTGCGTCTGCTCGCGCAGGTTGGTGTGCATCACCGCCTCGACCGGGGAGATCGCCGCGCGGTCCTCGATGAAGTCCTTGAGGTGGCTGTCCTCCTCCTCGCCGATCGGCGTCTCGAGCGAGATCGGCTCCTGGGCGATCTTGAGCACCTTGCGCACCTTCGACACGGGGATGCCCATCTTGTCGGCGATCTCCTCCGGCGTCGGCTCGCGGCCGAACTCCTGGACCAGGCTGCGCTGGGTGCGCACCAGCTTGTTGATCGTCTCGATCATGTGTACCGGGATGCGGATGGTGCGCGCCTGATCCGCGATCGCGCGAGTGATCGCCTGGCGAATCCACCACGTGGCATAGGTCGAGAACTTGTAGCCGCGGCGGTACTCGAACTTGTCCACCGCCTTCATCAGCCCGATGTTGCCCTCCTGGATCAGGTCCAGGAACTGCAGCCCCCGGTTGGTGTACTTCTTGGCGATCGAGACGACCAGCCGCAGGTTGGCCTCGACCAGCTCGCTCTTGGCCCGCTTGGCCTCGCGCATCCCGCGACGGACGAGCGTGGCCACGTGACGCAGATCCTGCCGGTCCACCAGCAACTGTTCCTCGATTACGCGAATGTCGCCGCGATGCCGATCGATCTTGCGTCGAACCTCGCGCTTGAGGTGCCCATCGCGGAACGTCTTCATCTTGGCGTTCAACTGGGTGATGTTGCGCTCGTGCTGGCGAATCTTGCGATCCGAATCGGCCACGGTGCGGGCCAGCAGATCGACCTGCACCGGCACCAGGTTCAGGTTCCGGAGGTGCCGCGCGATGTTGACGCGCTCGCGCGCCATCGTCCACAGGGCGCTGCGATAGGCCTTGCCACCGGGCTTGAGCCTGCGGATGCGCTTCTCCTGAACCTGGATCTTGCCGTCGCAACGGTTGATCGCGTTGATCATCTTGCGCGCGTGGACCAATCGCTTGGTCGGGTCCTTCTCTTCCTGGTTGACCTTGGCCGCGTTGACGCCGTCGGTAAACAGGTTGTGCGACAACACTCCCTTGCGGATCATGTCGCCGTACTCGAGCACCTCGGTCAACACGAACTCGCTTCGCGACAACGCATTGAGAACACGCTTCTCACCGCGTTCGATGCGCCGGGCGATGCTGACCTCGCCCTTGCGAGTCAACAGGGGGACGGTGCCCATCTCGCGCAGGTACATGCGGACCGGATCGTTCGTCTTCTCGAGCGGATCCGCCGATGTCTTTCCGGTGTCGTCTTTTCGTTTGGCCGCCGGTTGACCGCCGAGAACCTTGAGGCGTTCTTTCGTCTCGTCGTCGACCAGTTCGATGCCTTGAGTCTCGAGTAGCGAGAAGACTTCTTCGACTTCGTCCGGAGAGGCGCTGATTTCCTCAGGCAGCATCTCGGTGACTTCCTCGATCGCGAGAAAGCCGCGCTCTTTTCCGAGGGAGACGAGCTGGCGTACCTCGTCGTACTTGTCCTCGAGGTTAAGCGCCTCACGTTTCTTCTTGCTCATAACGCTCACGTTTGGGTGCCTTCTAGAGCAGCGCGTCGCGCTGCCGCGCCAGCTGCTGCACATGCATCAGCCGGCGGTCAAGTTCCTCGGAATCCGAGGAAGCGTCATCAGTTTTCGATTCCCTTCCCAGCTCGCGGATGGCCTGCCGTTCCTCGCGAATGATTCGGTCGCGCTGGAACGTGGCGAGGCAGTCCTCGATCGTGGGGCCCTCCTGCGGTTCGTCTCGGAACAGGATGCGGGTCAACAGTTGAGCGTCCTTGTCGGAGAGCTGTTCCAAAACCGAGGAGGCATCGACCCTTTCTTTTCGACGCGTCAGGTCCAGGATCACCGCAACGATCGGGGCGATATGGGTCGCCGCCAAGTCGGTTTCGTCGATCGATTCGACCAGACGTCGTCTTCCGTCCTCCGAACGCATCAGCAGGTGCACCAGGCGCACCTCGGCATCACGCAGCTTCTCGGCGGACGTTGCCGGGCGTTGTCGGACTTCACTCCGGGCCGTCTTGAGGGCCGTCTTGAGTTCCTGTAGCACCAGCTCGTCCTCGATCTGCAACGTGTCCGCGAGCCGTGTGGCCCACGACATGCGTTCGATGGCGTTTGTCAGCTTGGCCACGTGCGGCAGCACCGCATTGACCGCGGCCACCTTGGCCCGCGTGTCCGCCATGCCGTGCTCGGCGATCTGGCGGCGGACCAGGAATTCGAGATACTCCGGCGCTTCACGAACGAGCCGGCCGTACTCGGCCGCGCCCTGATCGCGGATGGTGTCGTCGGGATCGGTCCCGCCCGGAAGCTCGACGACGTGCACCTCGAAACCCTGCTCGAGCAACATGTCCAGCGAGCGCGCCGTGGCCTGCGCGCCCGCGGCGTCCCCGTCGTAGGAGACGCGAACGCGAGTGGTGTAGCGGGCCAGCAGCCGCGCCTGGGCCGGGGTGAACGCCGTGCCCAGCGAGGCGACGACGTTGTCGAACCCGGCCTGCAGCAGCGCGGCCAGGTCCATGTAGCCCTCGACGACGATGGCGAACCCCTCGCGGCGGATCGCCTCCTTCGCCAGATCGAGCCCGTAGAGATGATTCCCCTTGGTATACGCGGGAGTCTCCGGAGAGTTGATGTACTTGGGTTGGGCGTCCGCGGCGAGAGCGCGTCCGCCGAAAGCAACGACCCGTCCCTGGATGTCGCGGATCGGGAAGATGAGCCGGTCGCGAAAACGGTCGTACTCCCCGCTCCCGCTCTTGCGCGGCATCGCCAGCCCGGCCTTGACGATGTCGGCGGGCCTGGCTCGTTTCGCCACCAGATGCCCGCGCAACGCCTCCCAGTCGTCGGCGGCGTAGCCCAGGCCGAGCCGCTCGATCGTCGTCTCGTCGAGGCCGCGCTCGGCGAGGTAGTCGCGGCAGCCGCGACCCGCGTCGGCCGCCAGCAGTTTCTTGAAGAACGACTGGGCGAGTCCGTTGATCTCGAGCACGCGCTCGCGATCGTCGCCGCCCTTCTGCCGCACCGCGGGTAAAGGGACACCGAACCGCGTGGCCAGCGCCTCGACGGCCTCACCGAAGTTCAGCTTGTCGTAGAGCTGGACGAACTTGAAGATGTCGCCGCCGGTCTGGCAGCCGAAGCAATAGAACAGCTGGCTCTCGGGGTCGACGGAAAACGAAGGTGTTTTTTCCTGGTGAAACGGGCACAGCCCCTTCAGCCGGCGTCCGGCCCGCTTCAGGGGAACGTAATCCGAAATGACCTGAACGATATCGCCCGAAGCCCGAACGGCTTCGATGAAGTCCGGTGCGAAAGGTCCACCCACCTCTAAGGACCACCCAGCTTGGCAATGACGGCCGGGACGCCGTGGGCGCCCCGACCCGTCAGGTTTTTTTAACCGTTCATCCTGCGCTCTTGCGCGAGTCGCTTGAGCAGCTTCTTCCGTGCGGCGAGAGCCTTGCGTTTCTTCTTCACGCTCGGCTTCTCGTAGTGCTGGCGTTTCTTGATCTCGGTCAAGATGCCGGATTTCTCACACTTGCGTTTGAAGCGCTTCAAGGCGTTCTTGATCTCGGTCAAGATGCCGGACTTTTCGCACTTTCGCTTGAAGCGTTTCAAGGCGTTCTCGAGGGACTCGTCCTCCCTCACCTTGATCAGCGGCATGCGGTTAATCACCCCTTTCCTGAAGCTGTATTTGGCCGTCTTTCAGGCACAATCGGTCAGTCTAGCCCCTGGCGCAAAACTCCGCAAACCAGAGGCCCCGGGTTGCCCGCTTGCCGCCGTGGCATACGTCTCCCTAGCTCTCGGATCACGAAATCCCGGAAAATCACTCTCCTACCTTAAGCAACTCCCCCAAGGTGTGCCACTTATATGGAATGAAACAGCACCATCGTCAAGGTTTTTTTAATTTTTATAATTTATTTTACCTAAGCAATGGAAGCAATGGGGTCAAGTCTTGGCATGAGACACGTCGCACCACTGCTCGAATCGCGCCCGCCGACACTCGCCGGCCGGCGGGATTCCCATCCGGGTGTCTCATGCCAAGACTTGACCCCAGTCACCCCAGTCAGCGGTTGATCAGCGCCGCGGCGTATCCCGCGCCGAAACCGTTGTCGATGTTGACCACGGTCAGGCCGGTGGCGCACGAGTTGAGCATGGCCAGCAGCGCGGCCTCCCCTTCTCCACCCGCGCCGTAGCCGGTGCTCGTCGGGACTCCGATGACCGGGCAGTCCGTCAGGCCCGCGACGACGGACGGCAGGGCGCCCTCCATCCCGGCAACGACGACGATCACCCTGGCCTTGGCCAGTGTGTCCTTGTGCGCGAGCAACCGGTTCAGTCCGGCGACCCCCACGTCACGTATGTGGATCACCTTGTTGCCCATCACCTCGGCAGTGACGACGGCTTCCTCGCCGACATTTTGGTCGGACGTTCCTGCGGTCATGACCACGATGCCCGGTTTCTTCTTGCGAGCCTTCCCCACGCGTGCGAACAACGTGCGCGCGAGTGCGTTGTACTCGGCGCGCGGCAATGCGGCGGTCACGGTAGCCACCGCATCGTCCGCGACGCGTGTGACCAGCACGCTCTGACCGGCTTCGTTCATTCGCCGGACGATCTCCACGATCTGATCAGGGGTCTTGCCCTGTCCAAAAACGACCTCCGGGAAACCGCGACGCAATGCGCGTTCGAGATCGAGCGTCGAATGCTCGAGCTCGGCGATGCGCTCGACCTGCATCTGTTGCAGGGCTCGGTCGACGCCGAGCGCGCCGGCCTTGACGTCGCGTAAGAGCTTGCGGAGGCGTGCCTGGTCCAACGTGCGGTTCCTTTCTTGACGTCGCGGATGAGCCGTTGATTTACCCGTTGCGGTTCTTTAGTGTAGACCGTCTTTGAACCTTTGGGAGAGCACGAACGTGGGTCACGAAGTCGCCGAGAGAAGAGTAAACCCCCGAGTTTCTGCGGTTTTTGATCTCCAGGGCATCCCCGACGAGGGCGGTGTCGTGGCCCGAATGCAGGGTGCCGACCTGTCGCTCGGCGGTCTGCGATGCACATCGACCGCCGACTTCCCGGAGATGACGCAACTCGCGGTGCGACTCCTGCTTCCGCTGGCCGGCGAAAAACAAACCGAACCGGTCGACGTCAAAGCCGTCGTCGTTCGACGACACGAAATCCCATCGGCGACGAGCGACGACTTGCGTTACGAGCTCGCGTTGTTCTTCACCGGTCTCGAAGGTGACGCGAAGGATCGAATCAGTCGCTTCCTCGAAAGCTGAAACACTGTTGTCGACAGTGTTTCGTCACGATTCTCTCTTGACAGCGTGAACGGTGTCGCGTGTAATCGTCGACGTCAACGTTCGTGTTGGCGTATGACGTTTAGTTTTGTTCCGCGAAGGAGGTGAGGAAGAATGAACAAGGCGATGCTCATCGAAAAGATCGCGAAGGATGCAGGGATCACGAAAGTTGCCGCGGCGACCGCCATCGACAGCTTGATCCACGGCGTGTCCACCGCGCTCAAGAAAAACCAAAAGGTCACGCTGGTCGGCTTCGGCACCTGGGGTGTCAGCAAGCGCCGGGCGCGCGTCGGGCGCAACCCGCAAACCGGTGAAACCATCAAGATCAAGGCCAAGAAGGCCGTCAGGTTCAAGGCAGGCAAGGCGCTGGACGCCACGCTGAACCGCTAAAGACAAAAGATCTCAGGGCCCGGGGCGCCTCGCCGCCGCCGGGCCTACCCTTTCCCCATCCCAGCCTAGTCCGCCCCGCGAACGACCGGCAAGACGATCCGCGACGGATGCTCCGCGGATTGGTGCACGCTGTTGATCGCGACCACGCCCTCGGTTTCGTCGTAGTTGTTGCCGCCGGTGTTGAGGTTGCGGGCGAAGCGCGGGAAGTTGCTGCTCGAGACCTCGATACGGATCCGATGTCCCGCATCGAACGTCGCGCTGGTGACCAGCGGACCGAGGGTCAACTCGTAGATCTCGCCCTCTTCCATGAAGACTTCCTTGTCGTATCCCTCGCGGTAGCGCGCTCGCTGGATCGTCTCGTCGAGGTTCCAGGCGGCCCCGTCCGGCTCCACGTCGATGAGCTTGAGCGTGAAATCGGTGTCCCGGGCGCTCGAGCTGACGTAGAGCGTGATCTCGACCGGACCGCTGATTTCCAACTTCTCGTTTAGCGGTTCGCTCGTATAGACCAATACATCATGCCGCACCTCGATCCCGCGCTGGTCGAACGAACCCGGTTTGACGGCCCCGCCGGTGCAGCACACCCCGCCGCCGAGTGACGGGACCGGCACCTGCGGGTCGTAGTGCAAGGTGCTCTTGCCCGCCGCCTTGGGCCGGCTCGTCGACAACGTGCCGTCGCCGTAGAGGCTGTTCGCGCCCTCGTTGCTCGAGAGGTAGTAGGGCGTCATGCGGACCCCCGCAGGCGGCCAGTCGTCGGCATCCTGCCAGACGTTGTCCCCCATCGTGAAATAACGCACCCGAGGCGTGTCCTCGATGAAGCCGTTGTCCTCGTCCTTGAGCCAGAAGTCGAACCAGTCGAAGATCATCTCGTTGTAGTCCAACCGGGCGTCGCCGAAGTTGCGCTCGCCGACGATCGTCTCCTCGCTCCGCGAGAAGAAGCCGCAATGCGCGGTCGGGGCGATGACCATGAACTGGTTGTCCGCGACCTCCTTGTCGTCGACGCCGCGTACATGCTGATACAGCGCAACGTTGGGACCGATCGACACGTCGTACCAGGAGTTCAACCACAGCGCCGGGACCCCGAAGCCTTCGTTGTCGTGATACAGGCCGCCCTCGTACCAGATCGCATCGTCGGGCTTGCGCCGGATGAACTCGGCGTAGATCCCCTTCGGGCCCTCGACGTTCTCCATGATGTCGACCAGCGGCAGATGACGGATGGCCTCGCTCCACTCGACGTCGGGCATGTCGGGGGCGAGGTCGAAGTACAGCGAGAGCCGCTCGCGGTCCTCGCGCGACAGGTCCGACGGCAGCGTCGGCCGTTGCGTGTTCTGCACGCCGTAGAGCCACGTCGCGAAGAGCATCTGGAACACGCCGCCGCGGTACCAGTTGCCCTGCTCGTAGAACCCGCCGACACGGCCGATGCCCGCGCCGGCGGCCATCGGCACCATCGCCGCGTGCGCCGGATGGTCCATCGCGGCCAGCGCCATCTGCCACTCCGCGGAGGACGAGCAGCCGATCGTGCCGACCTTGCCGTTGGACCACTCCTGCGCCGCGATCCAGTCCAGCGCGTCGTAGCCGTCGGTGCGCGGCCGGCCGAGGATCTCCCACTCGCCCTCGGAGAAGTACTTCCCCCGCTCGTTCTGGATCACGAACGCGTAGCCGTTCTCGATCGCCTGCTTGGCCGTGCGCGAGCGCGATCCGCGCAGCTCGTTGTAGTTGTAGGGTGTGCGCCAGAAGATCGTCGGGAACGGACCGTCCGCCTCCTTGGGGAGGTAGATGTCGGTCGACAGGCGAACGCCGTCGCGCATGGTGACCCAGGCTTTGAGCTCGACCGATGCGATCTCCTCCATTTCTTCGCGGGAGGAACCCTGGGACAGCCCGGGCAACGCGGTGGACAGGAGGAGCGAGAGAACGAGGACCCTGGATTGTTTTCGCATCCGCGAAGCATACCCTCAATACGCGGTGACCCCGGGCCGGGGTACAATCCGATGGCACGCGGGTCGTTTGCAGATCAGATGGCGAGGGGAAGCGGCAGGCGCTGAGTTCTGCCCGCAAAGGAGACCAGGATGGCGCAGAAGATTCCCGAGGGGTTCAATACGGTCAGCACCTACCTGATCGTCAAGGATGCCAAGGAAGCGATCGATTTTTATCAAAAGGCGCTCGGCGCGGAAGCCGGCGCCCACATGCCGGGCCCCGGCGGCCAGGGCACGATGCACGCCGAGATACGGATCGGTAACTCGACGGTCATGCTCTCCGATGAAAACCCGGAGTGGGAGATGAAGGCACCGGAGACGCTCGGCGGGAGCCCCTCCAGCATGCACCTCTACGTGGAAGACGCCGACAAGGCGTTCCAGCGCGCGGTCGATGCCGGGTGTCAGGTCACGGCTCCGATGATGGATGCCTTCTGGGGCGACCGCTACGGCAAGGTGATGGATCCGTTCGGTCACCAGTGGGGCTTCGCGACACACGTCGAGGACGTTCTTCCGGAGGAGATGGGGAAGCGTGCCGCCGCGTGGTTCGCGGAGATGGCCGAGGGCGAATGCCCCGAGTAGCTCGGCTCCCCGGTTAATCCGTCGATGCGCTGGAAGACCATCGCCGCCGAGATCGAGCGAACGGCGACGGCGCGTGGCCGGGCCACGTCCGGGCGCTTCTCGATCGAGGGGCTGCGGCTGATCGAGCGGGCGTTCGCCGCCGGCGTCGGAATCGAGTCCGTGCTGGTCGCGGAGTCGGCCCTCGCGCGTGACGACTCGCGCGTGCGAAAGTTGCTCGACCGGCTCGTCGCGGCCGACGTCGAGGTGCTCGAGACTCCGGACATCGGCCTGTCGCACGTCCTCGAGGGACGGGAGACGGGAGCGATGGCGGCGCTGTTGAGGCTGCCGGAGTCGACGTCGCTGGAGTCCGTCCTGCCGTCGAGCGGTGCGGTACGCGTCCTCGCCGCGATCGGGGTCGACGACCCTGGAAACCTCGGTGCGCTGGTCCGAACCGCGCTCGCTGCCGCCGCCGACGCCTTCGTGATCAGCGGTCCCGGCGATCCCTACCACCCGCGGGCTTTGCGTATCTCACGTGGCAGCCTGTTCCGGATTCCCGTGGTCCGTTTCGATTCGACGAGGGAGCTCCTCGCCGAGTTCGAGGCCTGCGGCGTCGGGACACTCGCCGCGGTCACACTCGAAGGTGACGATCTGGCGACCGTGCAACTCGCGCCGGAGGCGCGGGTGGCGATCTGCGTCGGGTCGGAGGCCTTCGGCCTGTCCGGAGATCTGGTCCGTCAAATGGAGCGCGCCGTCTCGATCCCGATGGCCGACGGGGTGGACTCCTTCTCCGTGCACGCCGCGGCGGCGATCCTTCTCTACACGTTGCGGAAGTAGGGCCAGGCGCGTTTAGCCGTCGCCGACCGCGCGGATCTTGCTCTTGATCAGGACCAACGCGAACCCGTAGGACAGGCGGGCCGCCAGCTCGAGATCCTGTTTTTCGCTGGTTGGCAACCGGAGGTGCTCCCCGCAGTCGCCGTAGAGGATTCCGACGAGACGCCCGTTGACCTCGATGGGTGTCAAACTTGCTTCCGCCGGATACCCCAGTCCGAGTTGCCCGAAGAACGGGACGTAGGCCGGTTCGATCGGCATTCGTCCGTGGAAGGCGGGGTAGATGGTCAGCAGCTCCAGCGGATTCCCGGAGACCGGTGAAACGGCGAAACGGTCGAGCGCGCGCGTCCGATCGTCCCAGCCCCGATGGCCCCAGACCGTCGCCACGTTGTCCTTGACCCGGAACAGGATGCAGTGGTGGAACCTGATGGCCGCTTCGTCGAGCACGGCGTCGATCGAATCCTGCGGCTGTTCGGCAAGACAGAGTCGATCGGCGAGTGTTTTGGCGGGGAGACCGACGCCCGTCGGATGCTCCATCTCCTCGGCGATGTCTCTCCAGTTCCGGCCGTAGCCTTCGCCGCTCATCGAACCGAACTCACTCATCACGACCCTCAATGGCGGGGCCCCCCTGCGACGTCCGACTCCCCGAAGCCGTTCGCCGGAGGAGGACTCCATTTGACCCTTAGGTAAGGATGAAACGCGGAGAATCCATGTGCCGTTTCGTAATCGAGGGCGGATTCCTGCCCGCACGACCCGGAAAATCCGGACCTCGTGGGAGAATCCGAAAATCCGATGACGCACGCTCGCTCGATATGTCCGGACTGTCATCAGCAGCATGCGATTCCCGCGCTGCCCGGCGGCCGCTGCGTCGCACGCTGTTCCCACTGCCGCAGATTGTGGCCACCCGGCGTCGCGGGAGAGACGACGGCCGGCCGGGAGCGCTGCGCCGACCACCCCGGCCGGAGGGCGCGCCGCGTTTGCGAACGCTGCGACAAGGCGTGGTGCGAACCCTGTACGCGACGTGCCCGAGCGCCGGGCTTCCAGACGGCTCTTTCACCGTGTTGCAGGGAGGGCCTCGTCCCGATCGCCGAAATCGAAACGACCCGGCCGTTCTGGACCGAGCTTCCCTCGGTCCTGGTCTACGCGCTGCGCGGCGGGAGCCCCTTCGTGCTGCTGTTTCTCTTCCTCGGCGGCTTTGTCCCGGTCCTCGCCTGGACGATTCCCGTGTTCGCGGCCGCGTACGGGGTCCACGTCACGCGCCGTTCCGCGAATGATCCTTACTCGGCGCCGGACTTCCCGGAGCCCGACGACATCCTCGTCGACTTCCTGTTCCCGTTGTTCCGACTTCTGGGCGCGAGCGCGATCGCCTTCTCCCCCTGGCTGCTGTACCTGCAATTCGGGCCGGAAACACCCGACCCCTACGTGCAGACCTTCGTTCTCGTCGTGGGATTGTCGGTCTACCCCGTCATCGTGCTGAACTCGACGATCCGGAACCGGTTGTTCGAGGCGCTCGCCCCTGCCGACCTGGCGCGCACGATGCGCTCGATGGGGCCGGATTACCTCGCTCTCGTCGTCGCGTTCGGCGCGTTCGTGCTGGCGTGGAAGATGACGGGGCGGATCGCCGACATCAACGACGGACTGGCCCTGCTGATGCGCTTCGCGCGGTTTTATCTGCTGGTCACCATCTTTCACGTTCTGGGGCGGGCCGTCTGGCAGACACGGGACCGGATCGATTGGGGCGTCTAGGGCAGCCGGGCGTATCTTTGGCGTATGGACGCGAGTCTCGGAAAGGTGGACGTGGCGATCGTCGGTGGCGGCGTGGTCGGCATCGCCTGCGCGCTCGAGCTGGCGCGGCGTGGTACTTCGGTCCGCGTGCTCGAACGCGGCCGGCTGGGTCACGGCTGCTCGTACGGCAACGCCGGCTGGTTGACGGCGTCGCTCGCCCTTCCCCTCGCTGCACCGGGGCAAACGTTCAAGGCACTGGCCTGGCTGCTCGACCGCGAGAGCCCGTTCTACATCCGTCCGCGCCTGGATCCCGCTCTCGCCGCGTGGCTCGTGCGCTTCCTGATGAGCAGCCGGCGAGCGCCGTTCGAGCGCGGGGCGGAGGCGTTGATCGAGCTGAGCCGGCGCAGCGTGGACTTCTGGGAGCGGCTCGCGAGCGAGACGACGGAGCCGTTCGGCTTCGAGCGCAACGGCCTGCTCGCGGTCTACGAGAGCAAGCAGGCGTTGGCCTTCGCGCGAAGACGCGCGGCGCTCACGGCGCGCTTCGGCATCCCCCACGAGGAGTGGACCGCGGAGCAGGTCCGCGACCGAGAGCCGGCGATCCGCGGCCTTTCGGTCGGAGGATTGTTCTTCCCCGAAGACGCGCATTGCGAACCCTACGGTGCGGTGCGAGCGCTGATTAGCGAGGCGCGCCGACTCGGTGTTCGGTTCGACGAGCAGGCCGAGGTGCTCGACGTGTCGTCGAACGGAGCCGGCGACCACCTGCGAACGGCGCGGGGCGTCGTTCACGCGAAGGAGATCGTCGTCGCCGCGGGTGCCTGGTCCGGATCGTTCGGACGCCGGCTGAACCTCCGGCTGCCGATGCTGGGCGCCAAGGGCTACTCGCTCCTGGCGCGCCGCGTGGAGCCGCATCCCGTGCGCTCGATCTACCTCACGGAACGCAAGATCGCGGTCACCCCGCATGCCGAGACGCTGCGCATCGCCGGCACGCTGGAGCTCGTCGGGGAGGATCTCTCGATGGATGCGCGGCGCGTCGGCGCGATCGTTCGCGACGCCCGCGCGATGCTGGAGGTCGGCGAGCTGTCGACCGCCGACGCCGACGTCTGGCGCGGCCTGCGCCCCTGCATGCCCGACGGGATGCCGGCCATCGGTCGCACCCGTGGGGCACGCAACGTATGGCTCGCCACGGGTCACCAGATGACCGGTTTGAAGACGGCCCCCGCGACCGGCCGCCTGCTGGCCGAGCTGATCTGCGGCGAGGCTCCCTCCGTCGATCCGGCCCCGTTCCGCGCCGACCGCTTCTAGGGCCTACCCGGCCTCGACCGCACAGGCGTAGTTGGGCAGCTCCCAGCGGTACTCGTGCTCGAAGACCAGGGAGGTCTCGATGTGCACCACCTCGGGCCGCGTCGAGAAGGACTCCAGCACAACGGTGCGCAGGTGCTCCGCGTCGCGGACCGCGACGTGGACGAGAAAATCGTTCGCCCCACCGACGTGATAGTTCGCGACGACCTCCGGCAAAACGGCCACGTGGCGGCGAAACTCCTCGATCAGCTCGCGGGAGTGCTTGGCGATGCGGATGGCGACCATCGCCTCGAGCCCGATGCCCAGCGCCGCGGGATCGACCTCGGCGTGGTAGCCGCGCAACACCCCGTCCGACACCAGGCCGCGCACGCGTTCGAAAGACGTCGAGGGCGCCAGGCCGATCCGCGCGGCCAGCTCCTTATTAGATACCCGAGCATTCTTCTGCAGCTCGGCCAGGATTTCGCAGTCCGTTCGGTCCAGCTTGGTTTTTGCAGGCATTCTCGAATTCTATTCGATTGAAAGGTCCAAATCAAAGGACTATTCTATTTCTTGGCACTTTCTACGAATCTTATTCAACTCGGGCAGGGAGAAACCTCATGAAATTCGACCCGATCCGTTCCCTGGCGGACATGCGGCACGAGTTCGGCGAGCACGGCGGCGTGAACATGTCGATCGAGACCTCCACGACCTACACCGTGATGGACCCGGCCACGATGCCGGAGATCTTCAGGGGCCAGCGCAGCCCCGATCATGGCGGCTGTTACCTCTACGGGCGGCACTTCAACCCGACGGTCTACGTTCTCGGTCGGCAGATCGCCGCGCTCGAAGGGGCCGAGGCGGGTTACTGCACCGCCAGCGGGATGGGCGCCATCTCCGCGACGATCCACCAGCTCTGCAACGCCGGCGATCACATCGTGTCGAGCGACACGGTGTACGGCGGCACCTTCGCGCTGTTCCACGAGTACATGCCCGCGAAATCCGGGATCGACGTGACGTTCGTGAACGCCAGCGATCTCGACGCGGTCGCGGCCGCGATCAACGAGTACACGCGTGTGCTCTACGTGGAGACGCTGGCCAACCCGACGCTGCGCGTGGCCGACATCCCGGCGCTTTCGCGCCTGGCCCGCGCGAACGGCATCAAGCTGGTCGTCGACAACACCTTCTCCCCGCTGATCGTCTCGCCGATCCAGCTCGGCGCCGACGTGGTGATCCACAGCTTGACCAAGTTCATGAACGGCGCCTCCGACATCGTCGCCGGGTCGATCAGCGGAACGACGGAGTTCGTGACCAGCCTGATGGACCTGCACCAGGGTTCGCTGATGCTGCTCGGGCCGACGCTCGATCCGCGGGTGGCCTACGACATCAGCATGCGGTTGCCGCACCTCGGCCTGCGCATCGCGGAGCATTCGCATCGTGCGCTCGAGTTCGCGCACAGGCTCCAGGACATGGGCATCCGCACGATCTACCCGGGGTTGCGGAACCATCCGGATCACGATCTCCTGAAAGAAATCGGTAACGAGGCCTACGGAGCGGGAGGCGTGTTCTGCATCGACATGAAGGTGCGCGGCCGCGCCTACGAGCTGATGGACCGGCTGCAGAACAAGCAGGGCTTCGGCTACATGGCCGTGAGCCTGGGCTACTTCGACACGTTGATGTCCACGCCGGCCAGCTCGACCTCGAGCGAGATTCCGGACGAGCACCGCGACAGCGTCGGGATCTCGCCCGGTCTGGTACGCATGTCGATCGGCTACACCGGGACCCTCGAGCAACGCTGGCAACAGCTGGCCACCGTGCTCCAGGAAATGGGCGTCGCCGCCGTGACCTCCGCCTACTGACGCGTGGGGTCAGGTCTTGAATCTTGCATCGGGTAGGTGCGGTCGGGATCCGCGGCCCGGGGGGAACCTGAATTCAAAAATATTCTTGTTTTTAAATTAAAAATAGAGTATATTTTTGAATATGAACAAGAAAGGCCGAAAGCCGAAGATTTTCATCATCCGCGAGGAAGCGCAGCGTCGTGCGTTCACCTCCCCCATCCGGATGGAGCTGATCGGCCTGTTCAGCGACGGGAAGCCGCTATCCGTGGCCGCGATCGCCGAGCGCATGGGGCGTCCGGCCACGGCGATCCACTACCACGTGCGCTTGCTGGAAACGGCCGGGCTGCTGAAACGCGTCGGTAAGAAACAGTCCGGCCGCCGCCCCGAGACGCTCTACATTCCCGTCGCCGACCTGTTCAAGATGGAGGCGGATCGGGAGGCCCCCGAGAAGACCGCCGCGGCCGCACTCAAGACCATGTCCACCGCCTTCCGCATGGCCGAGCGCGACATGAAGGCGGCGTTCACCAACCCGAACTCCAAGAGCGCCGGGCCGTACCGCAACGTGTTCGGGGCCCGCGTGCACTGCCGGCTGTCGAAGAAAGAGCTTGCCGAGCTGAACAAGCACCTGCGCGGCATCGAGAAACTGCTGTCGCGTTCCCACCGGGCCCACGAGCCGTCCCCGGACGACGCGTTCGTGTCCTTCACCGTGGCCTTGATGCCGCTACGCAACCGGGAGGTTTCGTCATGACACCCATGTGGATCGATCACGTCGTCTTCGGACTGCTTGCCGTCGTGTTCCCGATCTGGGGCTATTTCTGGCTCCGCAAGCGCAAGGCCCTGATTCTTGCGGGACACAGCGAGCTGCGAGTCAAGATGTATCGCAGGCTCGTCGTCGAGGAATGGGTGATGGCCGCCGTGTTGCTGATCGGCTGGTTCGCGCTCGGCCGCGGTTCCGCGGCGATCGGCTTGATCCCCCAGAGCGGCACGCCGGCGTGGGCCGGCTACGGATTGGCCGCGCTGCTCTGCGTCGTGCTCGTGTTGCAGATGCGATCCGTCACGCGACAGCCGGAGGCCCTGGAGAAGCACCGCAAGCAGCTCGGTGGCCTGTCGTTCATCCTGCCCCACACGGTGAGAGAGCTGAAGGCGTTTGATGCCGTCTCCGTCACGGCCGGCATCTGCGAGGAAGTGATCTATCGCGGCTACTTGATCGCGTATTTGATGGCCGCGCTCGGGTCGCCGTTCTGGGTCGGCGCGCTGCTCTCCTCGGTCGTTTTCGGGGTCGCCCACTCCTATCAGGGACCGGCCGGCATCCCGCGCACGGCGGCGGTCGGCGGAATGCTCGCTTTGCTCTACGGCCTGACCGGATCGCTCTGGGCGCCGATGCTCGTACACGCGGTGATGGACATCACGAGTGGGCGCATCGCGTACGCCGTCGTGAACGACACCACCCCCGAGTCCCCCCGCACGATCGCGACCGCCGGTGACGCGGTGGGAGAGTTGAGCTCATGACGGCGACCCGGATCGTGATCCTGGTCCTCACGGTCATCGTCCCGTGGATCCTCGTCGCCTGGGTGCTCTAGCACGAGAAGTCCCCGACAGCCGTAACCGTTAGAATCGACCCGTGATTCGGTTCGACAGCGTGACACGTGAGTTCGCGACCCCGGGGGGTGGCATGGTCATGGCCGTGCGCGAACTCTCGTTGGTGGTCGAGACGGGCGAGACCGTCTGCCTGATCGGCCCCAGCGGCTGCGGCAAGACGACGACGATGAAGCTGGTCAACCGGCTCATCGAGCCGACCAGCGGGACGGTCCGCGTCGACGGGCGCGACGTCCGCGAGCAGGACCCGATCGCGCTGCGCCGTGGCATCGGCTACGTGATCCAGAGCGGCGGGTTGTTCCCGCACATGACCGTCGAGCGCAACGTCGGGTTGCTCTGCGAGGTCGAGGGCTGGGAGCCGGAGAGCGTGCACCGGCGCGTCGACCAGCTGCTGGAGCTGGTCAACCTGGCTCCGGCCGAGTTCCGGGGACGGCGCCCCGGCGAGCTCTCCGGCGGTCAACGCCAACGCGTCGGCGTGGCCCGCGCGCTCGCGCTCGATCCGTCGATCGTTCTGATGGACGAGCCGTTCGGGGCGCTGGACCCGATCACGCGCGACCAGCTTCACGACGAGTTCACCGCGCTGAAGGCGACCGTCAGGAAGACGATCGTGCTCGTGACGCACGACATGCGCGAGGCCTTCAAGCTCGGCGACCGCATCGCGTTGATGGAACGTGGCGAGCTCGTGCAGATCGGGACACCGGCCGAGCTCCGTGAACGACCCGCCTCCCCCTTCGTCGAGACGTTCCTGCGCAGCCATCTCGGGGGAGCCGATGCGGGCTAGGTTCCTCGCGCTCTGCCTGCTCGCCGCCCCGGCGTTCGCGCAGGAGGTGGACACGATCGCCATCGGCAGCAAGGCGTTCACGGAGAGCCGGCTGCTCGCCGAGATCCTGGCGCAGCTCGTCGAGGAGCGAACCGAGCTCCGCGTCGAGCGACGGTTCGGTCTCGGCGGGACGATCATCGCGTTCGAAGCTTTGCGAACCGGTGAGATCGACCTGTACCCCGAGTACACCGGGACGGGCTGGACGGTTCAGCTCGGTCGCACGGAAACCGTCAGCGACCCGCTACGCGTCTACGCGCACGTCGCGGCCGAGTTCCAGCGCCGTTTCGACATCACCTGGATGCAGCCGCTCGGCTTCTCGAACAGCTACGCCCTGGCGATGGAGGAAAGCGTCGCCGCCGAGCTCGGCGTCGTGAGCATCTCGGACTTGATCCCGCACCAGCAGCGGTTGCGCGCCGGGGTCAGCCACGAGTTTCTCAACCGCGGCGACGGCTTCCCCGGGCTGGCCGAGACGTACGGCCTGGAGATCGCCGACGTGCGCGGGATGGAGCACGGGCTCTCCTACCAGGCGCTGACGTCGAAACGAGTCGACCTCATCGACACCTACACGACCGACGGCAAGCTGGCGGAGCTGGACCTGCGCCTGCTCGAGGACGACCGCGGCTTCTTCCCTCCCTACGACTGCGCGGCGATCGTGCGCAACGATACGCTCGACGCCCACGCCGAGCTCGGTCCCCTGCTCGACGAGCTGGCCTTCCGCATCGACGACACGCGGATGCAGCGGCTCAACTTCGAGGTCGAGGAGAAGAACGGCAGCTTCGTGGAGGTGGCGCGCAGCTTCCTCGAGGAGGAACGGCTGTTCGATGCCGCCACCGCCCCGGCCGCCGTGTCCTTCGGGGAACGGGCCGACATGGCGCGCTGGGTGGTGCAGCACATCACGTTGACGTTGATCGCCGTGCTGCTTGCCGTGATCGTCGCGATCCCGTCCGGGATCCTGCTCACCCGGAAACGCGCGCTCGCGGGTCCCGTGCTGGGCGTCGCCGGCGTGATCCAGACGATCCCGAGTCTGGCGCTGCTCGCGTTCATGATCCCGCTGCCGGGCCTCGGCCTCGGCGCGCGCTCCGCGATCGCCGCCCTCTTTCTGTATGCGTTGCTGCCGATCGTGCGGAACACCTACACCGGCATCCGCGAAGTCGACCCCGACCTGCTCGAGGCCGCGACCGGCATGGGCCTGACCGACTCGCAACGATTGTGGAAGATCGAGCTACCCCTCGCGACCCGCACGATCATGGCCGGTATCCGCACGTCGACCGTGATCAGCATCGGCGTCGCGACGCTCGCCGCTTTCATCGGTGCGGGCGGGCTGGGCGAGCCGATCCTGACCGGCCTTCAGCTCAACGACATCTCGCTGGTGCTGTCCGGCGCGATCCCCGCCGCGCTGCTGGCGATCGTTGCGGACTTCGGCTTGGGGTTGGTGGAACGCGCACTCGCGCGGTAGTGGGGTCAGGTCTTGAATCTTGAGTGAAGATTCAAGACCTGACCCCGTCAGTCCCAGTCGTCGACGAGGATCGCGTGGTCGATCTCGGGGTCGATCCGGGTGACCACGAGGAAGCGGTCGCCGTCGGGGTGCGGTTCGAACATGTCGCGGCGGATCTTGGGCCGGAACAGCACCCGGGGCTCGCCGACGGGCCGGCTCTCGGAGGCGAGGTCCATCGGAACGCTGACCAGCTCGCCGGTCGGCGACACGAAGAAGATCTCGCGGCCGTCCGCGCTCCACGTCGCGTTCGTCCCACCGTCGCTGGAGACCCGGAAGCGTTCGGTGCGCTGCGGGAAGCTGTCGATGTAGATCTCCCAGCGGCCCGTCTCGGTCGACTGGTACACCAGCCACTCGCCGTCCGGGGAGAACTCGGCTTCTTCTTCGTTGTCCGGGCCGGCGAGCCACTCCGTCACCGTGCCCGTCGAGGGGTCGTAGTAGAGGATGTCGCTGGACGTTTCGCCGTGCTCGTGGAACGCGAGGATCCCCCCGGGCGACACGCTGCTGGTTCCCTTCTCGAACTCGGTCGCGTGGACGAGCTCGGGCGAGCCGCTTCCGCGAAGGTCCTGCGCGTACACGTCGGGTGTGCGGAAGAAGTAGACCGTTTGCTCGTCCGGCGACCACTGCGGCTGGGACTCGTCGATCGGGTGGTCGGTCAGCCTGCGGGAGGATCCCCGCACCAGGTCGAAGATCCAGATGTCCCCTTCGGTTTCGTAGGTCGAGACGTCGAGCAACAGCCGGCGGCCGTCGCCGGACAGCCGCGGGTTGTAGAGGTCTCCCACGATCCCGGTGCGCTCGACCACGTTTCCGTCGCGGTCGAACCAGACCATCTCGGTCTTCAGGGGCTCGCCGGTTCCCTCGAGGTAAACGATCCGGGCGCGGTCACGAGCCGCCGTGAACAGCCCGTGGAAGGGGAAGTTGGTCTCGAAGACCGGGTCCGCGACGACGATCGGGGCCGCGCTGAACTCCAGCGCCTCGGTGTCGAACGGCCGCGCGAGCAGGCGCGGCCCGTCGTGGTAGAGGACGTGCCCCGCCGAGTAGACCGCGTTGGACTTCAGGTCGACCAGCAGGCGGGCTTCCGGGGAGCCCAGCCTGGCGAGGTAGATGCCGGCCTTCTCGGCGTCCGTCGACTCGACCAGGAAGTGTTCGCCGTCGGGCAGGAAGTCCACGCTGTCGCAGCTCGCGCTTCCGAGGACGTCGATTTCGACGTTGCCGAGGACCCCGGTCTCGACGTCGACCGAGAGCACGTCGCTCGTGGCATACGAACAGAGAAGAATGACACCCGCGCGGTTCCAGCTGCCCGACGCGCCGACGACCTCGACGACGATGCGAGGCTGCGGGTCGTTGGGCGCCATGCGCTTGAGGTGCGTACCCGTGTGGAACGCGATCTCCTCACCATCGGGGGACCAGAATGGCTCCAGCGCGCCCTCGGTGCCCGGGAGCTCCTGCGCCGCTCCCGCGGACAGCGTGCGCAGGTAGAGCTTCCGATTGCCGTCGGCGTCGATCGCGGCGTAGGCCAGGCGCGTGCCGTCCGGCGACAGCGCCAGGTCCACGCCCAGCACTCCGAACGACGCACCGGCGACGGTCGAGATCTCGCTCACCGTGCGGGTCTTCTCGATGGATGCAGAGGTCCGCGGCGGGAGCGTCACGTGTCGAGCGACGGCGCCGATCGCGATGCCCGCAATCAGCAGCCCGACCGCGAGCGGGGCGAGCCTGCGCGGCTCGACGGCCACGGCGTTCGCTGCCTCCGGCGGGCTTTCGTCGAGGGCGCGCTCCAGCTCGTAGCGCAGGTCTCCCGCGTCCTGCCAGCGGTCGCGCGGGTTCTTGGCCAGGCTGCGTCGGAGGATACGGCCGAGTGCCGCCGGTGTGGACTCGGGCAAGGCATCCCAGTCGGGNNCCCGAGAGCATCTCGAACAGGATGCAACCGAGCGCCCAGATGTCGGCGCGCTTGTCGACGGGCTTGCCGCGCGCCTGTTCGGGAGACATGTAAGCCGCCGTGCCGAGCAACGTGCCGGCGACGGTGCCGAGCGAGGTGACCGTCGGGGAGGCGCTCGGGTCGCCGCTCGCCGACCCGGCCACGTCCTGGACCGCGGTCTTGGCCAACCCGAAGTCG
>JABAOH010008587.1_pt1 | contig 73782 bp, 59 predicted proteins | sample 7062181 | NCBI WGS metagenome assembly JABAOH01 (sample SAMN14538630, study PRJNA623070) | marine sediment metagenome | biome: marine biome [ENVO:00000428]; feature: marine pelagic biome [ENVO:01000023]; material: deep marine sediment [ENVO:00002113]; isolation source: pool of 5 deep marine... | reverse complement strand
GTGCGGTTGGGTCAGGAACGCGTCAACAGAGCAAAGCCCCGTTATACCTGGATCTGGCCAGGTATCACCTAATGACTCTGATGGTGGGTGAGGAATCAGAGGATATTGCTCTGCCGTTGGTAGAGGAGGCGATAGACCGGTATCTAGACTCGGGCCAGACCGGCGGCTTGAGCCAGTCGGTGAGCATAGTTGCGCTCCAGCGTTGGCGGCGGGCGCAGCGTAGCGCGGTGGACTCAACGGAACGTCAACACGCTACTGGCAAACTTCAAACTCCGACAAACCCGGTCCGAAATCACCTTGCGGAGCCAACGCAGGCGGGGACATTACCGGCATCCATCGAACCGCCGATGGCCTGAAGGCCATGACTCGCCAGTGCGAGCGCCCTCCAAGCCGGACGCCCCACCGACGAGCAGGGCCCACGACCAGCGACGGGAAGCTGTCAAATAGCTGCCGAATCGAGGGTGACGGCATGATCGCCCGCAACGTCTGCCTTGTTAGCCGCCAGGGTCGATCCCCAAAGAACCCACAAGAGCAATGGGCCGCTCGTAGTACTGGCGGTTGGAGTGCTGTTGTTAGCAAAACACAGGAGGTCACCATGAGATTCAAAGGACTACCTTTTGCTCTGGTCGGATTCGCCGTCGTGGCAATGGGTTGCGCGGATGACGGAGTGCTCGGTCCAGATCCCGAGCTCAAATTGCTGGAAAAGCGGGCGATCACGGGGCCACAGGAGGTCGAAGGAGCGACCGGACCGGGATCCCTATACAAACTCTTCTACCCTGCGGTATGGAACGGCGACCTGGTCATCTACTCGCACGGTTACGTAGCCCCTGGCGAGCCCATCGCTCTTCCCGATGTGGATCCCCTGCCTGCTATCCTCACCGGATTCGGCTATGGAGTGGCGTACTCGAGCTTTTCGGAGAACGGGTACGCGGTCAAAGACGCGGTTCAACGCACCCGCCAACTCCGTGGCATCTTTGCATCGCGATTTGGGATGCCAGACAGAACCTATCTGGCCGGTCATTCGGAGGGCGCCCTCATCGCGCTGATGCTGGCGGAGAAGAACCCCAAGCTGTTTGACGGCGCTCTTCCGATGTGCGGGCTCGTGGGGGGCGGGCCACTGCAGGTCGAGTACCTCCTGAACCTGCGCGTGCTGTTCGACTACTTCTTTCCGGGAGTCATTCCCGGCACGGCTTTCGAGATTCCGGAAGGGCTGGATTTCGATGCGCATGTGGTACCGGCCGTCACCTGGGCCATCTGGACCTTCCCCTTGCTAGCGGCTGAAATGGCAGGCGTAGATCAGCTCGGGATCCAGTACACCACCCCCGATGAACTTGTCGAGATCATCCTGTCCGGGCTCTACTACAACATCGTTGGCACCGAAGACCTGCTCGGGCGGACCCACGGCCGCATCATGGTGGGCAACATGGACACTGAGTACACGGGCTCCTCCGATGACGACGCCCTCAATGACGGCGTTCAGCGTTTCGCAGCCACCCCCGACGCCGCGAACTACCTGGAGCATTGGTACCAGCCCAGCGGCAAGCTGGCCATTCCCGTGGTCACCTTACACACGACGCGAGACGGTGCGGTGCCGTTCTTCCACGAGGCCGCTTACGCAGATCTGGTCTCAGCCGCAGGAAGATCCGACATGTTGCTGCAGCGGTCCGTGGACCGATCCGGCCACTGCGCATTCACGGTTCCGGAACAGGTCGGCGCATTCCTCGAGCTAAAGACATGGGTGGAGACGGGGTTGAAGCCAACGCCGTAGGGTGACGGCTGGGCAAGCCGCAGGTCACAGGCTCGAGCGAAGGCCTCCGGAGCGCTCTCGGCGCCCTCGAAGTCGTTGTAGTCGCCATCTTCGCCGCTGAGTACTTGCTGCGGCTTGCCGTCACAGACAGGAAGCTGCGCTTGGTGTTCAGCTTCTTTGGCCCTGTCGACTTGGCAGCGATCTTGCCCTTCCACCTCGCGACGGGCATCGACCTTCGGTCGATCCGAGTCTTCCGACTCTTGCGCCGCTTCCGCGCCGTCAAGCTCGTACGCTACAGCCGCGCCATTCAGCGTCTCGTGGGTTTGCACTGGAGGGGCAGGTATATCGCGGTTACGCGGAATTGGACTCTTTCTGGCGAGCAGGCTTCGCCAGCGCTGACCGCATAGACATTACGAATCCGACTCGCGAACCATGGTCTGGACGGCCGATGTCGTATGTCTAGTGGAACGGGGGTCTTCAGCGTGACGGATTCTGCCGGGGTGACCAGCCCCGAGACTGCGTTTGCACTCACTACGACCTGAGTACGTCGTGACGGAGAGTGGAGGGTGCTGCTCGGCCACGAGTCCTGGCCGCCGCCCGAGTCCACGTAGCGTCTTCTCCGAACCCACCACCGATATCGCAGCCCCGAGCGTCCGAGCGGTGTTCGGGGCTTTCGGTCCTTGCCCGGCTTCCCGCCAACGGCTACCGCGTAGTGCAGCAACACCTGACTGACGTGCACGTCGCGCGCCGCGAGCTGAGCTAGGTCGCGCACCGCTGACGGACTTGTGCGAGCTTGGGTGCTGGAAGAACCCGCAGACGGTTCTCAAGTCCTACCAGCGGCCTGACGAGGCGACGATGCGGGATGCCCTCCGGCAACGCAGGGCGATCGAGGGCTCGTGAATCGACAGCAGATCCGACAGCAGCCGTGAAACACGAAGCCCTGCCTGAACCCGAACTCCAAGCAGGGCACTGCATTGCGAAATGGGCCAGGGAGGAGTTGAACCTCCGACCTCACGCTTATCAGGCGTGCGCTCTAACCACCTGAGCTACTGGCCCCCTTGGGAAGCCGTAATCTAGACGAATCCGTAGCCGGCTTCTACCCCACACCGCACAAGGCATGACGGCATACACGGCAAGCGGCACGGATGCTGCACTGCTGTCATGACGTCTTGCCGTCATACCGTCGCCTCACTCCCAGTTCTCACGCCGGCGAGACGGCCGCGGCTCGTCCTCATGGTCGTCGTACTCCTCCTCGTACTCCTCGTACTCATCTTCGTCCTCATCGTACTCGTCGTCGTACTCGTCGTCTTCCTCGAAGTCATCGTACCCAACGTCGCCCTCATCGTCGTCGTCATACTGTATCACGACCACCGGCGAGTCCGACACTTGCCAGGGCAACATGGTCTCCTCCGAAACCCTCATGCGAATTGGTGAAAAGCACGACCCCCCAACTGCCCACCCTGCATGGCCCTCTCCACAACGGCCTCCACCGCACGCCTCCGAGAGCCGGCTCGAGGCTGCCCGGGTGGGGAACTCGAGCTAGACGCCCACCTCGGACGCCATCGTCCGCATACTGGTAATCTTGTTACCTCTATTCAAGCTCCCGTCAAGCCCCCCCAACCGGCCTGCCCGGTGCGCTGCCACGGCGCAGCAGCAAGAGGCCGGTACTCGCACGGGATAGCAGTCTCATGCCCGCGTCGCTCGGCCTCCGCTCACGCCTGATGGCTGGCGGCTGAAGGCTGAGGGCTAAGGCCTGAACGCTCTATTCCGCGCCGCGACACTCTCGCTCTCTTCCGGGGGACACGACGGGCTCCGCTCGATCTGGATCGTGACGTGGTGAATTCCGAGATCAGCCATCCGGGTTTGCACGGTCTCAAGCACCCGCTGGCTGTTCCCGGGGTCACACACCACCGCGTGCCCACTCATCGCCACCACCCCGCTGGTGAGGGTCCACACGTGGAGATCGTGCACCTCGTCCACGCCGGGGATGGTGGCGATCCGCTTCTCCACCTCACCCAGCGCTATGTGCCGGGGGGTTGCCTCCAGGAGCACATCCACGCTCTCCCGCATCAGCCGCCAGGCGCCCACGAGAATCAGCAGCGCGATGCCCACCGAGATAATGGGATCAGCCAGCATCCACCCCGTTAGCAGAATGACGGCGCCGGCGGCCATAGCACCGACGGAGCCCAGCAGATCCCCCAGCACGTGGAGGTAGGCACCCCGAACGTTGAGCGACTCCTTGTGCCCGTCGTGCAGCATCCGCGCAGCGATGATGTTCACCACCAATCCCGCGGTCGCCACCCCGAATAGGATGCGTGGCTCTACCTGCGGCGGGTTGGCGATCCGGCCCACGGCGTCCCACACGATGAGCCCCGCCACCACGAACAGCGCTGCACCGTTCACCAGGGCTGCTAGGATCTCCAGCCGCAGATACCCGTAGGTCTTGTCCGGTGTAGCGGGGAGCTGTGCGAACCACGCCGCGAACAGGGCCAGAGCGACGGCGGCGACGTCGGTGAGCATGTGCCCGGCATCGGCCAGCAGCGCCAGAGAGTTCGCCACCCAACCCGACACGAACTCCACCACCATGAACGTGGCCGTGACGCCGAGCACGACCTTGAGCGCGCGGGAGTGGCGCCGGGATGCAGGCTGTCGGTGCGTGCACTCCAGGGAGCGATCGGACGGAGAGAACCCGGTGTCGGGGGAAGTGTTCAATGCAAGCCCCAGGTGAGCGGGGAGCGGGGAGCGGTACGCTCCGCCCCGAGGGGAGTTACCCAGGCGTCAGGCACCGGCCTGCTCCCCGCTCCCCGTTCCCCGGTCACCTCGCTGGCGGCCTGGCTGAGATGGCTTAGCTTAAGAATCAGCGGGTTCATGGAAGACGTATCCCTATCAGCACTCCTCTGGCGCGCCGCCGCCGTACTGGTCCTCGTGGTGGCCAACGCGTTCTTCGTCGCCTCCGAGTTTGCCCTCGTCGCCGCCCGACGCTCCCGCATCGAGGCCCTGATCCAGAGTGGAGACCGAAAGGCTAAGGCGGTCAAGGCGGCGCAGCAAGACCTCCAGCGTCAGCTCTCGGCGACGCAGCTCGGCATCACGCTCGCCTCGATCCTGCTGGGGTACGTGGCGGAAGACACCGTTGCGGTGCTGTTCCGCGATTGGGTGGAGCGGCTGCCGTCCGCGGTCTCGTTCCTCGGACGGGCGGCCGTGGCGTCGGTGGTTGCCGTGTCAATCGTCTCCTTCCTGCACGTGGTGGTAGGCGAGCTAGCACCCAAGAACTGGGCCATCACCTTCCCCGAGCCCATCGCCCGGTGGATCGCGCGACCGCTCATGTTCTTCACTTGGATCACCCGCCCCGTCACCGACCTGCTCAACTGGAGCGCGAACCAGTTGCTGCGTCTCCTGGGGGTCAAGGCCACGGCGGCCGAGCTCGAAGCCGCGCACTCGCCGCAGGAGATCATTACGATCCTGCGGCAGAGCCAGAAGTCAGGGCACCTGGATCACGAAGACGTCGAGATGATCGAGGGGGTCTTCGAGTTCACGGAGAAGAACGCCCGCGACGTCATGACGCCCCGCACCGAAGTGGCCGCCCTCCCGGAGAACCTCGCCATCGCCGAGGCAGCGGACCGGATTCGGGAGGCCGGGCGCTCGCGGTATCCGCTGTACCGCGAGTCCCTCGACGACATCGTGGGGATTGTACACGTGAAGCAGATCCTCGCGGCCCTCTCGGAGCATGCGCGCGACGCCGTGAGCTCCATCGCGCGACAGCCCATGTTCGTACCCGGCACCCGAGAGGTGGAGGACGTGCTGGCCGACATGAAGCGCACCAAGGCACAGATGGCCGTCGTGCTCGACGAATACGGCGGCACCGCCGGCATCGTCACCATGGAGGATCTGCTGGAGGAGATCGTGGGGGAGATCTACGACGAGTACGACCGTGCCGAGCCCCTACCGCAGGCGAGCGGCGATCAGGTCACGCTCCCCGGCGACATGGAGATCGAGGACGTCAATGCAGGCTACGGGCTCAAGATCTCCGACGAGCACTACCTCACCATCGGCGGCTACGTCTTCGGCCAGCTCGGCCGCCTGCCCCGCCCGGGCGACGCGGTCACCGTCTCAGGTGCGCGGTTCGAGGTGCTGGAGATGGACGGACGGCGCGTGGGAAAGGTGAAGATGGTCAAGGAGCGAGGAGTAAGGAGTAAGGAGTGAGGGGTAGGGAGTAAGGAGTGCGTGGGACTTCCATACTCCTTACTCCCTACCCCTCACTCCTTACCGCTGCGCCAGCCGTACCGCCAGCCCGACGGCCTCCTGCATCGAGCCGGGATCGGCGATCCCCTTCCCGGCGATGTCGAACGCGGTCCCGTGATCGGGCGCCGTGCGGATGAACGGCAGTCCCAGAGTCACATTCACGCCCCGCCCGAAGCCGGCCACCTTCACGGCGAGCATCCCCACGTCGTGATACGGGGTGAGCACCGCGTCGAATTCCCCTCTCATGGCTCGAACGAACACGCTGTCGGCAGGCAGCGGACCCACGGCGTTCAGCTCCTGCGCCGCGGGCTCGAGCACCGTGGCATCTTCCTCGCCGAACAGTCCGCTCTCCCCGGCATGGGGGTTCAGCGCGCAAATCGCGAGCCGGGCGTCCTCGATTCCCCACCAGCACTCCAGAGAACTCCGGGTGATGTGTCCAACTCGGAGAACCCGCTCGATGGTGACCGCAGCAGGAACCTCGCGCAACGGGATGTGTGTGGTAATGAGCACTACTCGAAGCACGCCAGCCGCCAACATCATCGCGACGTCTACGCCGCCTGCGAGCTCGGCCAACCATTCGGTGTGGCCAGGGTAGGTGTAACCCGCCAGGTGCAGTGCCCGCTTCTCCGCGGGGCCGGTGACGATGGCGGCAACGTCGCCATCCAGCGCGAGTTGGACGGCTCTTTCCACCGAGAGCCCGACCAGACGGCCGGCCACTTCGGGAGGAACGGGGAGCGGGGAGCGGGGAGCGGGGCTCCACGTCGGCAGCTGCGACTCCATGGGCGTTGTCAAGCGTTCGGAGCGCGAGCAGTCACCGTCTGGTACCGCTCCCCGCTCCCCGACAACGACGTGCTCGGCCGGCAGCCCGGAGACGAGAGCTTCCGGCCCGACCACCACGTAGTCTGCCTCCGCCGGCGGGTGCTCCAGCGTCTTGGCCACCACTTCGGGCCCGATACCCCGCGGATCTCCCAACGTGATCGCGACGCGCGGGCGCATGGGAGCTAGATCCGTATTTCGATGTGCGTAGCGGCGCGGAGCCGCCGGAGATAGCGCTCCATCGCGTTCCGGCTCGCCAGCTCCTCCCGGAGCTCGTCGCGCAGATCCGCGAAACTGAACTCGCCCTCGGCCCGCGCAGTCTCGAACACGATGACGGCGAACTTCGGGCGCGCGTCACCGCTGTCCAGCAACACGGGTCCGACGATCTGCCCGGGCTGCGCCATAACAAGTGCATCTCGGTAGTGCTGCGGAAGCGAGTCGCGGGGGAACTGTTCTACGAACCCCTGTTCCCGACCGGCCCGGTCGTGGTACAGCGCCGACAGCGAGTCATAGGACGCCCCCTCTCGAAGCGCCGCCGCTACTTCTTCCGCCAGTTGACGACCCTGCTCGCGGTCAGCTTGGGTAATCTCGGGAGCGATGAGAATGTGCCGCACCTGCACTTCGGCGGGCTGGGAGCGCTCGGTCTGGATGATGTGAAAGCCGAATGCCGTACGGACGGGTCGCGAGATGTCACCCGGCTTGAGGCGAAACGCCACCTGCTCAAACGCAGGGAGCAGCCGCCCACGCCGCACCCACCCCAACTCGCCACCCCGATCACGGGTCCCCGGGTCGTCGGAGTACCGCTGAGCCAGCGCACCGAAGTCCGCCCCGGCCCTCAACTCACCTACCAGGCTGTCTGCCAGGCGGAACGCGGCCACGACGGCGGCGCTATCGCCCTCCACGCGAATCACAATCTGCCGGAACGTGACGCTGGCCGGCCGCCGCGGGTGCCGCGGCTTCGTCTCGTCATAGAACGCCCGGAGCTCCGCCTCCGTCGGGGCCAGGGGATCCAGCTCCCCTTGCGCCCGCAGTTGTTGCACGTGTTGGTCGCGCAGCAGCTCGCGCCGCTGTTGTTCCGCCAACCACCGGCGGTACTCTTCCTGAGAACCGAAGTTCGCTAACTGGAGCTGGCGCTGGAACTCCAGCTCAGACGCGAACTGACCACGAATCGCCCGGACGGCCCGATCGACCGCCGACTGGACGTCTTGCTCAGTGACCACGACCATGGTGTCTCGCAGCGCGGCCTGCACCAGGAGTTCCTCATCGATGAGCTGCCGCAAGATTTCCAGTCTGAACTCCCTGAGCTCCGCCGGGTCGCTGGGAATCTGGAAACCCTGTTGCCGGTACAGGTTGAGTTCTTCCTGGATGCGCGACCGGGGGAGGAGCTTGTTCCCCACAATGGCCGCGATCCCATCGACCACCGCAAAGGCCGTATCCTGCGCCCTCGCCGGCACCAAGTAGCCGGCAGCTAGCGCGGCGAACGCGACCACCGACGCGATTCTACCGAGCATCTGATCGCTCCTCGCTCGTATCGCTGGGCACGCCTGGAGCGCCGCCCTCCGGCCTCNNTGCGCACGCCTGGAGCGCCGCCCTCCGGCCTCCCCGTGGTGTCGGCAGGCGGCGTCGACTGCTCCAGCCGCAGCTGCTGCGCCCGGTCAACCACCTGATCGACGCCGGCCGATGAAACCCGCCACCTGGATTCGGACCGCAGCTTGTCAGCCAGAAACGGCGGCACGACAACGACGCCACGTAGGGCCCGTGCGAGACGACTGAGATAGCCATAGACGGCCTCGTCGACGGCCTGGTGCCGTGCGTCACCCCCTGTGGATGCGCCGAATATCGAGTCTATCATGAGCGCGTTACGCACATCTGCGATCTCTGCGCGCAGCTGTTCCTTGATCTCCCCGTAGTCGGCTTCCTCCAGTTCCATGCCTGACTCTCTCGCCTCCCGCACCAGCGCCTCGTTGCGCATGAGCGACCGTGCCAACTCCGCGAGCTGCTCATCGGTGGCGACTCTGATCTGCTGGTGTATCTGCCCGGGAAGCGCCCGAAGCCACCGTACAAAATCGAACGTCGTGAACTTCCCGCCCCTGTAGGTCCCCAAGACCTCATCCGACCCGTAAGTGCGCTGCGGTGCGTCGGCCGCCTCTCGCATCGCAGCAGCAGCCGTTGAGCGCACGTCGAGCGACCGCCGCTCCTCCAACTCCTCGAGGAAAACAGAGTCCATCCGGTCGATGAGCAACGCTTCGATGGCTTCCGCATACTGCGGCCGCACATCCCTCAAAGCGGGGCGCCGCACCACGTGGAACCCGTATGACGTCTCCGTCACCTCCGACAGCTCGCCGGGTTTCAGCGCGAACGCTGCCTCTTCGAACTCGGGGGCCATCCGCCCTCGGGTAATCACGCCGAGACTGCCGCCCCGCCGGCGGGCTCCGGGATCATCGTTTTCTTCGTTGGCCGCTTCCCAGGAGCCGCCTGCGGCAAGCCGGTCCCGGATCGAGGTGGCCTGCGCCAGTGCCTCCGCCCGCTGTGGCGGCGACATGTCCGGTGTCGTGCGGATCAAGATGTGATCGATCAACCGGTGATCACCAGCGGCATAGGCGCTGTCGACCACGGACGAATCCAACCGCACTCGCTCGGCGATCAACTGCTCATGGTAGGCGTCCACCAGCCGCTGGTCCACGTCCGGCCACATGGCCTGGAGAACCGTGGCCCGGTCCAGCAGGGAATCCCCCTCCTCCACCCGTTGCGCGAAGAGGGAATACTCGACCCACCGGTGCGCCCATCCTTCCACCACCTCCCGACGCAGCCGCAGGCTCTTTGCCTCGGCAAGAATGGCAGCCAGTTCGTCGACCGACAGCTCGTGGTCGCCGGCTCGGGCTACCACCCCGACATCGGCGGTCAGAGCATCCTTCAAGCTGCACGCCGTCACGAGCATGGCGGAAAGTCCAACCAACAGAAGCCGCATACTCACTCCTACCTTCATTGGCACCTGGGCTGTCTTGAGTTGACCCCGTTGCGTCACTACGATCTTGGGCTCGGGTGTGTCGCAGCCTCCCACCACAGCCTAGGCATCGCTTGCCGCGGCTGACAGAGCCCGCACGAGGCCCGCACCCATGGCCATGCCACCAAGTCGGCGGAGCCGCAGAGCCAGCGGTACCGTCTGTCGCACGTCAGCTGCGAATTGCACCTCGTCGAGGGCCGCCGTGAGTCGCAGCAGTCTAGGCGCAGCATCGGCGCGGAACCTCAGCCGTGCGTCGTCCCCTCGCACCACGATCGATTGCAGCCCAAGTCGGGCACCGAGGGCGCGGAGCTCCGAAGCCACCAACAGCCGGTCCGCTTCGTCCGGCAGTGGACCGAAACGGTCGCGCAGTTCCTCGCGCAAAGCCGCAATCTCGCCAAGTTGGCCTGCACACGCCAGCCGCCGGTAGAAGTCGAGCTTGGCATCTTCGTCGGGCACATACACATCGGGGAGGTGCGCCGGCCCGTCAAGCGTGACGTCAGCCGGGGGATGCTCCGTCAGCACGCCTTCTCCCTTCAGCGCCCGCACCGCGTCATTGAGCCAGCGCATGTACAAATCGAACCCCACCGCGTGAGCGTGTCCGGATTGCTCCTTCCCCAGGAGATTACCCGCACCCCGTAGCTCGAGGTCCCGCAGCGCGATGCGATAGCCGGAGCCCAGCTCCGTATGGTGTTCCAGCACCTTGAGCCGCTCCTCCGCCCCTGGATCCACCGCATCGGGCACCACCAGGTAGCAATACGCCCGGCGATGGCCCCGACCGACCCGGCCCCTCAGCTGGTACAGCTGCGCTAGGCCGAATTGCTGGGCGTTGTGCACGATCATCGTGTTGGCATTCGGCACGTCGAGGCCGGACTCGACGATCATGGTCGAGACCAGGACGTCCACCCCCCCAGCCACGAACTGTCGCATCACCCCGTCGAGATCGCGCTCCCGCATCTTGCCGTGCGCCACGGCCAGGTGGGCTCGAGGCGCCATCCGGCGCACCCGCTCGGCAACCGTGTAAATGGTCTCAATGCGGTTGTGGACGAAGAACACCTGTCCACCGCGGTCCAGCTCACGGGCCATAGCCTCCACCAGCAGCTCATCGTCCCACGGTTCGATGAAGGTGAGCACCGGCGACCGGTCCCGCGGCGGCGTCTGGATCATAGTGAGATCCCGTAGGCCGGCGAGCGCCAAGTGGAGCGTGCGGGGAATCGGCGTCGCGGTCAGCGTGAGCACGTCAACCTCAAGCCTAAGCGCCTTGAGCCGCTCCTTATGCCGCACGCCGAATCGGTGCTCCTCATCTACCACCAACAGCCCCAGGTCGCGGAACGTGACGTCGGGCGACAGCAGCCGATGCGTGCCGATCACGACGTCCACCGTTCCCTCTCGAAGTCGCCGCGTGACGACGCGTTGCTCCGCTGTCGTGCGAAAGCGAGACAGCACCTCGATGTTCACGGGGTAGTCCGCCAGACGATCGCCAAAAGTCCGCCCGTGCTGCTCGGCGAGAATGGTGGTTGGCGCCAGCACCGCCACTTGCTTGCTCGCTTGCACCGCTTTGAACGCGGCACGGACCGCCACCTCCGTCTTGCCGTACCCGACGTCACCCACCATGAGCCGATCCATGGGGCGAGGCAGCTCCATATCCCGCTTCGCCTCCTCGGCGGCCGTGCGCTGGTCTGGCGTGTCCTCGTACAGGAATGAGGACTCGAGCTCCCGCTGCCACCGAGTGTCAGGCGGATAGGCGTAGCCGCCTGTCAGGGAACGGCGAGCGTACAGCTCGAGGAGCTCGGCGGCCATGCGCTGGATAGCCGCCTCGGTCCTCGCCCGCTGGCGCCTCCACCGCTTGCCACCAAGGCGGTTGAGTCTGGGCGGGGCCCCGTCCCCATCGTCGACCGCCGTGCGATACTGCTCGACCTGGTCCAGCCGGTAGAGGGGCACGTTGAGCCGGTCGCCGCCTTCGTATTCCAGCACCGCGACTTCTATGGTCGCGCCCCTAGCGACCGTGATCGTCTCGATCCCTCGATAGACCCCGATCCCATGCTCCAGGTGGACCACGTAGTCGCCCGGTGTCAGGGAGCCGGCCGAAGCAGTGCTGAGCGCCTGGCGATAGCGCCGCGGCCGGCGGATGCGACGGGCGCGTCGGAAGATCTCATGGTCGGTGAGCACCGTCAGGTCGCCGGTGGCGAACCCCCCACCGAGCGATCCCAGGGCCAGAGTCACCATGGGCGGGAGACGGTCAACCCCANNTCCAGCTGGCCTTCGTTGTCACACAGAATGAGGGTCGGTCCCTCCCCCACCACACGAGCCAGGCGACCCATCTTCCGCTCGATGGAGGGCGGCGGCTGCAGCTTCAGATCGTGATCAATAGGAGAACGCTCCAGCTCCAGCTTGGCGAATGGACGCCACTGCTTCCCCCACTCCTCCGGAGACAGAAAAACGGCTTCACGCCCCGGGACATCCTCGCCCCGACGACGAGCTACCTCGATGTGATGCGCAGCATCCTGCCAGACCCTTCCAACCTCCTCGTAGTCGACCGCCGGATCCACGACCACCACCGTATCGTCGGGCAGGAGACCCAGGAGGGTCTGGCGATCCTCTCCCCCTGCACCCTCTCCCCCCCCTCCTCCCGGGCCCACCGGCAATATCGTTACCGCCCCGACCTCTCCCTCCGACCGCTGCGTGTCTAGATCGAAACTTCGTATCGACACCGGCTCATCACCCCACCACTCGATGCGGGTGGGCGCGGCCATGCCAAAGCCGTACACGTCGATGATGCCGCCGCGCACGGCAAACTGCGCCGCGTCAAGCACCGACGGGCGCCGCTCGTAGCTCATGGCCTCGAGTCGCTCGACGACCCAACTCAGTCGCACCTCATGACCTTTGCGGATCTCGGCGCGCATTCCGGTCACCATGCTGGGCATACGCGTGTGTTCCGCCGTCGCCCTCAGCGTAGTGACCACAATTCGAGCCCGACCGGTCAGGACAGCCTCAATGGTCTCCACCCGCTCGCCGGCGATCTCGAGGTGCGGCTCTTCCTCACCCAGCGCCTCGCGCTGGGGATACAGGCGCGCCAGATTGCCGGCCAAGACGTCCAGGTCCGCTAGCCACCGCTCGGCGGCCGCCGGCAGTGGGGCGACCACGAGAAACACCCGTTGCTCGAGACGTTGGGCGAGCGCGGCGAGCAGCACTGCCCCGCTCGACCCCGGAAGCCCGCCGACACCCAGTCGTTCGCCCCTTCCCGGCAGGGACGTCTCGATCGATCGGTAAGCGGCTAGATCACGGAAGGCGTTCAGCAGCGTCGGGAGCATCACTCCCTCCGCTTGAGGCGGCCCACACTCGCCAGCGCCAACTCCGCCACTGCTGCGAGTATGGCTGCCGCGATCAGCAGGCCCGTGAGTTCCGCACGCCGGGCACCGCCGAAGAGCTCCCGGTCCAGCGCTTGTCCACCCAACACGTGAGCGTCAGCCCCCAGCGTAGCCCGGACAACCCGGGGACTCGCCGGTGCCAGCTGAGACTCCCGATAATCGTGATTCACTTCCAGGGCGCCCACCGTGTCGCCACCCGTGCCCCGGACCAGGTACACACCCGGCTCAAGGGGCGCAGCGAGCCGTCCGTCGCCTGGGATCACTGCGGGCCCGCCCCACAGCAGCAGCGCCTCAGCCCCGGGCGGGAAGACGACCGCAGCGCCAGGTGCGGCCTGTACGGTCCACGACTCCGTCGCTGCAACCCGGTTGATGAGCAGATCGAGAAACGGAATGAAAGCCGCACTGATGGGGAGCGCTGACCAGCGCTCCTCCATCCGACTCGCCACCAGCACCTGGTTGCCCGCCCGCACCAGCCATGGCTCGCCACCCACGCGGGCGAGCACCACCCCGGAGCCCCGCATCCGATACCGCCTGTAGATTACCGCTCCCTCGGCCGGTCCCACCTCACCGGTCAGCGTCCACTCCCCTTCCACCAGCTCCCCGTAACGCCAGCCGATCCCACGTGCAGCGAGGGCGCGGTTCACAGACCCAATAAGCGAGGGATCGTGCGGGGGAAACACCAGGGCCACCCCGTCGCGAGGCCGATCGGTCAGCACAACTTCACTACCCTCCCGAGCGCGTCCCCCTCCCTGCAGCACACTCACCGCCTCTTGCACGAACCGACCCACTGCAGGCTCCGCACGAACCGCCGCCGGGTCCGCCACCTGCAACGCCAGCCACCAGCGATCGTCCGCCCGCAGCTCGTCCGGATCAAGCTGGACGGAGGCCACCAGCCAGCCGCGGCGCGGCCCGCTGGCCGCGAGGGCCGCCCGGTCCCCCGGTCGCGCCACGGCTCGGGCGACATCCCCGCCATTGATGGCGAGCCTCACCGCCGCCGCACCCTCCCAGGACCCCCCAATGTGGGCGACCACGGCCCCCTCCGGAGACCAGACCGGGGGCTCGGCGTACGCCGAATCGATCCCCCGGTTCTGCGGCACTTCGGGGGGCTCCCAGGCAAGCACCCGTGCGGTCGCAGGATCGCCCGGAGAAAACGCGGTGGCCTGCAGATCGCTCAGCAGCACCACCTCCCACACCGGCAGGCCTGCGGCGGCCGCGGCACGCGCGCCGGCCCGAACCGCCTCCGCGACATCGAGCCGCAGGGGCCATGGGGTCAAGCTATCCAGCACCGCTGCGGCTTCGCCCCGGCTAATGCGTCGGGGAATACCGTCGGCGAGCACCAGCCACAGGCGGTCGCCGGCAGCCGTCCGGGCCAACACGTGTCGGGCCCGCTGCATCAGCACATCGAGGACACGCTGCCCCGCCACGACCGCGCCGGACGACAGGGAGTTGTCCACGATCAGCGCGAGGGCGGTCGGTGGATGCGCCGTGCCAGCCCCAACCCGGGCAACCGGCCGCGCCACAGCCAGGACGATGAGCAGGATGATCGCCACGCGGAGCAGCAGGAGCAGCAGGTTTCGCAGCTTCAACCGGCGACTGTGCTCTCGCTCGGTGGCCGTCAGGTATTGCACCGCAGGAAACAGCACCGTGGGCGGGAGCCTCCGCCCCATGAGGTGCAGCAACGGGGGGATCGCCGCGGCCGCGAGGCCGAGCAGGGCGAGAGGCTGGAGAAAACCGATCACCCGAGGCGGGAACGGCTGGCGGCGGCACGGCGGAGCACGTAGCCGAACGGGGTGTCCGTCAGCACGTGATGGTAGTCGATGCCGCCCCCTCGACAGGCTGCGCGCCACTGCTGGATGGTCCGGTGCACGGTGTCCTCATACACCGTCCGAAGCTCCCGGGGACGCGCCACGAGACTGTCTCCGGTCTCGGGGTCCTCGAACCGCGCCTCGGGGGGTCCCTCCAGCGACAGCTCTCCAGGGTCCATGATGTGAAAGACCGTGACCTGATGTCCCCGATGGCGCAGGTACTGCAACGCCAGCAGCGCGAGATCCCGATCCAGCAAGAGATCGGACACGAATATCACCAGGCCCCGCCGCCGCAACAGATCGGTCACCTGCCGTAGCGCCGGTTCCGCCACCGTCCCCCCTCCGGCCGTCAGTGACACCACTGCCGAGAGAAGGGGCCACCAGTGGCGGTGGCGCGCCCGCGCCCGCACCACCGCACGCACTTCCTCGTCGAACCCGATGAGGCCCGTAGCATCACGCTGGCGCAGCAGGATCAGGGCCAGTGCGGCCACCAGCCGCTTGGCGTACTCCAACTTGGTCAGCCGCCGCTCACTGCCTGCCCAGTCCATCGACCGACTCACATCGAGCACGATCATGGATCGGAGATTGGTCTCCTCTTCGTACTGCTTCACGAACAGCCGATCAGCCCGGGCCAGAATCTTCCAGTCCAGGTACCGAAGCTCGTCACCCGGTTGATACGGCCTGTGCTCGGCGAACTCCACGGAGAAGCCCCGAAACGGCGACCGGTGGAGACCAGCGAGGAAACCCTCGACCACGCCCCGGGCCACGAGCTCGATATCGCCGAGCTGGGCCACCTCATAAGGGTCGAGGAGGTCCATTCGGGCAGTGGTCATCTAGGGTGCCTCGGTGGCATTGGGGAGCGCGCCACAACAGGACGGCATAACGGCACGACTGCACGACGGCATGACAGTCAGCGACACCCTCCTTCATCACCCTCCATCGCCCGTTCATCGTACCCACCTCCGTCTCACCAAGTCAAACCGCCGAGCGAGCCGTCCCCCAAAAGGGACGACGGCAGGCTCAAGCCACGGGCGCTATGTGGTGTAACTCGTTGTCAATAAATCACATACATACAGTCAGCCCGATGGCATGACGTATGCTGTCTACACCGGTGGCACGACGCACGTCTGGCTGTGTCGGCATTGGAGGAACCAATGATCGCTGGGCTCCTGGCGGCGACCTTGTCAATTGCTAGCCCGTCTGGCGGCGGGGCCGCCGGCGGCACGCCGGAGGCCCATCCCTGGCGGGCGCGCAGTACACTCCAGCCCGGCATCGAAGTCTGGACCAACGACCGCGATCATTTTCGGCGCGGGGACCGCGTGTATGCCTACTTCCGCACGGCGACCGACGGTTATGTCAGCGTCTTCCGTGTGGACACCGACGGGCGCGTGCGGTTTCTGTTTCCCCGTGAGCCATGGGAAGACAACTTCGTGCGCGGCGGACGCCAGTACGCGGTCGACGATCCCTACCTGAGTGGTAGACATGCCTTCGTGGTGGACGACTACCCCGGCCAGGGGTACCTGTTCGCGGTAGCGAGTCTCGATCCCTTCCGCTACGGCGCGTTGGTGTCCAACGACCACTGGGACTACCGAGCGGTAGCCCAGAACGGGCGAATCACCGGCGACCCATACGTGGCGCTGACACTGCTCATCGACCAGATCGTAGAGCCGGGTTACGCGAAGTACTCGTACGATGTCTTCCCCTATTTCGTGGAGCGGCGCTACGGCTACCCGCGGTTCCTGTGCTACGACTGTCACTCGTACGTCGCCTACCCAGTTTGGGATCCCTACCGTGAGTGGTGCGGCACCTTCCGCATCGTGATCTACGATGCGCCTTACTACTACCCGGCGCACACCTATCCGGCTACTCAGGTCGTGTACAGCCAGCCGAGGCGTCCGGAGCCCCGCTTCGTATTCAAGGAGCGGAGGCCATCGGATCCCTACGTCACCACCGAGCGACGGCGACCGGCGAACCAGCCGGCTGGCCGGCGTCCAGCCGATCGGGGTGTCACCGGGCGAGACCTGGGTGGGGTCGGGCGCGTTCCAGCCCCCGCGACTCGGCGGCCGGAGTCCCGAGGCAGCTCCATCCTGCGCCGGATGTTGGGCGACAAGCCGGCTAGGAGTGATACGCGGGCCAAACAGCGCCGGGAGGTGCTGCCGCAGGCGAAGCCGCAGCTGGAGCGCCGCTCACCCCAGCGCGCCGTGGCGCCGCAGCGATCCAATGATCCCCGGCGAGCCGTGGGTGCAAGACCAGCGGCAACCAAGCGGCGCCCGACAGTGACCTCCGGGACACGAAAGAGCCCTCCGCGACGTCGGATTCACCCCTCGACCACCAGTAGCGGTCGGACGCGCCAGCCAACTCGGTAGCCTCGGCATCAGCTGTCAGGGTCTTCCCCTGAACTCACACCTGACACCCGAAACCCGTCACCCCCTCAGTGCGGCACCTCTTGTGCTTCCGGTGTACTATTGTGGGTCGATCTACGCACCTTAGCAGACCACCACAAGGAGCCACACCTCCATGCGATTCGCAGCGCTCACCACCATCGCCCTGGTCGCGCCGCAACTGTTGACCGCCCAGGATAGCCGGTCAGTGGCCCAGGCGGTGAACTCCATCACCCCGAAAGACATCAGGCACCGCATCGGTGTCATTGCCCACGATTCGATGCGGGGGCGATACACACCGAGCCCCGAGCTAGACGAGGTTGCCCAGTACGTCGCCGGGGAATTCCGTCGGTTCGGCCTCAAGCCGGGTGGGGACAACGGCAGCTACCTTCAGCGGTATCCGCTGGAGAGCTGGCGCTACGACACCAAGACGCCGGCCATCACCGTGGAGGGCGGACCCGAGTGGCTCCTCGGCACCGAGGTCGCCCGCTACTTCGGTGGACTCGCGCCCAGCGGTGTCACCGGTCCCGCCAAGGTCGTGTGGGGAACCGGAGCGAGCCAGGCAGCTCTCAGACCGCTGGAGCTCCAGGGCTCCATTGCCCTGGTGGTGACCAGCCTGACGGACGACGATCTGGGCCGCACCGAGAGTCAGTTGGTGTTCGGTGTGTACCGACAGCGGCCCGCCGCGATCATCATGATCACGCGGCGCTCAGACGCATCATGGGCCGGGCGGCTGGCGAGCCAGCGCAACTCCTTCGCCACTTCGCCCGGCCAGCAGCAGCAACGGGTGCGCAGACCGCCGGTTCTCGAGGTACGGGACGACATGATCGCCCCAATCCTCGAGCAGCACGGGTTCGATCTCGCTGCCGCCCGCAGCTCAGCGGGCCAACCGGTGCAGGGTCGGCAGCTCCCCGACCTCGGGATCACCGTGACGGTCGGTCGGATACGAGGAACCGACACTACAGCTCCCAACACGGTGGGCATTCTCGAGGGGAGTGATCCAACACTCAAGAACGAGTACATCGTCTTCAGCGCCCACATGGATCACGTGGGTGTCGGGAGCGCGGGACAGGGAGACAGCATCTACAACGGCGCCGACGATGACGCCTCGGGCACCATCGGGGTCGTCGAATTGGCCGAGGCCTTCGCGAACCTCAATCCACCGCCCAAGCGCTCGCTGGTCTTCCTGACCGTGAGCGGCGAGGAGCGAGGGTTATGGGGAAGTCGGCACTTCGCCACGAACCCACCGGTGCCCATCGACCAGATCGTGGCGAACCTGAACATCGACATGATCGGGCGCAACTGGACGGACACCGTCGTGGTGATCGGGAAGGAGCACTCGGATCTTGGGACCACGCTCCACCGCGTGAGCAGAGAGCATCCGGAGCTCAACATGGCCCCGATCGACGACATCTGGCCGCAAGAGAACTTCTACGGACGATCCGATCACATCAACTTTGCCAGGCGCGGCGTGCCCATCCTCTTCTTCTTTAACGGTACGCATGAGGATTACCACCAAGCAGGCGACCACGTGGAGAAGATCGATGCTGAGAAGCAGTCACGGATCGTCAAACTGATCTTCTACCTCGGGCTCGAGCTGGCGAACGCCGCCGAGCGGCCCAAGTGGGATCCGGAGAGCTATCAGAGGATCGTGACAGGCGGGGGGAGCTAGCTCTCAGCCATCAGCCCTCAGCCTTCAGCTGTGGCAGTTCGCGATTCGCAATTCGCAGTTCGTGAGGGTGCTGCGACAGACACGAATTGCCAATTGCGAATCGCTAATTGCAGGATAGTCAGCCCGTGGCTCTCGGCTCATTGTCGAGCGCTCCACCGTAGCACCCCCTCCGGATCGGCCGCGCGCATCTGGAATGCCCACCCGCCATCCAGGTCCGCCACCTTGAGCATCACCTGGTTCCAGCCTGCCCGCAGGGTAACCTGCACCTCCAGCTCGTCGGGCTGCGAGATGTGCCGCCCCTGCCTCTCGGAAACCCGTTGGCCGTTGACCCACAAGACATGGGCATCGTCGGCCCCGAGTAGCAGTGTCACCGTCCGCCGTGTGGGCGCGTGGAGAAAGGCCTGCGCGTAGGCCGCCACCCAGTCGTTGGGTGTGAAGTGGGGGTTTAGGCGGATCTGACCGTCACGGCTCGCCACCGCGCGTTTCCATCGCACCCCTCCCTCCACACCTTGATACGTCGCCTGCAGCGATGGGTCTCGTTCGGGACCGTACACGCTGTCCACCGCCGGGCTCAGTTCGGTGCCGAGAACCTGTGGGTTGGCAAAGGGTCCAACCACGTTCCACTCCGTTGCCCACTGCCGCACCGGTTGCAGGTGAAGGGCAGCAGGAGTCGGTACTCGGTCGCCACGGACTTCGACCTCTACTGCGGTGCCGCCGGCCACGGTGCCAAGTGAGACGGGGGCGAGGACTGTGCCGGGCTCAGGATCATTCAGCTCCACCGCTCGTCGCCCGCCGCCCGCCACTCGAAACGTCGCCCGGCCGGCGTCCGGCCCACCGACGGGATACACCAGCACCTCATAGCGGTCGGGCCGCGGCACCGGCGCACTAACCACAGTGGCCGTGGGGGACTCTCGAACTCGCAGCGCGCCGGTCAGCACCGCGCCCGGCGGGATCTTGACCCCCAGTGCCCGCCGCTCGGCCGGGCGCGGCAGCGGCGGCAAGGGTTCGTGGGGTTCCGACTGATACCAGTACGCGACCGTAGCGTAGTCCGCCGTCTCGGCGTTTGCGTGTCCGTGCTCCAACTCGATGCGAATCGAATCGTGGAACGGGATCGGGTCGGGAATGTGCCATCGGTAGGCCGCGATACGCCCCAGAGCCTCGTCTTTGAGGACCAGCCCGTGATATGGACCGTGGAAGATGCCGTGCTCAAAGTACCAGCCGGCGTTGAAGTAGTCCTCGGTGCCGGTACCCTGGCCCCGAACGGCACCGTCGACGTAAAACAGCTCGTCACCCTCGAGGAATGCCAGGCTCCCCCGGTAGCTCTCGGCATTGAGAGAGAGCCCGACGAACGTCCCCCGACCGCTGGCATCGAGCACCATATGCGGCTCTGGCTCTTCGGTCCGAGCATCCCGATGCCACCAGGCATGGAAGGTCGCCAGCTCCCGTGGTAGCTCATCCAGCTCGACCAGCCCGATGTTGTAATAGAAGGCGTCGATGGCTCGCCCAGTGCCGTTCTCGACGACGATGCGCGCCTTCCTCCTAAAGGGCATGGGGAGGTAGGAGTAGAACCCGCCGCTCGATGTGCCCATGGGAAGAGCGGTGTAGTGACGCTTGTCAAACCCATTGCCGAAGAAATCGCCTAGGGGCGTGAGGACCGACGGTTCAGTCTCGTCGTCCCAGTACATCTTCAGCGCGATACGTCGCAGGTAGTGGGGATCTCGGCTCCACACCGTGATCCAGAGACGCTGAATCACGCCCGGTCCCGTGGCATCCAGCAGAACGGCACTGTCTCCCGCGGGAATCTCCAGGCGATCCCGGTTACCGCCTGTGGTGTCGTAGGACGAAACCTGCACAAACCGGCCAGCCGGCATCGCGAACAGGTGGTCCAAGGGGTGGCGAGGCGATTCCCGCCCACAACCGAGCGCTGCGACGACTACGAAGACGGCTGCGCGACGCTGGAGGCGAGTATGTGGACGCATAGCCTCTGTGGATCGGAAGAGATCAGCCATGGCGCACCGGTGGGCGACGGGCCGTAACATGCCGCTGAAGCTGCAGAATGGCCAGGGAGCCGCGCCTCAGCTCGTACTGATACGCCCGAGGTCGCTTCGCACGCTCGTGTCGGTCCGACGTGTCGTCCCCCATCGCGGCTCATTCACTGCCGGTCCTACGTGCTGGGTGCTTGGCTCTGGGGGGTCGCGAGGTCGGCGCCCAAGGCCCTATCACCCAAGACCGAGCACCTAGCACCCCGTGCCCGGCGCAGCCGACCCGTGGGGGGACATCAGGGCCGCAAGTCGTTGGCACGTCAGCAGCTCCACGCATCCAGCACCGTTGACTGCCGACGCCCGGCCCCCGCTAAACACCACAACTCGTTGGCAGTCAACAGACTACGGCCCGCTACACCGGTCCTGTGACAAATGTCATGGCTCTCGGGGCCCCGTCATAGCAGGGTGGGGTTTGGACGCTGTTGCCGGACGCCGGAGTGTCTCTGGTGCCGGCTTCAGTGCTTTCCGTGCACTCCCATCACAGGAGTGGGCCCCATGTTCGAGTCGATCCAGACATTGGTTCCTAGCGAGTGGCAGGGCACCTTCTCGTTTCTGACCGCGCCGATCGCGTGGGTCCCTCAGTGGCACGTGCGGATGGTCAACTTCGCCTGGTATGGCGATTCCCTGTCGGAGGTGCTCCTCAAACGCGCATTCGTCTTGATGCCCGTCTTCCTTGTGCTGGCGGCCATGTGGTCCACCATGGCATCACTGTACACCCTACCGTTCCGACCCAACCGCGGCAAGTTCATGACCGCGCTGCTGATGGGGTGGTGGGACACAGGCCGCAGCATCTGGCTGTTCTGGGCAGGCATGGTGCGGCTGGCGGTGGTGGTGGTGGGCTGGGCGTGGGCGACACTGCGTCTGGTGTTCCAGCTCGTGGTCGCGGCCATCAAGGGAACGTTCCGCTCGCCACTGGTGCTCCTCGACTGGACGTCGCGTAACTACTTCAAACCCGGCGTACCGTGGGTTGCTTTCCTTGGCCTCATGCTGTGGTGTGCTGTCGAGGCGACCATCTTCATGTACACCCTGAGCCCGACGCTCAGCGAGGTACTGGCGGGGATCACTGGGTACGAGCCGAATGCCGCCCTCATGGCTCCTCTGCTCTGGCTGTTCCTGTTCTTGCTGATCATGGGAAGCTTCGCGTGCATCCAGGTGCTCAGCAAGGCGGTCCAAAGCCGAAGAGTAGGCGAGATCGTGCAGATGGTGTTCGTCGAGCTCTCGGTGATGTTCTTCGAGGTGATCTTCCTGTACCGCGAGCTGATCGACGCCATCACTCCCTGGATCGCGCAACAGACCAACGAGGGGTTGCGCCTCGGACTCGTCTCCACGCTGGCGTTGGCATCGTTCGGGTGGGTCGGCGTGCGCGGCATGACGTGGTTCCTGTTCGGCCGCTTCGGCACGCCCGCGCTGCTCGCCGTGCTGGCCCGGGATACCCTCAAGCAGGACACGCAGCCCTTTACTACCGGCCCAGGCGCGACACAGCCGGACCTCTGGCGCGGGCCGATCAGTGCCCTCAAGGAGGAAGTCACGTGGTTCAAGGACGAGGCGCGAACGGCCTTCGCGCTCCTCTCCCTGCCGGTACTGCAGCTGTTCGCCGCAGCCGTGAACATGGTGGTGGTGGTCATTCGGTCGCGACCGCTGTTCCAGCTGCCCTTCACGAGCCTTGAGGAGGCCCTCGCCCACACCCCACGGTGGGCGACCGGGGAAGACGCACGCACCATCCCTGGCCTGGAGCCGACCGGCGCGATCACGCCGGGTGGGGGTGCCCAATGAGAGCCCAGTGGCCGGGGCGCGCATTTGTCGGCGCGCTGAGCGTAGTCGGCTTGGTGGCCTGCAGGTCGCCTGCGGAGCGTCCAGGGGTGGCAAGGTCGACCCTCGTGATCGGCGTTGACGTGAGCGGTTCGTTTCGGCACGACTATGACGACGCCATCGACTTCGCCGCCCACTATCTCTACGGGCACCTGAACGGCCTGGGGGAGCTGAGCATCCCCTCCGCAGTCTTCGTGGGATCGGTGGGCGGGGAGGAACCCGGGGAAACGAAATCGTTTCAGCCGATGCATGCCTTCGAGGGCAAGAGTGTCCCGGGGATTGCCGAGCACCTGCGCCAGCTGTTTCCGGCGGAGGACTCCTTCACCGACTTCAACGCGTTCTTCGACCGGGTAGCCACCCTGGTGAAGCGACAGGGGCTGACCCTGGCGCCCCTCAACATCGTAGTCCTCAGCGACGGAGTCCCCGATGCGGCGGGGAGCGCCAGGGGGGCCGAGAACCGGTTCGCGGAGATCGACCTGGATCCCCTAGAGTACCTCTCGCGCAGCGTCACGGTTCGGCTGCTGTACGCCTCACCAACCATCTCGGTGGACTGGGAACGGCGCATCGAGCGCAGCCGGGTGCGGATGTGGACCGTGGACGCGCCAGTCATGAGGGGGTGGCGGGAGCAGCTTTCCGCGGGCGAGGACATCGATGTTCAGGAGCGCCTGTGGCGCTGGATGCTGGACAACGTGGATTTCCGGGTGCGGAGTCGGAGGCTGTAGCATCCGGGTCCCGACGCGCTAGAACTTTGGGGGGAGGGCTTAGCTCTCCCCCTTCTTGCGGGTGGAAGGTCGGTACGAGGGAACGACGGAAGGACGGAATGTGTGAGAGGTGCGAGGTCTGAGGTGTGAGGTCTGAGGGGCCGGGTCGAGCCCTGAGCTCGACGGCGCCGATGGCATTCCTCCGACCTCGCACCTCTAACCTCATGCCTCTCAACCGTTCCCTCGTTCCGCCGTTCCGCCGGGGGGGACGGTGTGGTGGCGAGGCGGGACCGCGGGGGGGAGGACACAAGGGAGGCGGGGATCCGCCGTTATATTCTCCCCATGCGCCTGGACCACATCCGCAACTTCTGCATTGTCGCCCACATCGATCATGGCAAGTCGACCCTGGCCGACCGGCTGATCGAGGCCACCGGCTCCCTGGAAAAGAGGCAGATGCGGGACCAGGTCCTGGACACCATGGATATCGAGCGCGAGCGCGGGATCACCATCAAGCTCAACGCCGTCCGCATGCAGTACACGGCCACCAATGGGTACGCCTACGAGCTGAATCTCATCGACACGCCAGGACACGTGGATTTCACCTATGAGGTCTCCCGGTCGTTGAATGCCTGCGAAGGGGCCGTCCTGGTGGTCGACGCGAGTCAGGGGATCCAGGCGCAGACCGTGAGCAACCTGTTGTTGGCCCTGGACGCGAACCTCGAGATCATCCCGGTGCTCAACAAGATCGACTTGCCGGCGGCGGAGCCCGCGCGGCGCGTCGGGGAGCTGCGTGAGCTGATAGGGGCGGCCGAGTCGGACATCCTGCAGCTATCCGCCAAGGAAGGCACCGGCATCCAGGATCTCCTGGAGGCCATCGTGCACCGAGTCCCACCTCCATCCGGCGACCCCCAGGCCCCACTCCGCGCTCTGATCTTCGACTCGTACTACGACCGCTACCGCGGCGCGATTCCGAGTATCCGTGTGGTGGACGGACGCATCGTGAAGGGGATGGAGATCGCCTTTGGATCCCACCCACAGCACCGTTACGAGGTGGCGGAGGTGGGATACCTCCAGCTTGCCCAACGGCCCATCGAGTCACTGGACGCCGGGGAAGTCGGGTATGTCGTCGCGAACATCCGGGGCGTGAAGGAAACCAGGGTGGGAGACACGGTGCTCGATGCCAACCAGCGGGCCGCCAGCATGCTTCCGGGGTACCGCGACATCCACTCCATGGTGTTCGCCGGACTCTACCCCACCGACGCGAACCAGTACGAGGTGCTGCGAGACGCCCTGGAGAAGCTCCAACTCAACGACGCCTCCCTGCAATACGAGCCCGAGTCTTCGGTAGCACTGGGATTCGGCTTCCGATGCGGCTTCCTCGGTCTGCTGCACATGGACATCGTGCGGGAGCGCCTCGAGCGTGAGTGGGACCTCGATCTCATAACGACGGTGCCCAACGTGGAATACCACGTTCATCGGACGGACGGCACGGTGGTGGTCGTGGAGAATCCGAGCACGATGCCCACCGGTGCCGCGGTCGACCGGGTGGAAGAACCCTACATCAAGGCCCGGATCACCGCGCCCGCCGATTACATCGGCGCGATCATGCAGCTAGGGCAGGAGCGGCGGGGCGAATACCTTGATATGCAGTATCTCGATCCCAGCCGGGTGGAGTTCGAGTGGCAATTCCCGCTGGCGGAGATCATTCTGGATTTCTACGATCGCCTGAAGACGGTGACCCGGGGCTACGGCAGCATGGACTACGAGTTCTCCGGCTATCGACGCGGCGAGTTGGTCCGGCTGGACATGCTCATCAACGGCGACCCCGTCGACGCGTTCAGCATGGTGATTCACCGCGATAGGGCCCACGAGTGGGGCCGCAAGATGGCCGACAGGCTCAAGGAACTCATACCTCGGCAGCTGTTCGAAGTGGTGATCCAGGCAGCGATCGGGTCCCGGGTCATCGCCCGCCAAACGGTACGGCAGCTGCGGAAGAACGTCACCGCCAAATGCTACGGCGGGGACGTCACCAGGAAGCGGAAGCTGTTGGAGAAGCAGAGAGCAGGGAAGAAGCGGATGAAGCAGGTAGGGACGGTGGAGATACCGCAGGAGGCATTCCTGGCGGTACTGCAGGTGGACAAGCAGTGAGGGTTGAGGAGTGAGGAGTGCGCGTGCTCTTCACTCCTTGCTCCTTACCCCTCACTTTACTCTTGCCAACGTTAACCGAAGCACTGACATGACCAACCCGCGCTTGATCGTTGGTGTGGACATCGGCGGAACCAAGGTGGTCGTCGGCACCGTTCCGGAGGATGGAAGCACCGTGTTTGGACTGCAGCAGGTCCCCACGCGGGTGGCCGACGGCGCCGACGCGGTAGTGGGCCAGGTCACCCGCCTGGTAGCGAACTCGCTGGAGGCCACCAAGACAACGCTGGGCGTGAAGCAGCTCGACGTCATCGGCGTAGGGATCGGTGCCCCGGGTCCGATGGACATTGCCCGGGGGATGGTGTTGATGTCACCGAACCTCGGGTGGCGAGACTTCCCGCTGCGGGACCGGGTGAGCGAGGAGGTCGGCCTCCCCGCGGCGCTCGACAACGATGCCAACTGCGCGGTCTTCGGCGAGTGGTGGATGGGAGCGGCGCGCGGCGCGCACACCGTGATCGGCTTGACGATCGGCACCGGGATTGGGGGAGGGTTTGTCCTGGGCGGCGACATCTACCACGGGGCGAGCGACATCGCCGGCGAGTTTGGCCACATGAGCATCGACTCGACGGGGCGCCGCTGCAAGTGTGGTAACTACGGGTGTCTCGAAGCCTACGCCTCGGGGACCGCCATTGCCAGTCGCGCCATCGAAGGAATCGAAGCCGGCGCGGAGACCCGCCTCCCCGCCTATGTCGGCGACCACCTTGAGGCCATCACCGCCCAGGTCGTCTACGAGGCAGCCCGGGACGGCGACGACTACGCTCTCGAAGTAATCAAGGATACCGCACACTTCCTCGGTGCCGGCGTGGCCAATCTCGTCAACATCTTCAATCCCGAGATCGTCGTCATCCTCGGCGGAGTGACGGCGGCGGGAGATCGGCTATTCGCTCCGCTCCGGGCTGAGGTTACCCGCCGCGCCTTCAGACCGGCGGTACAATCCTGCCGGATCGTGCCCGGGGAGCTTCCTGGCACCGCCGGCGTGTTCGGGGCAGTCGCGGCCTTCAAGGTCCAAACGACGGGCTCGGTGTGAAGCGACTTGGCGTGATCGGGACGATGGTCTGGGATACGATCTACGGCCGGGGCGATGACCCCGCGCCCGTCGAGGAATGGGGCGGCATTGCCTACGCGCTGGCGGGCCTGGAGGCGGGCCTCCCCGACGACTGGGAGATCGTCCCCCTCGTCAGGGTGGGGCGGGACCTAGCCGCCGAGGCCAATCACTTTCTCAACGCACTGACCAAGCGGTCGGGTGTCGCCCGGTTCATCGAAGTACCCGAGCCCAACAACCGTGTGACCCTACGCTACACGGCAGACCTGCGCCGCACCGAACAGCTCAGCGGCGGCGTGCCGGCCTGGCGCTGGGACGAGTTGGGCTCGCTGGTGCGGGATCTCGACGCCCTGTACGTGAACTTCATCTCCGGGTTCGAGACCACGCTGGAGACGGCACAACACCTGCGCCGGGGCTTCCACGGCCCCATCTACGCCGACCTCCACAGCCTGCTCCTCGGCGTCCAGCAGGACGGCACGCGCGTGCCGCAACGCCTCCCCGACGTGGCACAGTGGTTCGCCTGTTTCGACGCGGTGCAGCTCAATGAGGATGAACTCAATCTCATCGGGAGCGACCCTATGGAGGTGGCCGCCGAGGCGTTTGCCCAGGGGGTTCGGCTCCTGGTAGTGACGCTGGAGGAACGGGGAACGGCGTACTTTGCGGTCCCACAGTTCAGCTTCGCTGCGCGCCCCGCGGGTCCGACGGCCGTAACTCAGCCGATCCGCACGGCCCACGTGCCCACCGTGTCCATCGCGGAACCGCTCGATCCCACGGGATGCGGCGACGTGTTCGGCGGGAGCCTGGTGGCGGGGCTTCTGCGAGGCGACGACCTGGAGGCAGCGGTCCGCGCGGCGAACGCAGCGGCGGCGCGAAACGTGCGGTACCGGGGCGCGACTAATCTCCAGTACCACCTCCGGGGTGAGATCATCCCGCGATGACGCGCGTGGTGGAGGTGCCGGCACAGTTCGACGACCGCTCGTTCGACCAGTTCGCCAAGGCCTGGGGCGAGCCCGACGACCGGCGCCTGTTGTTCGACGCCCACGCCACCCAATGGGCCTCCCCGTACGGGCTTGTGGGCCTGCTCGCCGCAGGGCAGGCCGCCGCGGAGCGGGGACTCCAGCGTCCCCTGTTGACCATCCCTCAGGACCGGGACGTGGCCCATTACTGGGGGCGGGCGGGCCTCTTCGAGCACGCCCAGGACTGGTTCGAGATCCACGGCAAGCTACCCCGGGTGGCCGTGCGCCACTCCTCCGATGTTCTCCTGGAGATCACCCCGGTGCGGGGGACCGATGACGTCCACGGAGTGGTGGAAACGATCCAGGAGCGCTCGGCTGCGATCTTGGCGGGCGAGCTGGGCCTCGAGGCAACTGCCACGATGGGATTCGCTATGGCGCTTTCAGAGGCCTGCCAAAATATTGTAGAGCACGCCGGCACCTCTGGGTGGGTCGCCGTGCAGGCATATCACTGGCGGCGGCGGCTGGGCCGGCGGGTAGTGGTCATTGCCGTGGCCGACGCGGGGGTGGGCTTCCGGCGGTCCCTGGAAGCCACGCAGGCAAGCCGATTTGGCGACCGGTGGAGTGACGCGACGGCCCTGGAAGCCGCCTTGTTCCACGGTGCGACCCGATTCCGGGATCCAGGCCGCGGACAGGGCCTGGCCGGGATCGCCCGATACGTCAACCGGTGGTCGGGCAAGCTCAGCGTTCGGAGCGGGACTGCTCGAATCGCCATCGTCCCTGCGTGGGACGAGGACGACCCGCTCAGCGACGGACTGCCCGGCTTCCCCGGCAGCCAGGTGCTCATGATCATACCGGCCCAACAGTCCGAGTAGCGGTGATGGGACGCATCGATCTCAAATCCATTCTCCACCGCACCGTCTCCCGGTTGTATGGTGATCTCGTTACCCGCCCCACGGGAAAGGCGGTGCGTGGCGGCATCGAGCAGTCACTCGCCGAACTCGACGGCGAGCAGATCGCGGTCATCGATTTCAGTACGGTCCGCTGCCTCGATATTTCGTGCGCCGATGAGATCGTGGGCAAGCTGCTGCTCGAGCACGGCCGCGCTCGGCGTTTCCTGCTGCACGGGGTCACCCCATCGCACTGCGAGGCTATCGAGCAGGTGTTGGAGCGACACGAGCTGGCGGTGGTGGCCTGGGATCGGGAGGGCCGGGTGCGCGTGCTGGGCCCGGTGGACGACACGGCACGACGCGCCTTCACCCTGCTCACCGACGAAGGGCCTGCTGGTCCGGAGGAGATCGCCACACAGCTGGGGCTCCCCATGGACGCCGCTCAACAGGCCCTCGACCAACTCCTCGGCCAACGCCTGGTGCAGCAGGCGGCTGACCGCTACAGGGCACTGAGCACATGACCAAGGAATCGTTCGACGGCATCTCCACTCGTGCAATCCACGGGACGCTGCAGATCAGCCCTGATCACTCGCCGGTTACGACCCCGATTTACCAGAGCAGCGCCTTCGTGCATCCCGTCGGGTCTAGCGAAGAGGTGATGTACACGCGGCACGGCAACAACCCCAACCAGGTCACGCTCGGCGCCAAGCTGGCCGCTCTCGAAGGCGCCGAGCACGCGATCTTCCTGGCCAGCGGCATGGGCGCGACGGCGTTGGCACACCTCGCCGTGCTGCGCCCGGGTGACCATCTCCTGGCCAGCAGTTGGATCTACGGTGGCACCCTGCGACTCTTCACCCAGGAGTTCGGGAAACTCGGCATCGACGTAAGCTTCGTCGCACCGGACAGTCAGCGGAACTGGCGCAGGCGCGTCAGGAAGACCACCCGCGCGATCTTCGTGGAAACCCCTACCGACCCCACCATGCGCGTGGTAGATCTCGAGCCTCTCGCCACCTTCTCCCGGGAGCGGGGGATAGCCTTGATCGTGGATTCCACGTTCGCCACCCCGGTGAATTTCCGACCCTTGGAGCACGGGGCCGACGTCGTCATCCACAGCGCCACGAAGTATCTCAACGGGCACTCTGATATCATCGGCGGTTTCGTGGCGGGCAGCGAAGCCATCGTCGAAGAGGTGCGGCTGCTCATGCAGGTGTGGGGTCAGGCACCCGACCCCCACGCCACGTGGCTGGCGGAGCGGGGGCTCAAGACCCTCGCGGTCCGGATGGAGCGCCACAACGCGAATGGCCTCGCGTTCGCGACCTGGGCGGCGCAGCATCCGGCGGTGCTCAAGGTGCACTATCCAGGGCTTCCCGACCACCAGGACCACGAGATCGCCGCCCGCACGCTGGACGGCTACGGAGGTATGGTCGGCCTCACCCTGGCAGGAGGAGCGGCAGCGGCAGACGCGGCATTGCGCGAGCTGAAGCTGGCCATCCACGCGCCGAGTCTCGGCGGGGTAGAGACGCTAGTTTCCGAGCCCCGCTTCACGTCACACGTGGATATGAGCTCTGAGGAGCGCGCCGACCTGGGCATGCCCGACGGGTATATCAGGGTGAGCCTCGGCATTGAAGATGTCGCTGATATTATTGCCGATTTCGAAGACGCCTTTGCGGCGCTTCAACCGTGATTCGATTCAATAGGGTCTTCAAAGCATTCCCCAAAGGCTCACTCGCCCTCAAAGACGTCTCGTTCCACGTGGCGAAGAGCGAGTTTGCCTTTCTCACCGGACACTCCGGCGCGGGGAAGTCGACCGTGCTCCGACTGATCTACGCGGACGAGCTTCCCACGTCGGGTACGGTGCGCGTCTCGGGATTCTCCACGGCAAACCTGAAGCGCCGCGAGATCCCCAAGCTGCGGCGCCGCCTGGGAATCGTATTCCAGGACTTTCGTCTCCTGGAGGATCGCACCGCCGAGGAGAACGTGGCGTTCGCGCTCGAAGTCACGGGAACTCGACGAAGCGTCATTGCTCCCAAGGTCATGCGGGTACTGGCGCAGGTCGGGCTCGCCGCCAAAGCGCAGGCGTATCCTCGGGAGCTGTCGGGAGGTGAGCAACAGCGAGTCGCCATCGCTCGGGCGCTGGTCAACGACCCCTTGGTGCTCCTAGCCGACGAACCGACCGGCAACCTCGACGAGCGCGCGACCCGCGGCGTGTTTCAGTTGCTGCGAGACATCAATGCCACCGGGACGGCGGTCATCCTCGCGACCCACGACCTCGATCTCGTCAGGCAAGCCCCCTATCGCACCATCGAACTTCAGGACGGCGCCCTGGTATATGATTCCGCCGAGGAAGACGAGCGCCACGAGGGAGTCGCCAGTCAATGAGGCTCACTATTCGGGAGGCGCTGCTCTCGTTCCGCCGCGCACCCGTACTCTCCGTCCTCGCCGTCACGACCATCGCGTTTGCCCTGTTCGTGCTGGGCCTGTTCGGGCTCGTCGCCGTTAATCTCCGGGGCGCGCTGACCCAGATCGAAGAGCGCGTGGAGATCGTCATGTATCTCACCCGCGGGACACCGGTCGAGGTGGTGACGGTGGCGATCGGCGACATCGACGCCTTCCCGGAAGTCGAATCGGTGAACTACGTCACGGAGGACCAGGCGCTGGAACGGGCCAGGCAACAGCTGGTGGAGTTCCAGGGGGTGTTCGACGATCTGGCCACGAACCCCCTCCCCGCCTCACTCGAGATCCACCTGAAGCCGGGCTTCCGTGACAGCCGCAACGCCCGCACTGTGGCCCAGCGCCTGTCCGGATTCCGGTTTGCCGAGGACATCCGCTACGGCAGCGACTGGGTGGCAAAGCTGGATCGGCTGCGGGACATAGCGGGCGTGGTGGGGCTCGTGCTCGGGGCGGGCTTCGCCGCGGCAGCCCTGATCATCATCGGCACCACCATCCGCATGACCGTGCTCGCCCGGCGCCGTGAGATCCACATCATGCGCCTGGTCGGGGCCACCGACGGCTTCATCCGCCGCCCGTTTCTGCTAGATGGCGCGCTCAAAGGCGCCCTTGGCGGCGCGTTCGCCATCGCGCTGAACTACGGCGCCTTCCTCGCGGTGAGCCGAGGCCTGTTCCAAGCCGCGTTCTTTTCCACCGAGCAATCCGCCCTCTTCGTTCTCTTTGGCACCATTCTCGGCTTCGCCGCCAGCGCGCTGAGCGTGGGACGACATCTCCCCAGCGCATGAGCATCGTCCGGTCATCGCTCCTGATCGTCGCCGGCGCCGTGTGTTTGGCGGCGCCCGCTTGGGGGCAGCGGCCAAACATCAATCGCCGGATTCGCGACAACCAGGAGCGTCTCGAAGCGATCCGCCGGGAGCGACAAGACCTGGAGAGCGAACTGGAGCGGCTGCGCGGCCAGATGCACTCTATCAGCGGCGAGCTGCAAAACATCGAGCGCCAGAAAAATGTCACGTCGCGCATCGTGAACGAGCTCGACCGGCAAATCGGCACGCTCAGCGCGGAACTGGACACCGTTACGCTCGACCTCATCATGGCGCAGGACGCCTTGGCAGAGAAACGCGCCGTGCTCCGGACGCGCCTAGTAGAGATCTACAAGCGAGGATCCCTGTGGATCTTCGAAGTACTCCTCGCCGCCGAGAGTTTCGGGGACCTGTTGAGCCGCTACAAATACCTGTACCTGGTGAGCCAGCAGGACCAGGCCCTCGTGAGCGAAGTGGAGGAACTGCGGGATCGTGTGGCACAACAGCGGGGCGAGTTGGTCAGCATTCGCAATGAGGTGGGTGAGCGCCGCAACGAACGGAGCCAGGAACTCGACCGCTACGTTACCCTCGAGCGCCACCAACAGCAGGTCCTGCGCCAGACCCGGGCCTCCGAACGGGCGGCCACCACGAGGCTGGACTCCCTGGCGCGTGACGAGGCCGAACTGGAAGACGTCATCGCCACGCTGGAGCGCGAACGTCGCCGCGCCCTGGCGAGCGGGGCGCGCATGCCCACCGAGAGCACCATCAGCGACGCCGATCTTGGCTCCCTGGTGTGGCCGGCGGACGGCGAGATCCTGTATCGGTTCGGCCCGGGACCTGGACCCGACAACACCCAGATCCCCTACAAGGGGATCGGGATCGGGGTACCGGTGAACACCCCAGTCCGTGCCGTTGCAGCCGGTACCATCGAGTTTGCCAACCCGTGGGGCACTTACGGTCCCACCATCATGGTGCATCACGGGGGATTCTATACCCTGTATCTCTACCTCTCGCGGTTCGAGGTGCAGCCCGGTCAGTGGGTGGAAGCCGGTGACATCATCGGCCGTTCCGGCGGCGCCAACTCCGACCATGGACCCCACATCGAGTTCCAGATCCGCCAGGTGCGGCCAGGCGGCACGGCGATCGCCCTTGATCCCGAGAACTGGTTGAGTAAGCGACGGTAGGAGGCTCGCTCGGGCGGTCACGCGGTCCGGCGGTCATCCCCTCCTCCCTCCCCCCTCCTCCCCCCTTGCGCGGGACACTGGGGGGTAGTATCATACAAACGTGCGTATTAAATCATACGTATGAATGACCGGCCAGATACCGCCGCGCTCCTCGTCGACGCCGCTCGACAGCTCTTCGCAGCCCACGGCTACGACGGAACGTCCATCCGCGCGATCACCCGCCTCGCACGCGCCAACCTTGGTGCGGTCACCTACCACTTCGGGTCCAAGGAGAAACTCTACGAAGCGGTGGCGGCATCGCTGGTTGAACCGCTGAGAGAGCACGTTGCCGAGGTGACACGCCATCCGGGCACGCCACTCGCCAAGCTCGAGGTCGTGATCCGGGCTCTGTTCGAGTACCTCCGGGAGCACCCCGAGCTCCCTCGCTTCTTGGTGCAGCAGCTTGCCAGCTCGCGACCGGTGCCGACCGCGGTCCAGCAGGCGCTGGCAGCCAACCACCAGACCGTCACCCGCATCATCGCCGACGGCCAACGGGACGGCTCGATCCGACCCGGCGACCCCCGCCTCATGGCGTTCAGCATCGTCGCCCAGCCCATATGGCTCACCCTCGTGCGACGGGTACTGCAGGCGGCGGTGCGCCTCGACCAAGACGACCCAGCCACGCGGGCCCGACTGGTGGACAGCGCCGTGCAGTTCGCCCGAGCGGGACTGGCCCCGCACTCCGAGCAGGCGCCATGACGAGCAGCTACCGTGGACGACTGTTCCGTGCGGGTGTGCTGCTTTCCTGGATGTCCCTGGGAACCGCCTCCACCACCACCGCGGAGCCCCAGCGCGACTCCACACTCACCCTGCACGAGGCGGTGCGCCTGGGCCTGGAGTATCACCCCACAGTCCGTGCCGCCCGGGCCAGCGAGGCCGATGCCGCGGCCCAGGTTGGCCAGGCGCTAGCGCAACGGCTGCCGCAGTTCCTGGGTCAGGCGTCGCTCATCCACTTCGAAGAGCCGATGATCGTGGCCCCGTTTCACAGATTGGATCTCAGCACGCCACCCCGATTCGAGGAGACCCTGGTACAGGGCCAACTCAGCCTCGGCTACACCCTATTCGACGGCGGCGCCCGCGGGGCCACTATCAACGGGGCGCGCGCCCGGCAGGAGGTAACGGCAGCCCGGCGGGAGTCGGCAGAGATGACACTGATCGCGGACGTCGCGGGTGCGTATCTCCAGGTTCTCTCCGCGCACGGTATGCTCGCAGCCCAGGACCAGAGCCTGGACGCTCTCCACGCCGAGCGAGAGCGAGTCCGACGGCTGTTCGCAGAGGGCCAGGCGGCGCGTGTGGAGCTACTGCGGGTGGACGCCGCCATCGCACAGGCGGAGGCGGAGCGCATCGCCACGGCTGCCGAACTGGACACGGGAGAGCGCCGGCTCGCTCGTCTGCTCGGTGTCGAGCCGGAGCGCACACGAGCCTCCCGGCTCACAGGGGTCCGACTCATCGACACGGTCGTGGCCGTGGACCGGACAGCCCTCATCGGCCGGTTTGAGTCGACGAGTCCGGACCTCGAGGCGGCGCGCCAGCTGAGCCAGGCCGCCAACTGGGGCCGGCGGGCAGCCATCGCGGCATGGTTTCCCCGGCTCGAGGTCGTGGGTGGGTACATCCTCTTCGGCAGCGCCGCTGGAGACTTCACCGGGGAGTGGCAGGGCGGGGTACGGCTCTCATATCCGGTCTTCACCGGTGGCGCCCGGGCACGAGCAGTCGCCGCGGCCTCCGCGCGCTTGTCCGTTGCCAGGGAGCGGTATCGGCTCGCCGAACTCGGGGGACGGGAGGCAATCGACCGCGCCGTGAGCGCGATACGACAACACCGCGCCCAAGTGGAGGCAATCGCCACGGCAGTCGACCATCTTGTCGAAGTCGCCCGCATCGAGCAGCTGGCGCTGGAAGCGGGAGCCGGTACGCAGACAGACTTTCTCACAGCTGACGCCGAGCTACGGCGGGCTCGTGCCGGGCTGGTGCAGGCACGGCACGCCGAGATAGCCGCGTGGGTACAGCTTGCGACAACGACTGGCGAGCTCTCGTCCAGCTGGCTCGATCACATGGTGGAGACCGTCCGATGACCTTGAAGCGCCGAGTCGCGATCCCGATTGTAGCAGTAGGGGCGATCGCACTGCTGCTGGTCTTCACGGTGTTACGCCGCTCCGGCGCGGAGCGCGTGATTCTCGCCTCGGGCACCGTGGAGACCACCGAGGCCGACTTGGGCTTCCAGGCTCCCGGCCGGATCGACAGCATCGCCGTGCGTGAGGGTGACCGGGTGGCAGCCGGTACGGAACTGGCGTGGCTCAATCGGGCCGAACTGTTTGCCCGCAAACGTGCAGCCGAGGCACAACGCAGCTCCGCCCGCGCACGCCTCACCGAGCTGGAGCGCGGTTTCCGCTCGGAAGAGATCGCCCAGGGACGGGCCGCCGTACGGGCAGCCAAGCAACGGCTCGAGGACGCACGCCGCGATCTTGAGCGGACGCGCAACCTGTTTGAGGGCGGGGCCGTTAGCCGCCAGCAGCTCGACCATCGGGAAACGGCTCTCACACTGGCACAATCAGAGCACGAGAGCGCGATGGAGCGCCTGGAAATCCTGGAGCAGGGCCCACGAGAAGAGCAGATCGCCGCCCAGCGCGGTGTGCTCGCCCAGGCACAGGCTGCGGTGGCCCAGATCGACGCCCTACTGGCAAACGCGTCGATTCGAGCACCATTCAGCGGCGTCATCACCGTTCGCCACCGGGAACCGGGCGAGACGGTTCCCGCCGGGGCACCGGTCCTCACCCTGATGAACCCCGCCGACCGCTGGATCCGGATCTACGTGCGGGAAGATCAGGTGGGGCGCCTCGCCATCGGCCTGCCCGCAACCGTCACCGCCGACGCGTACCGTGATCGTTCCTATGACGGCGAGGTAGTGTTCATCGCCAGCGAAGCCGAGTTCACGCCGCGAAACGTGCAGACCACGGAGGAGCGGGTGAAGCTCGTCTATCGGGTCAAGGTACGGGTAACCGGTGATCCCTCCTTCGATCTCAAACCGGGGCTCCCCGCAGACGTCCGGCTGGACACGTCGCAACGCTGAGGTCGGTGGTGGAGTCAGCCGTTTCCGTCAGGGGGCTCACGCGCCACTTCGGCGAGATTCACGCGGTCGACGGCCTGAGCTTCGAAGTGACTCCAGGGGAGCTGTTCGGCATCGTGGGCCCCGATGGCGCCGGAAAGACCACCACTCTCCGCATGCTGGCCGGTGTACTGCGCCCCACTTCTGGAGACGCCGTTGTCCAAGGAGTCAGCGTTGTGCGGGACCCCGAAGGCGTCAAACACCACATCGCGTACATGTCACAGCGGTTTGGCCTCTACAGTGACCTCACCGTCCGGGAGAACATCGACTTCTACGCCGACCTGTTCTTGGTACCGCGGAAAGCTCGCGCTGCCAGGCTGGAGCGCCTGTACCAGTTCTCCGGGCTTGGGCCGTTCGAGAGTCGGCTGGCGGGTCAACTATCGGGCGGGATGAAGCAGAAGCTCGGTCTCTGCTGCGCCCTGATCCACGAACCGCAGATCATGTTGCTGGACGAGCCGACTTTCGGCGTGGACCCCATCTCCCGGCGGGATCTGTGGCTCATCGTCCACGAGATGGTGGCGCGAGGGATCACCGCGGTGGTATCGACGGCATACCTCGATGAGGCGGAGCGCTGCGACCGGCTCGCTCTGCTCCATCGGGGCGCACTCCTGGCGCTCGACACCCCCACGGCGTTCCAGCAGCGGCTCGCGGGACACATTCAGAGCCTGCGCTCCGACGCGCCACGCCGAGCCCGTGACCTGCTGGAGCAGCACCCGGCCGTGCGACACGCTGTCCTGTTCGGAGACGTCATCCACCTGACGCTGGATGATCCGCGGCACGACTGGCCAGCCGTGCGAGCCGCCCTCGAGCACGGTGGCGTCACCATTCTCGAAGCGGGTCCGGCAGAGCCATCCCTTGAGGACGTGTTCATTCACCTGGTCGGCCCCGGCGGTGTGACGCATGAATGAGGCCGTCCGCGTCCGGGAGCTCACTCGCCACTTCGGCCAGTTTGTCGCGGTCGACCAGGTGAGCTTCGATGTCGCTCCCGGGGAGATCTTCGGCTTTCTCGGACCGAACGGTGCCGGCAAGACCACCACCATCAAGATGTTGACGGGGCTACTGTCGCCAACCTCCGGCACCGCCCTGGTCGCGGGCTACGATGTGACCCAGCACCCCGACGAGGTGAAGCTCAACCTGGGCTACATGTCACAACTTTTCTCACTCTATCCAGACCTCACTGTGGAAGAGAACATCCAGCTATTCGCAGGGCTCTACGGGGTCACGGGCGGCCGATTCGCGGAGCGGCGAGACTGGGTGCTCGGAATGGCCGGCCTCACCGAACACCGGCGGCGGTCGACCGGAGAGCTCTCCCTGGGCTGGAAGCAGCGGCTCGCTCTCGGCTGTGCAGTGCTGCACGAGCCACCTCTTCTATTCCTGGACGAGCCGACGTCGGGCGTTGACCCAGTCTCTCGACGCAGCTTCTGGGACCTTATCTACCAGTTCGCGGAAGCCGGGACCACCGTCTTCGTCAGCACCCACTACATGGAGGAGGCCGAGTACTGCTACCGGCTCGCCCTGATGAATCGGGGTCGGCTCATCGCGCTGGACCGGCCGGCGGCGCTGAAGGAGACGCTGCGACAACCGCTCCTCGAGCTCCGGACGGACGACCCCCCTAAGGCACTTGAGGCGCTGCGGGGCGCACCGGGCGTGGTGGAGGCCGCCATGTTCGGCCGGGCATTACACGTGCTCGTGCAGGACGAGCACCGCGCGCTGCGAGAGCTGCCGCAGGCACTCGCAGCCCGCGGGCGCAGCTGCGAAGCTCTGCAAGCCGTGGCACCCTCACTGGAAGACGTCTTCGTAGCACTGGTGCGCCGGGAGGGAGGCACGCTGGACCGGTGAGCCTTCCACGGCTGTGGGCCGTAGCCCGCAAGGAGATCGTGCAGCTGCGGCGCGATGCGCGCAGCCTCTACCTCGCATTCATTCTCCCGCTCATCCTCCTCGTGCTCTTTGCCTACGCGATCACGTACGACATTCGCAACATCGAGATGGCGGTCCTCGATCACAGTCTGACATCAGAGAGCCGTAGCCTAGTCGACGCGTTCGAGAGTTCGGGCTATTTCACCGTAGTCACCCATCTCACCCGTTATGACGAGGCCGATGCCGTGCTCGGCGGAGGTCATGCGCGACTGGTTTTGGTGATCGGACCATCCTTCGCGCTGGACCTGGCCGCCAGGCGACGAACGCCGGTCCAGCTCCTTCTCGACGGCGCTGACGCGAACTCCGCTACGATCGCCCAGAACTACGCCGAGGCCATCGTGGCCGGATACTCGGCGGACATCCTGCTGGAGGGGCGGCAGCTGCAGATTCCGGCCGCCGCCGAGAGCCGCGTGTGGTTCAACGAGACGTTGGAAAGCCGCAACATGATCGTCCCAGGCCTCGTCGCCGTCATCATGTCGATCATTGCGGCGATGCTGACAGCGCTGACTATCGCCCGAGAATGGGAACGCGGTACCATGGAGCAGCTCGCCGCCACCCCGGTACACCGTCTGGAGGTGGTACTCGGCAAACTGGTGCCATATGCCGGCATCGGCCTCTTCGACGTCGCCCTCGCAGCGACGGTCGCGGTGGTGCTGTTCGGCGTGCCTCTCCGTGGAAACCTGCTGCTGCTGGTCTTGCTCACGTTGCTTTTCCTCATCGGGGCCCTGGGCCTGGGAATCTTCATCTCCGCCGCCGTGAAGTCGCAGCTCTTAGCCACCCAGGTGGCGCTGATGTCCACCTTCCTGCCGGCGCTGCTGCTTTCGGGATTCATCTTCAGCATCGCCACAATGCCGTTCGTGCTGCGAGCGATCAGCTACATCGTACCGGCCAGATACTACGTGACGGTGACTCGAGGCATCTTCCTCAAGGGCGTGGGCGTCGATGTGCTGTGGGCGGACGCCACGGCCATGGTCATCTTCGCTGCGGCAGGCCTGTCACTCGCCATGGGCGTGTTCAAGAAGGAGATCGCATGAAGCGTATCTCCGGCCTCCGCATCCGCGAGATGGTCAAGAAAGAGCTGCGGCAGCTCTTGCGAGATCCGCGGGCCCGCGGGGTGCTCTTCGTCGCGCCCATAATCCAGCTCGTCATGTTCGGATACGCGGTGAACACCGATATCAGGAATACGGCGACCTTCGTTGTGGATCAGGACCAGTCCAGCGAGTCGCGTCGGCTCATCGACGTGCTCACGGCGACCGGATACTTCGAGATCGTCGGGCGATCCCAGGGCCCCGCCGACCTCGTGCGAGCGCTGGACCGTAGCGAGGCGCTGATCGGCCTCGAGATTCCCCGCGGGTTCGCCCGCGACCTCTCGGCGGGCAGGACCGCGAAGGTGCAGATCGTGCTGGACGGTACGGAATCGAACAGCGCGACGGTCGCCCAGGGTTACGCACAGCGTATCGTCCAGCGCTTCTCCCTCGAACGAGCGGCAGAGCTGGGTCTCGTCCCGGAGGGCGGCGTGGACTTGCGAGTCCGGGCGTGGTACAACCCGAACCTCGAGAGCCGCGTCTACAATGTGCCGGCCGTCGTCGCGGTGCTCATCATGCTGATGTGCCTGATGCTCACGGCACTCGCCGTGGTGCGGGAGAGGGAGTTGGGGACACTCGATCAACTCATGGTGAGTCCGCTGACCGCCGAAGAGCTCATGCTCAGCAAGACCCTGCCGGTGGCGGCAATCGGACTGGTGGACCTGGTGCTGATCTCGCTAGTGGCCGTAGTGTGGTTCGACGTGCCCATCCGGGGCTTTCCACCCAGCCTGCTCCTGGCAGCCGTACTCTACATTTTGGCCGGCCTGTCCATCGGCCTGCTGATCTCCACAATCTCCCGGACGCAGCAGGAAGCCTTCATGACGATGTTCCTCTTCCTCCAGCCAGCCATCATCCTGTCCGGATTCTTCTACCCCATCAGTAGCATGCCGCAGATCTTCCAGTGGGTGACACTGCTCAACCCGGTGCGACACTTCCTGGAGATTGTCAGGGCGATCTTCCTCAAGGGGGAAGGTCTCGCGGCGCTGTGGCCCCAGTACCTCGCTCTGACGATCATGGCGGCGGGAGTCTTGCGCCTCGCCATCATCCGATTTCCCCGCACCGTGAGAGCCTGAGAAGAAGCCGGTGGTGCGTTGCGGTTCTGCGATTGGCTGAGCTTGCGGCGGGACGGCATGATGGCATAACGACATGACGGCACCACGGCGTCTCCCCGCGCCCCATCTGCCCCTGGCGCCCCTCCCCCCAGCAGCACCGCCCCTTCTGCCCTGGTAGCCACAAAACAGCTATCTTGTTAGCCGAACCCACGGCTTGGCACCATGAGCGACACAGCGCTCTACACCCTCCGGGACATTGCCCGCCAGCTGAACCTCCCCGAGTCTACCGTGCGGTACTACCGCGACGCGTTCGCCGAGCACGTGGCCACCGTGGGAACCGGCCGACGCCGGCGCTACCCCGTCGAGGCGGTTGCGGTCTTGCGATCCATCGCCGACGGGTACTCCGCTGGCAAGACCCGGGAGGAGATCGACGCGGAGCTCTTCGGCGGACCGGTGCCGATCAGGGCGCGCCCCCGACCGCGGTCGCAGGCGACCGGCGATGAACTGCTCGCCACCATCCTCGACGGCGAGCGGGAGCGGCGGGAAGCCATGTGGCAGATGGCCCGAGAAATTGTCCGGCTGGGAGAGGCCATCGAGCGCCAGCAGGTCGTGCTGGGCGACATCGCGGAGCAACTGGGCACGCCGACAGACCGGACACTGACGCCCGGGCCTACCCCACCCGCCGACCCGGCTCCCCAGGAAGCGGCTCAGCTGCCCCCCATCGGAGTCACCACTGAGGAACTGGGAGCCAGCCCGGCGGCCGCCTCCGGGGGCCACGCAAAGCTCGTGGGTGAACTGGAGTCGCTGAGGGCCCAGCTCGCCACTGAGCGGGAGTTGGTGGAGCGGCTCCGGAAGTCCAAACTGGAGATCGAGCGTCGGGCCGTCGAGGCCGAAGCTCGGCTGGAGGACCGTCCCCCGGGGATCCGTCGGGTACCCATGTTCCGCCGCTTCCTCTCCGGCGATTCAGAAGGGGGCGTCTAGTTGTCCGCGGCACGACGCCTGGAGCGGCACAAGGACTCCCGCGTGCGCAAGATGGTGCGTCGCCATCTTGCCGCCCGGGACATCACCGACCGTCGGGTCCTGGCCGCCATGGCCTCCATCCCACGGGCGTGCTTCGTACCGCCGCACCTCAGGGACCAGGCGTATGCCGACACCCCACTGCCCATCGGCTACGACCAGACGATCTCCCAGCCATATATCGTTGCACTGATGACACAGGAGGCACGGATCAACCGGCACTCCTTGGTGCTGGACGTCGGTACCGGGACAGGCTATCAGACCGCGATCCTGGCCAAGATCGCCCGCCACGTTTGGAGCATGGAGCGGCTCGCCGCACTGTCCCGCGAAGCCGAGTGGCGCCTCGCCAGCCTGGGCATCCGCAACGCCACCCTGATCATCGGGGACGGGGCGCTGGGACACCCGGAGGCCGCGCCGTTCGATGCGATCATCGTGTCGGCGGCCTCACCCAAGCCACCACGGCCCTTGCTGGAGCAGCTCGCGGTGGGTGGACGGCTGGTCATCCCGATCGGCGACCGCGTGCTTCAGGACCTGACCATCGTCGAGCGGACGGATACCGGGCACCGACAACACACCGCCGGCCCTTGTCGGTTCGTCCCGCTGCTGTCTGTGGAAGCGTTCGCGGAGTATGATTGAAACACTGCGATCTGCTCGGAGCCCATGTATCCACGGCGGGCGGCGTTGCTTTGGCCCCGACTCGGGGGGCGGAGATCGGTGCCACCGCCATCCAGATATTCACCAAGACCCCAAACCAGTGGCGTGAGCCCAGACTGACCCGGCACGACGTTGCCGCATTCCAAGCCGAACTCGCCCGCACCAAGATCCGCGCCGTAGTCTCTCACGACTCCTACCTTATCAATCTGGCCTCCCCGAATGCCGCGCTCCGGACGCGCTCGATCGCGTGCTTCAAGGGCGAGCTGCGACGATGCCGCGACCTTGGCATCCCATTCGTCGTTACGCATCCAGGTCACTACATTGATGACCGGAAGACAGGGCTCGACCGCAACGCCAAGGCCTACGCTCTGTGCCTCGCCGCGGTGGAGGGTCCCACCGTCTTGATCGAGACCACCGCTGGGTCAGGTACCGCCCTGGGCTCCACCTTCGAAGAGCTCGCCGAGCTGCGCCAACAGGTGCCTCAGGACCTACGCGGTCGGGTTGCCTTCTGCGCAGACACGTGTCACCTGCACGCCGCCGGCTATGATCTATCGGGTGACTGGGACGGGGTGTGGGAGGATTGGGCGGCGATCGTGGGAATGGAGCACCTGCGGTGCGTTCACCTGAACGATTCCCAGACCCGCCTCGGCTCCCGACGGGACCGCCACGCGTGGATCGGCGAGGGGACCATGGGTCCGGAGCCATTCCGCCGCTCCATGCGGGACCCCCGCTTCCGGGACGTCATCAAGATCATTGAAACCCCGAAGGGTGAGGATCCGCCGCGCCACGACCGCCGCATGTTGCGGCGGCTGCGGGGGTATGCGACGGTGCGGCCTCAGCGGTCCTCTCTCCCGAGTGATGTTCGCAGGTCCGGCATCCGCGATGCGTCGGTCTGATCGATGCTGAGAGGAGTGACCGTGATATAGCCGCGGTTGAAGGCGTGCACATCGGTCCCTTCTCCATCGTCGGCCACCGGGGACCGGTCGGACCAGTAGTACACCTGGCCGCTGGGAGTGAGACGACGGTCAAACCGCTGGGCGCCGGGAGTGAGGCTCATGCGAACCACCCGCACGCCCCTGATGCGCTCCGCGCCCCCTGCGGGCACGTTGACGTTGAGGAGCAGCGGGTGGGCGAGGAGTCCGCCAGCCCGGAGCTGCTCCACCAGGGCCCGCACATAGCCGGCGGCAACTGCGAAGTCGCGAAATCCGCCCGCGCCAGCTGATACGGCGATGGCAGGTACGCCGTGAAAGACAGCCTGTCGGGCGCCTGCCACGGTCCCAGAGAGCCACGCGGAGAGCCCGACATTCTCGCCCAGGTTCACGCCGGAGACGACTAGATCGGGGAGCGTGTCCAGCAGTGTGGTCAGCGCCAGGCTCACGCAGGTTGCGGGACGGGCGTCAACGGCGTACCAAGTTATACCATATGGGTTGCCAGCCGTGGAGACCCTGATTGGGTCACTATGCGTGATACCATGTCCGGTTCCACTCTGCTGCGTGCGCGGGGCGGCCACTACCAGGCGGGCGATTGGCGCAAGAGAGTCGACCAGCGCCAGTAGGCCCGGCTCATGAAACCCGTCGTCATTGACGACCAGGATGGTAAATTGTGGGTCCGCGACCGGCTCCTGGCTCGCCACGGGGCGCGTCGCGATGACAAGCAGCAGCGCGATGCATGCAATGCAAAGGGGTCGGGTCATCTGCGGTGCTCCCAGATCCTACTTGAACGGGGCGGTGTACAGTTCCTATGAGGCTTGTGAAATGAAACCGAAACGCCTGAACGAGGCAATTTTGCGGTGACGGCAGCGCAAGGATGCTATCGCCTAACCGTGATCGCGCTGGCGCTGACCCTCGGCGCTCCCGCCTCCGGAGCCGGGCAGGACGACCCACGCCGGGTGATACTGTTCATCGGCGACGGGGTGGGCGTGGGCTACTGGACGGCCGCCGCTTTCGCCCGGGACAGGCTGGCTGTCAAGCAGTTCCCGGTCGTGGGGCTGGTGGACGTCCGGAGTAGTTCGGGCAGGGTCCCCGACAGCGCCGCGAGCGCGACGTCCTATGCTACTGGTGTGGAGACATACAACGGCGCCGTTGGCGTCGGCCGTGACTCGACAGCAGTAGACACGGTGCTGGAGGTCGCCGCAGAGAGGGACATGGCTACCGGCTTGGTGGCGACCTCACGGATAACCCACGCCACCCCAGCATCGTTCGCGGCACACGTGCCGAACCGGCAACTGGAATGGGAGATTGCCAGGCAGATGGCGAACCACGACGTCACTGTCATGCTGGGCGGAGGTCGAGCGGCGTTCGACGGCCAAATCCGCCCTGATTCCGTGGACCTCTTAGTGTCGATTAAGGAGCGATATACCTACGTGGAAACGCCGGAGGAGCTCCAGGCACTCAACATGCGTAACGTCAAAGCACTATTCGGGCTCTTCGCTCCCAGCCACCTGCCTGCGGCACCCGCCCGCGTGCCGACGCTGCCGCAGATGACCGAGGCAGCCCTGGCGGTCCTCGACGAAGATCCTGACGGTTTCTTCCTCATGGTGGAGGCGTCGCAACCGGACTGGCGTGGGCATGGCAACGAGCCGCTCCCGGCGATCACCGCCGAGATGCTGGATTTCGACCGCGCCATCGGCGAGGCCGTCGAGTATCAGCGTGACCATCCGGAGACGCTCATCGTGGTCGTCGGCGATCACGAAACCGGCGGTCTCGCGCTGCAATACGACAGTACCGGGACTCTTGGTGCCGCCTACACCACAGGAAGCCACACAGCCACCATGGTCCCCCTGTTCGCCAAGGGTCCAGGAGCAGAGCAATTCGGGGGCATCCTGTCGAACGCCCGGGTCGGGGAGCTGTTGATGGAGGCAGTCCGACGGTAGCCTCGGCGGAACCTGGCGGCGCCTAGGGTGCTATATTGGCTGGTCATGTCCAAGCGGTCGACGCCCCGGCGGGCCTCCATCGTGCTTGCGGGGGTGCTCTATTTGGCGTCTGTGGGGTGGGCGCCCATCGCCCACGCTCAGAGTGAAGTCCTCCGCTCTGCGGCGGCGGTTGAGTCAGACCACTCTGACCAGTGCCCCACGCTGCACACGGAGGCTGTGTGCTCGGCAGGCGGCCTCAACCCGGCGGTCAGCCACACGAGCCGCGACCTGCCCCTCGGGGCCACTGACGCATCGAGGAGCCACTGCCATCTTGCCATCCCAGGGGCGCGACGCAACGAGAAAGTCAGCGCCCACCCCGTTCGGGCACCGCCCTTCCGTTCCTAGTTCGTCCAGCGCCGCAGCACCGCATCGCTGCTGGGTGTGGCGCAGCCTGGAGCAGCGATCCCGACCAGCGGAAAGGAAGTGCTCGACATGTGCACCAGAATCGGATTCCTCGTCTTGCTCGCCGCCACGGCCGCCAGCGCACCGGCCAGTGGGCAGGAGCGCCAGGCCCGCGCGGACTCCCTGGAGCGGGAACTTCGCCTCCTCAAGGCCCGGGTTGACTCCCTGCAGCGGGTCCTGGCCGAACTCGTAGGGCGAGGTCGGGACACCACGCGGGCGCAGGACGAGCTCGCCGCCCTGCGGGCCGCGGCCCGGGCCGCCGCTGGCGCCGGCGAAGCCGGCACCGACACGGCGAGGCAGGAGGGGAGCCGCACCAGGAACCTCCAGATCCTGAACCCCGAGATCAGCGTGACGGGAGACATCGTGGGGAGCTTTACCGCCCCCGACGATGAGGAAAACCAGTTTAGCGCCACGCCACGGGAATTCGAGTTCTCGTTCCAGTCCGCTCTAGACCCCTACACTCGCACCAAGATCTTCATCACACGGGAAGAGGACTTCGAGATCGCCGGGCTCCCCGAAGAGGAAGGAGAGGAAGAGGGTGGAGGTTTCGAGATCGAAGAAGGCTACATGTACTGGGTGGGTCTCCCCGGCGGACTGGGAGTCAAGCTCGGCAAGTTCCGCCAGGAGATCGGCCTCTACAATCGGTGGCACACCCACGCTCTACAGGAGATCGAACGGCCTCTCGCTGCAGCAGCCTTCTTGGGGGAGGACGGACTGATTCAGACGGGTGCCTCCCTCACCCTGCCTTCCATTTCGCTGGGACCCGCCACCCAAACGGTCACGTTTGAGACGACACGTGGTAGCAACGAGGCGCTCTTTGGGGGTGGCAACGAGATCAGCTTCCTCGGACGACTACAGAGCTTCTGGGACCTCGGCGCCAGCACCTTCCAGCTCGGCGCCACTGGCGTGTTAGGCGAGAACGATGACGAGTCCCTCGAGTCGCGCATGCTAGGACTCGACTTCTCGTTCCGTTGGGCTCCACCACGCCAGGCGCTGTACCGGGACTTCCAGCTCAAGGGCGAGTGGTATTTCGTGGAGCAGGATGTGGATGGAACTGAGCTCAGCGGCAGCGGGGGCTATCTCCAGGCCAGTGCCCGCCTCACCCGCCGCTGGATCGTGGGCGCCCGAGCCGACTACCTCGAGGCAGTCGGCAGCGACGCCCACATCGTCCAGATCGCCCCGAGCATCACCTGGTGGCAGAGCGAGTGGGTCCGGCTACGACTGCAGTACAACTATCTGAAACCGGAGGGCGGGTCGGGAAACCACACGATCCTCCTGCAGTCGGTCTGGGCCGTTGGCCCCCACAAGCACGAGACGTACTGAGCGCGAGGGAGACGGAACGATGCAGATGCTGACACCCCGATCGACGCCACGGCACCTCTGCACGGGGCTGCGGCGCTTCGCCACCGCGCTCCTTGGCGCCGTCATCCTGGTGCCAGGTCCGGCCCGAGCCCAGGAGAAACTCCGGGTGGTCACCACGCTCCCCACCTTTGCTGCGATCGCCCGTGAACTCGTCGGTGAGCTCGCCGAAGTGCGGGCGATCGCACGGGGAGACCAAGACCCCCACTTCGTCAATCCGCGTCCCAGCTTCGCGGCCATGGTCCAGCGAGCCGATCTCTTCGTGACCACTGGCCTGGACCTGGAGCTCTGGGTGCCGGCTGTCATGGATCGGGCCAATAACCCGAAGGTCATCGAAGGTGCGCCGGGCCACGTCGTGGCCTACTCCGGGGTGAAGCTCCTGCAGATTCCCCCCAACGTGTCCCGCACCGAGGGTGACATCCACGTCTTCGGCAACCCCCACATCCACACCGACCCGGTCAACGGGATCCGGCTGGCCCGTAACATCGTCGCCGGCCTGAAGCGAGTCGATCCCGCCAACGCCACGACATATGAGGCGAACCTGCGGGACTTCGAAGAGCGGGTGATGCACCGGACCTTCGGCGAGCAACTCGTCCAGATGCTTGGTGCGGAGACGCTTTTTGAGCTGGCCCGGGAATATCGATTCTGGGACTTCGCACGAGGGCAGACCTATCAGGGAAAGCCACTCGCAGAATACCTGGGCGGGTGGTTGGCAGAGGCCGCGCCATTCCGGAATCGCCGCATGGTGTGCTACCACAAGAACTGGGCGTACTTCAGCGCCCGCTTCCGTATCGAGTGCGCCATGTACGTCGAGCCGAAACCAGGCATACCAGCCTCCCCGGGCCACGTCCGGGAGGTGGTGGACTTCATTCGCCGGGAGAACATCCCGGTCCTGTTCGCGGCTAACTACTTCAGCCGGCGGCAGGTGGAGCGCGTCGCGTCCCGCACGGGAGCGGCAGCGCTGTTGGTGCCGGAGCACGTAGCCGGCGAAGAGGGGGTGGATGACTACTTCACCCTGATCGACGTGTGGGTGACGCGCCTGGCGCAGGCCTTCGCGCCGAGACCTGGTCACCGTGAGTGAGCGGGGCAGGCAGATGACTCTGAGTTCGGGGATTTGGGACCGGGCAGCCGTCTTCGGTGGCACCAGTGACGCGGACCCGGAGCTACGCTGCCAATGATCGAGCTAATGCTGCCAGCCCTCGTGGCCTCGTTGATCCTGGCCGGGATACTTGGATACCTCGGTATCCACATCATTGCCCGAGGGGTCATCTTCGTGGACCTCGCCTTGGCTCAGGTGGCAGCGCTGGGCTGGACGGCTGCGGGCCTGGGCCTCGGGGCCGGTCTTGGCAACTGGTTGGGGATTCCCTCAGAGGAGGCCGGATACGCCATTGGCCTCGCCACCACGCTCGTCGCCGCCGCCTTGTTCAGCATCACTCGAATGGAGAACAGATATGTGCCCCAAGAGGCGATCATCGGAATCGTCTACGTGGTCGCCTCGGCTGGCACCATCCTTCTGGCGGCCCAGGCGCCCCGGGGAGCAGAACATGTGGAAGAGCTGCTGACGGGGAGCCTCCTCTGGGTCACGTGGCCGGAGATCGTGAAGACCGGGGTCGTCTCCGCCGCGGCCGGCCTGGCGCACTGGTTCTTGCGGAAGCGCTTTCTCACCATCTCACTGCGACCGGCGGAAGCGCGGACGAGGGGTTGGTCGCTGGTGTGGTGGGACTTCCTGTTTTACGCCCTGTTCGGCGTGGTGGTCACCTCTTCGGTGGCCATCGCGGGCGTGTTGGTGGTCTTCAGCTTCCTGGTCATCCCGGCGGTCATTGCGTTCCTGTTCACGACCTCAACCGTTCGACTGCTCACAATCGCCTGGACGGCGGGGACGGCGGCAACTGTGTTTGGGCTGTACGTCTCCTACCGCAGCGACCTGCCTACAGGCCCGGTAGTGGTCTGCGCCTTCGCCCTGGTCCTGGTGCTGGCCTTCGCCGCCCGGCCTGTCCTGAGAAGGAAGGTCCGGCAGGCCCGGCGGCAGGACGAAACCTGGGAGCAGGTCGGTCCCGCTCCGAAGAGCGATGCTGCGGGGAAAGCCTGAGGAGTGATGGAGTGCATGGTACCCCGTGCCACGATCCGCGGACTCGTCGCCCTCCAGCTCATCGCCACCGCACTTCCCACCAACGCACGGGGCCAGATCTTCCTCGAGCTCCGTGGCGGAGCGATGCTCAGCTCCGCCCTGGTCCGGGACTCCATCGTCGAGGCCTTCACTGTGCGGCCGGCTGTGGCACCGACCATCGACCTCGCCGTGGGCACCGTGCTCAACGAGCAGTACCGACTCGCCGTTGCCGTTCGCTGGGCGCGCAGTGACCTGAAGCGCAGCACCGACGGTGGGAACATCCCAATCATCCCGCTGACGGCGTGGACCGGATCAGTTGCGCTGCGCCGCCGCCTCAGCTCCTGGGCGTCCGCGCAGGGCACCATCGGCGCGGTGAAGTACGCGCCCGCCGGGACCGGCAGGAACGCCACTCTGTTCCGGGACAACGCTCCCCTGCTGCCTATCGTCGGGCTCGGTGCCCGAATCGAGCACCGCATCAGCCCCCGTCTCGTCGTGGGATTGGACGCCGCCTACGACTTCCACCGGTTCTCGACCCTGGCACTCCGTGCAGAAGGAATCACAGGTGATCGAAGCGTGCACCGCTTCTCGCTGGGGATAACGTTGGGCGCGAGCTATGCAGACAAGAAGCCGTAGCGTCGCGGCGCTCGCCTCGCTCCTCCTGCTGGGCGCATGTGACTCCCCCAACGCCCCGGACCGGAGTTCCTTCTACGAGTTCCGGCTGTCGCCCTCAGACCCGGTGTTCCATTGGCCAGCTACCGCGCTGCCGGTGCGATTCTACGCCGACCAAGTAGGGGCGCTGCCCGAATACGTGGCCCTTGGGGTGCGGATGTGGGAGCGCCAGTTCCTCTACGGGGAATTCAGGGGGGAACTGGTGAGCGACTCCGCAGACGCGGACGTTATCCTGAGCCTGCAGGGGTCTGCACCGCCGGATGGGCCGCTCACCGATGACCCTCCGGTGACGAGCTGCACCGGTGTTACGAGCGTCCCCCCGACGACGGAACTCGGATCCGGGCAGCTCGTCTACACCGAGCGATTCCAAGTTCAACTCCAGTGGTTCTCCAGGGGAAGCCCGAGTGACATCGCGAACTGCCTGGCCCGCGTGACCGCCCACGAGATCGGCCACACGCTAGGCGTTTTCAATCACAGCCCGACTCCCGACGACCTCATGGCCCGGTCGCCGACGGCACGGGAGCCCACGGCGCGCGACCGGGCCACGGTGCAGATCCTATACCACGTGCGGTCGGATATCCTGCCTTTCTCCCATGGCCTGCTGCCTCCATGAGGTGCTAGGAGTGAGGAGTAAGGAGCAAGGAGTGAGGAGTGAGGAGCGACCACGCCCCTTACTCCTTACTCCTCACTCCTCACTCGTAGCACCCCGTACGGCCGCGTCTAACGCGGCACCCTGACAATTGTTAACTTCTAAGTCCCCTTTGGCCGCCCGTGACGCGCCAATGCGCGGACAGGGCGGCTGATGATTCTGGGCCGACACGGCGCCGACGACGCAGCTGAGAGGGCCATGGCAAAGGGCGCCTCTACCAAGCCACCCACGATGACGGCTCAGCCGGTTGCCCCCGGCGTAGAGCCCTCGGGTGTGGTACATGCAAACCTGCCACCGGCGGAGCTCTACGAGCTCGCCGTGAAGCGGCAGGAAGGTCAGATCGTCGCCCACGGTCCCTTCATTACCATCACAGCGCCACACACTGGACGGTCACCCAACGACAAGTTCATTGTTCGGGAGCCCACGTCGGCCAGCGACATCTGGTGGGGAGAGGTCAACCAGCCGATGGAGCCTGAGCAGTTCGAACTCCTGCTCCACGAGGTCCGGCAGTACCTCAGTGAGCAGAACGAGTTGTTCATCCGCGATGTGTATGCCGGGGCGGATCCGGCATACCGCACCTCGGTCCGCTTCGTCACCACGAACGCGTGGCACACTCTGTTCGCCTACAACATGTTCCTGCGCCCCGGAACGGAAGAAGAGGTCGCGTCGTTCGTCCCGGACTTCACCGTGCTGCATGCGCCCGACATGAAGGCCGACCCACGACGCCACGGGACGCGGAGCGGTACATTCATCGTGATCAACTTCGCGGAACGGACGATCCTGATCGGTGGCACCCGGTATGCGGGGGAGATGAAGAAGTCCATGTTCACCATCCTGAACTATCTGTACCCCAAGCAGGACATCCTCGCGATGCACTGCTCCGCAACTCTGGGTGCGGGCGGTGACGTCGCGATCTTCTTCGGACTCTCTGGAACCGGAAAGACGACCCTGTCGGCCGATCCCACGCGCGCCCTGATTGGCGATGATGAGCACGGATGGAGTGTGAACGGGGTGTTCAACTTCGAAGGTGGGTGCTACGCCAAGATCATCCGTCTCTCGGCGGAGGGCGAGCCCGAGATTCACGCCACGACGCAGATGTTTGGGACCATTCTGGAGAACGTCGTGGTCGATCCAGCCACTCGCCGAATCGACCTGCACGACGATTCGATAACCGAAAACACCCGCGCGTCGTACCCGATTCACTTCATCCCCAACCACGTGCCAGAGGGCCACGCAGGACATCCCAAGTACATCGTCTTTCTGACCGCGGACGCGTTCGGCGTGCTGCCACCCGTGGCCAGGCTGACCCAAGAACAGGCGATGTACCACTTTCTCTCCGGGTACACCGCCAAGGTCGCCGGCACGGAGCGCGGTGTCACCGAACCCCAGGCCACCTTCAGCGCCTGCTTCGGTGCGCCGTTCCTCCCGCTGCACCCCAGCGTGTACGCTAAGATGCTGGGGGAGCGCATCGTCCGGCACGGAGCCCAGTGCTGGCTGGTGAACACGGGATGGACCGGCGGCCCCTATGGCGAGGGACGCCGCGTCAACCTACCGTACACGCGAGCGATGGTTCGGGCCGCGCTGGACGGCAGCCTCGAGGGCACGGCAACGCGCCCCGACCCGGTCTTCGGACTCCAGGTACCGGAGCAGCTGCCCAACGTGCCCCGAACGCTGCTCGATCCCCGAACAACTTGGGCGGACCCGGAACGCTACGACACCCAGGCCGCAAAGCTCGCGAGGATGTTCCGAGAGAACTTCCAGCAGTTCGCGGGCGAAGTGGATGACGGCGTACGCCGGGCGGGCCCTCGGGCGTAGTCACCTACAGATGGCAACCACAGGCGGTTTCGAGGTCATCCGGGACCCGCTCTGGAACAACATCCGGATTGACACGGCGGCCCTGGGAGTCGTGGACTCAGAACCGTTCCAGCGCCTGCGCTACATCCGCCAACTCGGACATGCGTACCTGGTGTATCCCGGTGCGACCCACACGCGGTTTGAACACGCCCTCGGGGCCTACCACCTGGCCCGCCGCACACTGGGCCTCCTGGCCGAACGGGGGGAGCTGGACGGCGTACCACCGGAGGAAGTGCGGCTGGTGCCGCTGGCGGCCCTGCTGCACGATATCGGCCACTACCCCTTTTCCCACGCTCTCGAAGAAGCGAGCCTCCCATCACACGAGTCGCTCGCCTCCGAGCATTTCCGGCACCCGGAACTGCGGTCCGCCCTGGCGACCCTGGGTATCGAATCGGTGGAGACCCGCCTGGCCGACCTCATCAGCGGTGCCAGCAGCAGCCCGCTCGCGGGCCTGATCTCCGGTTCCCTGGATCTCGACAAGATCGAATACCTCACCCGGGATGCCCGGATGTGCGGTGTGCCCTATGGTACTGTAGACGTCGATCGGCTGCTCCACTCCATCTCCGTGGTAACTCAGCCGGACGGATCCCTGACCGTGGGGGTGCAGGAGAAGGGCGTGAGTGCCCTCGAGTCGCTGCTGTTCGCCAAGTACCAGATGTATCGCAACATCTACTGGCACCACGCGGTGCGTAGTGCCACCGTCATGTTCAAGCGGTTGGTGCGCTCCGCCATCGCCAGCGGACACCTGGATCCCAGCTGGATTCCCCACTCAACCGACGAGGCCCTCATGGAGGTGATCCGCCAGTTTCCGGCGACGCGGCTCGCCGAGCGGCTGCGGCGCCGACAGCTTTACAAGCGAGCCGTCGACCTACCGGCCAGGGAGGTCGCAACTGGTGGTGGTGCTTGGATCGCGAGCTCACCCGACTTGGTGCAGCGCGTGGAGGATCAGCTCGCCGGTGAACTCGGCCTACGCCCGGGAGAGCTGCTACTCGACTTCCCGGCGAAGCCCGAGATGCTGGCCGTCGACATTCCGCTGCGCCTCCGCGGCGGACGAACCGAGCAGCTGAGCGGGGAGCGTAGCGATGTCCTTAGCATTCAGCGGGTGGCGGAGGAGCTCCACACCAGCGCCCGTCGCCTCCGGGTCTTCGTGGCCGAGCCGGTACAGCTACCACACGATCCGGTGGTTGCGCTAGCCGAGCGGAGTGAGCAGGATGTGGCTGCCGGGCTGGAAACCGGCGCGGCGTTCCTGACAACTACTGCCTAGGTCGGCCGTCCCTCGGGATCGGCCTCGCTCGGCGGCGTCCCCCCAGCCCTGGAGAGCAGTCGCGCCAGGTCACGGAAGTAGCGTGCATCTTCCTCGCGCCCGGCGTCAACCATCTCCATGGCGCACACTTCCAGGGCATAGAGGATTGGTCCAAGATGTTCGGCGGCGACCCGGCCCAGCGCTTCGGGGTTCGGTCTTTCCGTCACGCCTCAGCGGCTGCAGCGACGGCGTGCTCGCCGCTCTCGCGTTCTACGCTGTCGATGTGGACGACAATGACCGTGACGTTGTCCAGGCCGCCACGCCGATTGGCTTCGGCGACGAGGGTATCCACCAGCTCGCCCGGGGGCCGACCCGACCGCATCACGTTGAGGAGCTCGTGATCCTCGAGCATGCCGGTGAGGCCATCCGACGCCAGGAGGAAGGTGTCTCCGGTGCGAAGTGCTCCCACGTAGATGTCCGGGGCAACGTAGCTGTTGGCCCCGACACACCTGGTGATGACGTTGCTGTAGGGGTGCGTTCGGGCCTGCTCGGGGCTCAGGTAGCCTGCGTCCACCTGCTCCTGCACGTACGAGTGGTCCTTGGTCAGCTGAAGCAGTTCGGCGTCTCGCAGAACGTAGGCCCGGCTGTCACCCACTTGGCCGATCAGATAGCGGGGCCCGTTGATGACCATCGCCGTGGCAGTGGTGCCCATCCCCCGCTTGTCCTGCTCGACCAACGTCCGCTGGAAGATCTGGCCGTTCGCCTCGATGATGGAGTTGCGGATGATCTCAGCCGCCTCCGTATCCGGACGTCCGGCGACGCCTTCCAGCGCTTGGCCGACGATGCGGACCGCCATTTCGCTGGCGACCTCCCCAGCAGCGTGCCCACCCATACCGTCCGCCACTATGAAGATCCCGTGATCCGGCACCATCAGGTACGCATCTTCATTGCCGGATCGGACGACGCCGACGTCGGTTCGACCTGCGCAGGTGAATCGGACAGTTCGTGTCACCTTACCCGGCGCCCAGGATAGCGATTAGGAGCAGGACGATCACAACAACGAACAGCCCTATAATCCACTTGGGGATTGCCGCAGCCGACGTGGCCTGCGGAGGCCGCGTCCGAGGCCGCCGCAGCGCCGGCCGATCGGGCGACGGCGCCCTGGGAGGAGGCTCGACCTTCGGGGACGGCACGGTGGGAGGCTCAGCCACGGCGGCCTGGGCCTTGGGCTCACTGGGAGCAGCGCCCCCCGTGCCTGCAGCGCCGCCCCCCATCTTAGGGCCCGGCGGCGGTCCCTCCGGCGCGGGCGGCTCTCCCGGCGGCTTCACGGCACTGATCAACCTCGTCGAGCTCCCTTTCGGCGCGTCGATAGTATCGTCCGTCGGCTCAAACATGGTCTGCACGTCGCCAAACCGGATCAACGCCCCGGGCGCGAGGGGGACCTCACCCTGGACGCGCTCCCCGTCCACTAGCGTCCCGTTGGTGGACTCGAGATCGACCAATACCCAAATGCCCTCGCGACGCTGCAGCTTGGCGTGCGTCGTTGACACACTATCGTCCGGGAGGACGATGTCATTGTATTCTGCGCGCCCCAGGTTCACGATCGGCACCCGGATCGGGAATCGCTGACCCTTCAGCGGACCACTACGCACCAGCAGGTTCGCCAATGCACCGGTGCCGCGGGATGGCCGCGGTTCGGCCGAGGGCGGCGCCTTCGGCTTACTGGGCGGCACCGGCTCGGCGACCTTGCGACGCAGTCCGACGCCCGGCACGCCATGGAGCGTGTTGCTCAACCGATGCTCCGCGCCAGGTGGCGGCCCCGGCGGCGGGACCGGCTCGGCGGGGCGCACGGGCGGTGGCGAGACCGGCTTGGCGGGCGCTGCGGCCGGTGGCGGGACCGGCTCGGCAGGGGGGGCCGGCGGCGGCTGTGTGGGAGCACGTTCGGCTGCCGTAGGCTGGAGCGGGGGTGTCGGCGTGGTGGCCGGGGCTGCGGCTACCGGTGTCGGCGGAGGACCCGGCGCTGCCTTCGGCGCTTCCGCAGGTGCTGGCGGTGGCGCCGCCGGAGCGAGGTCAGCGTAGAACCGGAATTCGTGCTCGCCGCACTGAATGATGTCACCCCGAGCAAGGAGATGCTGACCCTGAATCCGCGTTCCGTTCACCAGAGTCCCGTTGGTGCTGCTGTCCACCACCACGTACCCTTTGGGCGACGCGAGGATCTCCGCGTGACGTCGGGACACACTCTTGCTGGTCAATACCACGTCGCAACTGGCGTCGCGGCCGATCACGAGCGAACCGGTGATCGTATATTCACGACCGTCGGTGAGAGAAACCACACGTCCGCCGGTAGCGGCCGTGGCTTTCCGCTGGGCCGCGGGCCTGCCCGCTGCCTCCATCATTGACGGGTCCATCGCCTGCACGTACTGGGTGCTGCCGCTCTGCCGTTCTTCTACGAAGAGCAGTTCCTGTCCCGCAATCTGCACCTTGTCGCCGTGCAGCAATGGGGTCGGTTGTGGACCCAACCGTACCCCATTGACCAACACCTCCATGTCTTCGTCCGCTAGGCGAATGGCGACCTGACCACCGGGAAGGCCTTGCAGGACTGCATGCCGCGGAGCGACCCCTTCTCCGGCCAGTTGAATCAGGGCCGAAGCGTCGCTCCCGATGGTCACCTCACCCGCCGGAATGGCGTGGCGGCGACCACCGATCTCAAGAAAAGCCATCGAGTGTGTCCTCGAGCCTGGACGCTAATCAGGAAAAGCTAGTCCCCCATTTGGGGGCGTGCAACTCGAATGGCAAGGATTTCGCTCGTACCCTCAGCTATGACTCCAGAAGCTCTGCTCGTCCCTCGGCCAGTTTGAGCCAGCGCCAGAACACGAAGGAGCCAACGCTCACCGTCAGGTAGCCGATGTAGATGCGCCACAGCAGGATGTAGGACGGTGTCAGCTCCCGTGGAACATAGATCGACATCACCGCGGCCGACAGCACCTCGGCAAGCCCCGATCCGCCCGGCGTCGGAGCGAAGTACAGCAAGAATATGATCAACGTCTGCAAGAGCACCACGTCTACGAAGGGTGCGTCGATATTGAGGGCGCGCAACACGATGTAGCCAACCACCAGCTTGTTGGCCAAGGTCGGCGCCGTGAGCACGATCGCGCCGCCCAGCGAGACCCAGCCGCGTCCCCGGAAGAACGCCACCATGGCGTCGTGCCACCGGTCGATGCCGCTGTTCAACGACGTCACGCGATCGGCTAGCCGCGCACTACCGCGCCGCTCGAGCCAAGCGACGATTCTCCGCGCCAGCCGGCGGGCGACGCCGGGAAACAGAATCAGGAGCAGCATGACGCTGCCCACGGTGATGAAGCCGCCGAGGGCCAGGCGGTAGAGGTCCTGGAGCGTGACCACACCGAGGACTCCGTGCTCCTGCAGCGATCGACCAGCGCCGAAGAAGATGGTGAGCGGCCCGGCCACGCTGAAGAAGAGAACGGTCGCCACGAAGCTCATGAACGTGACCACCATCGCTACGGGGAGCGGCGTGCCGTAGCGCTTGAGCGTGTAGATGCCCACCGGCCCACCGCCGGCCTGGGACGGTGTCAGGAGGGTGGCCCAGGCGTTGAGGCCCGCGGACAGGATGCATCCCTTCAACGTGGTCGCCGGATGAGCGTAGCGGGCCAACACGTAGAGCCGCAGACCGCCCGCGATCCAGTCGAGGGAGGCAATGCCCACACCCAGCGCCACCCAGTGCCACCGCAGGGTGAGCATGGCCTGAATGAAGCGCTCAAGATTGTTGCCGTAGAACAGGACGCCGCCGAAGACGACTATCGAGATCGCCGCGAACACCTCAAGGCCGTGGCGGAGCAGGCGTGGCGCGAGGCGGTTGACCATGGCGGCTGGCAACGTATCCCTGCGGCGCCAGGCCCGTCAACGGGCGCTCTTGTAGGCGCCGCGGCGACGCCACTATGCTTCACTCCATGGCCTCCGAGCGGATCCTCGTGCAGGGTGCCCGGCAGCACAATCTTAAAGGGATCTCCCTGGAGATCCCCCGGCGGGCTCTCACCGTCATCACGGGACCGTCAGGTTCCGGCAAGAGCTCCCTCGCCTTTGACACCCTCTACGCCGAAGGCCAGCGACGCTACATCGAATCGCTGTCCACCTACGCGAAGCAATTCCTCGAGCGCATGCCCAAACCCTCGGTGGACCGCATCGACGGGGTGTCCCCGGCCGTGGCAATCGAGCAGAAGAATCCCACGACGTCGAGCCGCTCAACGGTGGGAACTGCGACGGAGATCCACGACTACCTGCGACTGCTCTGGGCCCGTATCGGCCGTCAATACTGCCACGTGTGCGGCGCGCCCGTCACGGTCGATTCGCCAACCACCGCCGCCGACCGAGTGCTGGACTCGTTCGGCAATCGCACGGTCATCATCTGTTTCCCACTGCCGGCGGCGGCACAGGTCAGCCACGAGCGCATCATCGAGAATCTGCGGGCGATGGGATTCGTGCGGGTGAAGGTGGGGGAAAGTGTCTGGCGGCTCGACGAGCTCCCCTCGGGTGTGCGCCTAAGCGCCGACGGGGTGCTGGTCGTGGTCGACCGTCTTCGCCCTGCGCCGGCTGTGCGCGGTCGCCTGGCGGACTCGCTGGCCCTCGCATTCTCCGAGGGCGAGGGGATCGCCGAGGTGCACGTGGACGGGGAGGTCGCACGCTTCTCTCAGCACCCCCGGTGCACGTCTTGCGGTACCCAGACGATCCCCCTCTCGCCCAGCCTCTTCTCCTTCAACAGCCCCCGAGGTGCCTGCCCTGGATGCAACGGGTTCGGGGCCGTCCTGGAGTACGACGAGTCCCTGATCGTTCCCGACCCCGACCGATCTCTCAAGCAGGGCGCTCTGGACCCGTGGACCAAGCCACGGTACACCCGCAGGCGGCGGATACTGCGCGACACGGCCCTCCAGAACGGCATCCCCTATGAAGTTCCGTGGCATCGTCTCAAGAAGGCCCACCAGCGGTTCTTGCTCCACAACACGTCAGGGAGATTCCGTGGCGTGTTTCCGTTTCTGCGAGCCCTGGAGCGGAAGCGTTACAAGCAGTACATCCGCGTGTTCCTGCGGCAGTACCAACGTGCCAACCGATGCCCCGCCTGCGAAGCAGCGCGCCTGCGCCCCGAGGCCTGCGCCGTCCGTGTTGCGGATGCCTCCATCGCCCAAGTCGCCGCCATGAGCGCCGACGGCTTGGCCGCATGGCTCACCGGCTTGGAGCTCACCGCCTTCGAGCGCGGCGTCGCCGCAACGATCCTTCGTGAGCTCAACGACCGCGTGGCCTTTCTTCGCGACGTCGGCCTGGGCTACCTCACCCTCGACCGCCAGACCCGGACCCTCTCCGGCGGAGAGGCGCAGCGCATCGCGCTGGCAAACGCGATGGGCTCGCACCTCGTCGACACGCTCTACGTACTGGACGAGCCATCCATCGGCCTCCACCCCCGGGACATCAGCCGCTTGCTAGCCCTGCTGCGGCGGCTGCGCTCAGCGGGCAACACCGTGGTCATCGTCGAACATGATCCGGCGACCATACGCGCAGCCGACTACATGGTGGAATTGGGCCCGGGCAGCGGCGAGCACGGTGGCGAGGTGGTCTTCACCGGCGGCGTCGCCGAAGCCGAGCGGGCCGGAACCCTCACGGGTCAGTACCTGAGCGGAGCCAGAACCATCCCCGTGCCCAGCTCGCGGCGGCGGGTCGGCCCCCAGTGGCTCATGGTGGAAGGGGCACGGCTGCACAATCTGGATGGCGCGGACGTGGCCATACCCCTGGGCACCCTCACCGTCGTGACCGGCGTGTCGGGCTCGGGGAAGTCCACCCTGGTCCACGACATCCTCTACCGCCAGCTGGCCGCACGCTTGAAGGGATCGCACGGCGCGAAGGAGCATCTGGGCGAGCCGGTGGGGGAGGTGAAGGCATTGACGGGTTGGGAAGGCTTGAATGATGCGGTCTTGGTCGATCAATCACCCATCGGTCGCACGCCGCGCTCGAATCCCGTCACCTACGTGCGGGCTTTCGACGAGATCCGGAACTTGTTCGCGGCCCAGCCCCTGGCGCGAGCCCGCGGTTACACGCCCACCACGTTCAGCTTCAACGCCAGCGACGGTGGACGCTGCCACAGCTGCGATGGCGCCGGCTTCGTCCAGGTCGAGATGGTCTTCATGGCAGACGTCTTCATCCCCTGCGACGCCTGCGGCGGGACCCGTTTCGAGCCCGAGGTTCTCGACATAAGGATCAAGGGACTCTCGATTCACGACGTCCTCAACCTCACGGTGGAACAAGCGATGTCGCGCTTCCGCCACCAGGAGCGACTCGGCCGAGCCCTGTGGCACCTGCAACAGGTGGGACTGGGTTACATCCGCTTGGGCCAGCCGGCGACCACGCTGTCTGGGGGCGAGGCTCAGCGCCTCAAGATCGCGCGACAGCTGGCTACCGTGACCCGGAAGCAGGGGCGACGCCTCTACATCCTCGACGAGCCCACCACGGGCTTGCACCTGGACGACGTCCGCACCCTGATCAAGGTTCNNACCACGGGTTTGCACCTGGATGACGTCCGCACCCTGATCAAGGTCCTCGACCGGCTGGTGGACGCGGGACACACCGTCCTAGTCATCGAACACCATTTGGACGTCATCAAGCGAGCCGACTGGGTAATCGATCTGGGTCCAGAAGGCGGCGTCGCCGGCGGCCAGGTGGTGGCGGCCGGGTTCCCCGAGGACGTGGCCCAGAGCGACAGCCACACCGCGCGCTGGCTTCGGGGGGCGCTGGGGGAGGTGGCCGCACCACAGTCTCAAGAGGCGAGGACGTCGTAGCCCGGCCGCTCCGGGGGAGCGGATGCTAGAATCGTGCACTCCCCCCGTTTCCCCGTCTCCCCCTCCTCCCCCTGTGTTGTTGACCCACCGTCCCACACCCACAATCTTTGCCGCATGAACAAGGCTCTAGCTCTCCTGATCGCGGCAGCGCTGACGGCGGGCCCCGCTGCTGCGCAAGATCCGGCCCCAATCGTAAGCCAGGCCGCCGGGGGCTACACGCTGCAGCCAGGCGACGTCGTCCGGATCAACGTGTGGGGGCACGAGGAGTACTCCGGCCAGTTTCAGGTGGACGAGGAGGGTAGGATTCACTATCCCATCTTGGGCGCGATCCACACCAGCAACATGACCGTGGCCGCCCTGCGCGACACCCTCCGGGCCGGACTCGAGCGGCTGTTCACCAATCCATTCGTCACGCTTACGCCGCTGTTCCGCATCGCCGTGCTGGGGGAGGTTCAGACGCCCGGGCTCTATACCGTGGACCCCACCCTGAGCGTGTTGGACATCGTCGCCCTCGCCGGCGGGGCCACCCGCGTCGGCAACTTGGGGAAGATCAGGGTGTTCCGCAGCGGTGCCGAGACTCGGTTCAGCTTCGAGCAGGCGACTATTCGTGGCCGCACGCTTCAGGAGATCGGCGTGCGATCTGGGGATGAGATCATCGTTCCCCGGAAGTTCTTCGCCCGAGAAGACTTCACCATTCTGCTCCAGCTGCTACAGATCGGGCTCTCGATCGCGATCTTCGTGAACACGCTCTAACTGGTCGGTTGCGTGCGGTGTGGGGCCCCGTTAGACTGACGGCGGGCGGACGGCGGAACGATGGAACGACGGAAGGACGGAACGACGGAACGTTCCGTCGCTACCGCCGTTCCGCCGGGTGGTGGGGGGAGCCGCGGCGGCGGACCGCCGGGTGAGGAGTGGCGGGGTGGAGCGGGACCGCCAGGATATTNNCGCGTCCGGCCGCCCGATCGCCAGACCCGACCCGGGCCGGCCGGGCGGCGGAGACGGCCGACATTCCGGAGTAGCTCAGCTGGTAGAGCAGACGGCTGTTAACCGTCGGGTCGGGGGTTCGAGTCCCTCCTCCGGAGTTCGGCAGAGCCCGTGAGGGCTCTGCGTCACTCACGAGGAGTGACCTCTTTGCAACGCACGCGCGGCCGACGGCCGCGCTCTTTCGTTGTCGAGCCTAGACCCCATCGAATGGCGCATACACCGCACTGTTGCAAGGTTCAGTTCCACTTCAAGTGGGGACCGGGTTATTTCCCTTCCCCTACACCGGAACGGCTTTCTACAAGTAGCCTTACGCTTCGGGCAGCGCCCGGGCCCGCGCAGTGCCTTCACAAGAGCCGCGTGGGTCTCGCGGCGCCCGGGGCTTTGTAATGCGAACCGTTCCACCCGACTGCAAGCTATCGTGTCGCCCTTCAGCCACCATGACTCGCCAACCTCCGGTGGCAATCGGCGGTGACACTCGGGTGACGTCGCCGGGTTAGATACTGCCCGATATTCGAAGTACGTCGGTGGCCTTCGTGGCCCCGCCGCCGTGGCTGGACGCCGTAGGCGCCCTAGTAGGACGCCGCAGCAGACGCCACAGTTGTACGCCCGCTCCGCGTTATGGAAGAGGAGAAGCAATACGATGAATCGGGAGCGCCTCGTGTACCGGTCACTCTTGGTTGTCGCGGCAGCCATGCTCGCCTGCGACTCGGATCCCTTCCTACCCTGCGAGACTTCATCCTCCAGCACGGTCAGCGCGTTGCGCGTCCTGTTCGTGGGCAACAGCGCGACGTACACCAACGAGCTCCCCGGAATGGTCCAGGACATGGGCAGCGCGGACTCACTGCAGATCGAGACCGTTGACGTCAGCATGGGTGGCGTCGACCTGGATTATCACTGGAACATCGGGTCGGCGCGGGATTCGCTGGGCAACGGCAGATGGAACGTCGTCGTTCTCCAGGGGGGGTGGGGGGAGACTTTCGAGGAGTATGCGGTGATCTGGGCGAATGCCATCCGGGCCGCCGAGGCGAGGCCGGCACTCTACATGTTCTGTGCCTCGCCGGCATACCTCGCCCAGTTCGACGACCTAAGCCTGTCGTATCGCACAGCCGCTAAAGAGGCACGGGCCGAACTCTACGCCGCGGGCGAGGCCTGTCTGGCCGCCTGGAGCATTGACCCCGATCTTCCCCTCTTCGCTCCGGACGGTCACCCTAGCGTGATGGGTAGCTACCTGGCGGCGCTCACAATCTACCGGGGCATAACGGGACGTGAGCCCCCCTCACTCACGAATCTGGGAATCTCAGCTGCGGATGACGCCGTGCTGCAGGCGGCGGCCGCCGCCGCCCAGCCGATTTCGCATTGAGCAGTCGTCGAAACGCGTCTGCACCCTCTCCTCCCCGCCCTCGTCGAGGTGGCTTTCGATCTTGTAGCAGTCGGCGAGGATGCGCGATCTTTCAATTCCGAGGTCATACGGAGGACCACGACCACTTACACGTCCCTAGTATAAGGCCACGGCACCTCACTTCAACGCATTGAACAGCAGCGGCCAAGTGGCAATCGTCTGCCCGCGATAGTTGGGCGGGAAGCCGAAGAGTACCACCGTACCCCGACCGACTGTGGCCTCCACGAGCGCAGGCTTCCCGGCGATGTGCTCGCCTCCCAACACCCATCCCGAGAGTAACGGATCGCCGCTGCCGTACCGGGCGAGCACTGCTAGGCCATCGCCATCCAGCTCGAACGCCCGGCTGCCCCGCCAGAACCACGCGATCGTCTCACTCGGCAGGCCGTCTGTGACCCCGTGTCCCGGCTCAAGCGTCAGCCGCAGGATCGAACCGGGGATATAGAACTCCTGCGACTCGAGGTCGGCGACGCTGTTCCTGACGCCCAGGTCGAACGTCGCGACGGCGAAGTCCGTGGCGCGACCGATCGCCACGACGCGACCGCCGGCGCCGACGAACTGGCGCACCGCCTCCACACCCTGGGATCCCAACCCGCCCGCGTACTCTGCGGGCATCACGCGGGCAGGCCAGCCCTCCACGATCTGCTCGGCGGATTGGTCCTCGAATAGGAGCACGTCATACCGCGCCAGGGCACCACCCCGAATGTCGCCATCGTGGAGCGTGTCGTAGGCGACCCCGTGGCGGTCCAGCACCCATCGCGTCCATCCTTCGGGCATGGGCTCGCGCCACGACTTGTAGATGGCGATGCGGGGCGCCCCGGAACCGGCGAGTCCAGGAGGCGCGACGTACCGCACTTGGGGCACGGGGATCGGGTCCGACAGCTCGACCTGGACTGGCTCCTCAACGGCAACCGCCTCGACGCCCATGAGCAGCGGCAGGGTATGAGCGACGACGTCGTAGGGAGGCTTGGGTGGCCCTCCGGGGTAGAGCCGGAGATCCGGATACTCCTGGCGCGACAGCAGCGTGTGGGCGAACGCCCCGTACGGCTGGTTCAGGGGAATCACATACGTGCCCGCCGGATACGCAGTCCCGCCCACGGTGAAGGTCTGCTTCGCCCTGTGAACCTCCACGTCCCCCATGGTCAGAATGCGCAGCACTGCATCGAGGCCGACGTGCGTGCCGTCGGCCACCGGAAGGATCCACGCAGCCGGCCACTCGGGCCATCCGTCCACCGCCTTCTGATTGATGCTGTAGAAGTTCTCCAGCCAATACCGCCGGTTCTTCGCCGCGTTCGTGAGGAGTGCCATCGCCCCGGCTTCCATGTAGTCCACGATGTCGGAGAGGTGCCACTCGCCGCCCTCCCAGACCACCGGGAAGTTCCAGGCCCGGGCAGAGGCGTCGAAGCCCCGGCGAGCGGAGAGCCGCTCCGGCGGGACGGTGATCGGTGTCGCCAGCCGCGCCGACGCAGTCTCGCTCAGGATACGGGCTCCCGCGTGATAGTGCTGGTACGCCCGGGCCGGCGTGAACGCGTCGTAAGTCGCGTTGATCGCGACCCCCTCTTTGCCCTGCGATAGTAGCTCAGCGGCCATGTACGCTCCGAGCTGGTTCACCGCGGCCGTGAGTAGGGGGTCCACGTTCTCCTCCCACGGATCGATGAATGGCGGGAAGAAGATCCGCGGCCCAGTGCTCCCCATCTGGTGGATGTCGTGCACGATCTGCGGGTGCCACGCGTTGTGGGCCTTGGTGACCGTGAGCTCGGTCTCGATCTGTGTGAACGCGAACCAGTCCCGGTTGTTGTCGTGGCCCACGTAGTAGTGATACAGCTTGGGAAGCGGTGCGCCCTCGTACTCGGTCCCCACCCAGCCGCGATACCACTCCACCACCATCTGGAGTCCGTCGGGATTGAGGGACGGAATGTCGAGCAGCACGACGTTGTCGAGGATCTCGCGGACCTTGGGTTCGTGCGAGGTTGCCAGGCGGTGCAACATCCTGGCGGCGGCTTGGGGACCGCCTACCTCGGTGGCATGGATCCCGTGGGTAATGAGCACGACGGTCTTCCCCAAATCGAGCAAGCGCGCCAATTCCGCTGGCCCTGCAATGCGTCGGGGGTCCGCCAGCTTCATTTGCATGGTGTGGAGCTCGCCCAGGCGGCGGTGGTTCGCCTCGCTCGTCACGGTCAGCATGACGAACGGGAGACCCAGCGTGGTGGGACCGAGGGTGTCGACCGTCACCCGGGGGCTCCCCTTCGCGAGCAGCTCATACCACGCCGTGAGCTGACTCCAGTCGGCGAGCTTACGATCCTCGCCGATGTCGAAGCCAAAGTGCTCTCGGGGAGTGGGAATCCCTTGACCCAAGAGCTGGGCGCTGCTGAGCAATAGACCGAGTACCACACTAGTCGATCGTGTCATCGTCACTCCACGTGTCAGGCGCCGACGCATCTGTTCTTTGACTCTAGGCACTGAACTGGGATTGCCTAATTAAGAAAGAAAAGGTGTGTCGTGGCTAGGTGTTGTGAGTCAGAGATTCGTTGCATAGCACACGCGCCGAGCAGTCCCTCCGCGCGGTGGCGTTCTCGGCGGGCCCGACGCCGGGCCACGGCTGCTGGATCAGGCTTCCCGAGTCAGACCTCGGCGCCGAGACCGCCGGACCGCCACCCACGCTGCGGGACTACTCGGTGCCTGGTCCTAGTCACAGACTTCTCACTGGCTGCACTAGGTGCTGTCCCCGCAAGACGTCGCATACCCCCCGCACCAGGTGCTCGGCCGTGCGTGGAGTCCCACCCCGGGGGCTTCTCAGATTGGCGCTAATGAAGCAAGAGCCCGGTTAACAAGACCGGGCTCCTCTGCGTCGTCGCCGGACTACCGGGCGGTGCTTACTTCTTGCTACCGAGGCGGAGCCGGCTGTTGCTGGCCTTGACCTCGATCCGCCGGGGCTTGGCCGCCTCTGCCTTGGGCAACGTGATCATGAGCACGCCGTTGTCGAACTCGGCAGCGACCTTCTCAGGATCCACGCTCCGGGGCAGCGAGAAACTCCGCTCGAAGCGACCGTAGCGGCGCTCCACGAGGTGGTAGTTGGAACCTTCCTTGCCCTCTTCCACCTCTTGCTTCTTCTCGCCACTAATGGTCAGCACCCCGCCCTCGACGCTCACGTCCACGTCCTCCGCAGCCAGCCCGGGCAACTCGGCCTGGATGACCAGCTCGTCCTTGGTCTCACGCACGTCCACCACCGGGCCCCATGCACCGGCAACATCCGTGTCGGCCCGACCGAGCAAACGGTCGAACTCGTTCCGCATGTTGAGGACCTCGTCCAGAATGCTGGGGACGCGCCTACGCCAAATCGTCGGGTACAACATTCTCTTCTCCTCCTTGAGCCTTCGTCTTGACCTGTCTGTTACCTGAGGGTTGCCAGATTGCCGCCGGACCCATTCCGGCGGATTCCGCCCCGTAGAAATGCAAACGAGATGCCACGGAAACCTGTCAGAGGGGCAGTATATACGAGTGCCGGAACGTTATGTGAGTGCCAAGGTTACAGAGCACACTGCCAGAATAGCGGTGTAAGCATCGGGGAGCTGGTCGGGCGGGACACGATGCATGGGCCACGGCGGCTCCCGCAGTTGGGGAGTGACCTTCACCGGTGAAAGGCGTGCTTGGGACTGTACGGCGGCCCAAGCGTCCGCCGCCGGCCGAAACAGCACTGGCTATCTGGTGTTCTAGTTGGGGAGGAGCAGGCAACATACGCGAGGGGAGCGCAGTGCCAGGAGGCAACTTTCGCAGGGATCCGCACGCGGTTGGCGGCGCGGGGCGACAGCCACGTGGCAGTGGCGCGCACCGGGGCACCGGACCGGGCCGCGACAGCGTGTTCGACTTCACCCCGGACGAGGCTGCGCGGATCCACAAGGCGCTCCGGACTCCCGACTGCGTGCCCCAGTGTCCCCAGGACGGCGTTCCGCTCACCGTCGAAGGGCCCATCGCGCTGGGGGGCCACCGAGGTGTGGTGTGGCTTGTCGCCTGTCCCTCGTGCAGGCGCAACCTCGTCGTGCCGGCCAGGCCGAAGACCGTCCGGGCAGCGCCGCGATTCAGCACTCTCGTGGAGTCAAACCCGGGGAAGCGTGGGTTGCATAGGCCCATCTCGAGTGCGGTGTTCGCCGTCGCCGTCCACGCCGCCGTCATCTACGGAGCCGTGATAGCAACGCTGGCACGGCCGGAAGGTGGTGCCAGCGAGGCGGCATCGGACACAACGCTCCTCATGCTGTACGAACCGCCTGAGCAGGAGCCACAGGAGCGGCAACCCCGGCCGGTGGAGCGGTTCGTGGCGCTAAGCGCGCCCCCCAAGGGGTTTCAAACCCTCACGCTCCCCATCGGCATCCCTACGGAGATTCCGTCGATCGACCTCACCCAACGGTTCGACCCACGGGATTACTCCGGTGAGGGCGTCGAGGGGGGCATCTTCGCCGGAGTCCCGGGTGTCAACGGTTCTGCCGATAACGGTGAGATCTTCGCTGCGGCCGCGGTGGAACAGCCACCCGAGCGCCTCTACGGACCGACCCCCGACTACCCGGGCATACTGCTGACGGCCGCCATCGAGGGCTACGTAGTGGTGGACTTCGTGGTCAATGCAGACGGCAGGGTCGACCCCAGCTCGATCAAGGTGATCTCCACCTCCCACCGGGGCTTCAACAACGCGGCCATCAAGGCCGTTCGCGAGACCATGTTCCGACCGGGGAAGACTGGCGGCGTGCCTGTGCGAGTTCGCGTGCGGCAGCGGGTCAACTTCACGCTGACTGTAGCACCCCGGCAATACTAGACTGTCGCGTTCACTGCAGGTCCTCAACTCAGTTCCGCGACCGCCTGCCGAATATCCTCCAGCCCTTGTTCCATGCGGTCCAAATGCGTCCGGAATGAGAGCACGCAGATCCGCAGGACGAATTGCCCCCGAACAGTAGTGGCTGTGAGGTAGACTCGGCGGCGGCGGTTGATGCGCTCCAGCAGGTCCCGGTTCAGTCGATTGGTGGCTTGCTGGTCCAGCCCGGGCTGCAGCAACCGGAACGCGACAACGGAGAGCTGCGGCTCGGCTACGATCTCGATTCCGTCGATCGTCCGCAACTGCCGGGTCGCCCATGCGGTGAGATCGAGCTTCTCATCCAGATTCCGCCGGAACGCCCCCACGCCGGCCAACTTGAATGGGAGCCAGACTCGTAGCCCGCGAAAGGCCCGGGAAAGCTCGGGGGAGAACTGACAGAAGTCCACGAACTCGGATTCCTGCCGCATCTCCGGCAGGTAGGCTCCCTCGAGGGCGTGGGCCCGTTGCAGGGCCGCTCCGTCCCGCACCAGCAGTGAGCCTGTCCCGTACGGCAAGAAGAGGCCCTTGTGGGGATCCAGCGTAACCGAGTCGGTCCGGTCGAGACCCCGCATCGCCCGCCTGCCCCGCTCCGTGAGCAGGAAGAACCCACCATACGCCGCATCCGCGTGCAGCCACAGCCCCTGGCCCGAGGCGATCGACGCCAGGGCATCGAAGTCATCCACCGCACCCGTGTTGACCGTTCCCGCGCTGGCCACGACGAGAAACGGCGTGCGACCGGCAGCGCGATCCTCCACGATCCGCCGCTCGAGGTCATCGATCCTGATCCGGAATGCGCTGTCGGACGGGACCTGGCGGACGCTCTCGGGCGGGAATCCTGCCAGCGTTGCCGCCTTGGTCACGGAGTCGTGCACCTGGTCCGACACGTACAGCGTTCCGTCGAGGAAGTTGGACGGGAGCTTCTCCCGTCGCGCCGTCACGATCGCCGATAGGTTGGCCAGGGAGCCTCCGGTGGTGAGAACGCCTCGGGCCGCAGCAGGATACCCCGCCATGTCGCAGAACCACCGGATCACGTTGGTCTCGAGCTGCACCAGCCCCGGCGCTGCCAACCAGACCCCGGTATACCGGTTGACCGCGCCCGCGATCAAGTCAGCGAGGGCCGAATGGAAGATCCCCCCGCCGGGGATGTAGGCGAGGTAGCCCGGCCCCGCCGTGTTGAAGCTCTTGGGCACCACTCTCTCGAACAGCAGATCCAGGATCTCCTCGAACGCCGTGCCCTCCTCCGGCATGGGTTCCACGAGCGAGCGAGCCAACTCGGCACCGCCCTCGACATCGAAGGAGGGCTGACCGGGTAGCGACCCCACATGGGACACGATCCGGTCCATGGCCGCGTCCACCAGGGCCCGCATCTGGGGTCCGGTCAGCTCAAGCGGGTGGGCGTCAGTATCGGTCATCGTGATTCGAGGGCTACGCCAAGCTCAGCAGCGAAACTACTGATTTGAACGCTGTGACGGGAGGCGGTCACGGCGCTTAGCAGCCCTGCCGCACCCGGGGTATCTTGTACGTTCACCACACGAGCTGTGAGCCTGACCATGCAGCGAGCCCCCCGCCTTGCCACCCTAGCCGTCATCGCCGCCGTTGCGGCAGCATCCCAGTCACCTGCTCAGCAGCGCCCGTTGGGGACCCTGCGAGAACAGGCCGCGCTGCGACAGGAGTGGCTGCGTGAGCGTATCGAGGTCGTGTTGCCCCGGCTCATGCGGGAGCGCGATGTCGCCATGTGGGTGATCCCGATGCGCGAGTACAACGAGGATCCCGTGTTCCCAGCCCTGGTGGCGCCAACCAGCTTCGCCGCCCGGCGTCGGACGGTCTACATCTTCTACGACCGTGGACCCGAACAAGGTCTGGAGCGCATTACCGTCGGAGGCGGGTCCCAGGGTGGCATCTACGAGGTAGTCCGAGAGACGGAGAAGGCCCCGGACGGTCGACCGCGGGAGTTCTGGGGCAAGGACCAGTGGAAAGTCGTGGCCAATGTCATCCGGGAACGCGACCCTCGGAACATCGCCGTGAACATCTCGCAAGCGCACAACTTTGCCGACGGCCTATCGGCCGGCGAATGGGAGCAGTTGCAGGAGGCTTTGGGACCCGAGCTCACCGGGCGCGTCGTCCGTGCCGAGACTCTCGCCCTCGACTACCTCGCGATCCGGGTGCCCGCCATGAGCCCCACCTACCGGCGGATGCAGGAGCTGGCGCACCAGATCATCTCCACGGCGTTTTCCAACGAGGTGATCACTCCCGGAGTCACGACCACCGACGACGTGGTGTGGTGGTTTCGGCAGCGAGTGAACGATCTGGGCCTCGGCACGTGGTTTCACCCATCGGTAAACATCCAGCGGCGTGGAGTCGACATGGCTGACTCGACAGCGCCGATCATCCTGCGGGGCGACGTGCTCCACTGCGATTTCGGCATCACCGCCCTGGGCCTCAACACCGACACGCAACACATGGGCTACGTGCTGCGCGGCGGCGAGACTGAGCCGCCGCAGGGGCTCCAGCGCGCACTGTACAACGCCAATCGCCTGCAGGACATCTTGATGGCCGAGATGCACCCCGGGCGAACCGGCAACGAGATCCTGTGGGCCGGCCTGGAGGTGATGCGGCAGGCGAATATCGACGGCACGATCTACACTCACCCCCTCGGCGAGCACGGCCATGGCGCGGGACCTCTCATCGGGTTATGGGACCGGCAGGACGGGGTGCCCGGCCGGGGCGACGTACCCATCCGCGCCGGCACGTGGCACTCCATCGAGCTCCAGGCGACTACCGCTGTCCCCGAGTGGGATGGGCAGCGGATTCGGATGATGCTGGAGGAGGACGCGGAGTTGACGCCGGAAGGGACCATGCGGTGGATCTACCAGCGGCAAACGGAGCTCCACCTCGTCAGATAGCCGGTAGGCGGTTCCGTCGCCGGGCCGGGGGTGGATATCTTTCTGCGTCCCACTCGGACCTCCCCCGACGTGTTCTTCACACCCCAGCATTGGGCCGTGGGTCTTGGACAAGATCCGCAGTCTCGAATCATCAGTGAGGACCTTATGAGCAGATATCTCTCGTACCCCTATAGCCTAGTCGGCCTGGCGCTGCTCACGGCAGCCTGCGCGTCGGCCGGTCCACCCCCCGGCCAGGCAGCAGCCCCCGTTGCCGCACCACCGGAAACCGTCGTGGTCGCCCAGGAAGAGGCCCTCGAGCCCATTGAGCCGGGGCGGTTCGACATGGGCAGGATGTGGACCTTCGAAGACGCGCCGGTGGATCTCTTCGAGGAGGTGTACGGTTTCCGCCCCACCGAAGAGTGGCTCACACAGGTGCGGCTGGCGTCCCTCAGGCTCCCTAACTGCACGGCCTCCTTCGTGTCGCCCAATGGCCTGGTGATGAGCAATCATCACTGCGCCCGGTCGGCGACCACGCGGGTCACCCGCGAGGGTGAGAATCTCCTGGACGACGGCTTCTACGCCGCGACGCTGGCCGAAGAGCGCGGGGTTCCGAATTTGTGGGTGGACCAACTCGTCCGGATGGACAACGTCACGGAGCTAGTTGAGTCAGCCGTGGATCCGACCGCCCGAGACGAGGTGCAGGTGCAGACTCGTCGGCAGCGCATGTCGGCCATAGGCGACAGTGCCGGCAGCGCTCATGGGCTCCGCTGCAGCGTCACGTCCCTCTATCAGGGCGGCAAATACTCGATGTACTGCTTCAAGCGGTACACCGACGTCCGACTCGTCTTCGTGCCGGAGCTGCAGATCGGCTACTACGGCGGCGATCCGGACAACTACACCTATCCTCGATACGTACTGGACGTGTCATTCTTCCGGGTCTATGACGAGAACGGCGATCCGTACAGACCCGCGCAGTATCTCGGTTGGAGCGAGGAAGGAGCTAACGAGGGCGATCCCGTCTTCGTGATCGGGAATCCCGGCTCGACGGAGCGCCTGAGCACCATGGCGCAGCTGGAGTTCTACCGCGACTACCGGGAGCCTTTCATCGTCAGTCTGCTCAAGACCCGGACCGACATTCTTGCCCGCTACATGGAGCACCATCCGGAGCAGCGGTCCAGGTATATCAATCAGTACTTCGGCTGGATGAACTCCCTCAAGCGCTATGCCGGCCGTGAGAAGGCCCTGAACGACCCGGCGATCATGGCCCGGAAGCTGGGATGGGAACAGCAAGTAAGAGAAGCGGTTGCGGGTAATCCCGAGCTCAATCGGAAGTACGGGGCCCTATGGGACGAGATCGCCGACCTCAGGAAGCAGATGGCCGAGTATTACCCGATCGTGCTGGCGTTGAACCTAGGCGGATCTACCAGATCCCAGACACTGGCCACGGCAGCGGGGATGCTCGAGTACGCCCAGGCCGTCAGGGGCGGTGCCCCCGACAGCGTGCTTCAGCGGCTACGCAATCGGCTCAGCCAGCGAGAGATCGACACGCGCCTCGACGGTCACTTCCTGGAAGCACAGATCGGCGACGTCATCAAGTTCCTGGGCAGAGACGACCCCTTCGCGCAGCAGGCCCTTGCGGGGCAAAGCCCCCCTGATGCCGCCCGAGCTCTTATCGCGGCAGCGACGGCTGTGACCGATCCAGAAGCCCGCCGGGCCCTGCTCGACAGCCCCGCCGACATCCTCAGCAGCACGGATCCGGCCCTGAGCCTGGTGCGGGAAACGGTCCCCCGCGTGCAGCAGGCTAGTGGCCGATTCCAGCAGCTCAGCAACGCCGAGAACGTTCGCACCGCCAAGCTCGGGCGGGCCGTGTTCGACCTGTACGGAACCTCACAACCACCGGACGGGACCTTCACCTTGCGGATCCAGGACGGTGTGGTGAAGAGCTACGATTACAATGGCACCAAGGCGCCGGCCTGGACTACGTTCTACGGCCTGTACGACCGCCACTATAGCCACAAGGACGCGGCGGACTGGGCGCTGCCTGATCGGTGGCTCGACCCGCCACCCGAGTTTGACATGAGCACGCCCCTCAACATGTGCTCGACCAACGATACCGTGGGCGGCAACTCGGGCAGCGCGCTGATCAACAAGGATCGGGAAGTCGTCGGTCTCCTGTTCGACGGGAACATCGAGAGCTTGTCAGGCTACATCATCAACGTCGAGGACGTCCGCCGCTCGATCTCCGTGCGCGCCGAGGCCATCGTGGAGGCTCTCCGTCACATCTACGGTGCCGGCCGCGTGGTGCAGGAGTTGCTGGGCCAGTAGGCAAGCTGCCGTCCCGCGAAGATGAACCGGCCCTCACCGCTTCGTGCGGTGGGGGTCGCTCTTCTCTTGCACCGGTGCGCTGCGTGGAGCGAAACTTGGGCAGCCACCCCGTCCTGTTGAAACGGACCATGACGACCATCGCCGAGCTCCCGACGCCCGCTCTGTTGCTGGACCAGCATGTGCTCGAGGGGAACCTCCAGCGCATGGCGCGGCGAGCGGAAGAGCTCGGCGTATCTCTCCGGCCACACATCAAGAGCCACAAATGCGCGGAGATCGCTGAGCGACAGCGGGCGCTGGGGGCAAGGGGCATCACCGTGGCGACGCTTCCCGAAGCTCGCGCCTTCGCGGAGCATGGATTCGAAGACATCACTTGGGCGTTTCCCCTCATCCTCAACCGTCTCGACGAAGTGCTGGACCTAGCCAAACGTGTGACGCTTCGCCTGGTAGTGGATTCTTCAGAAGCGATATACGCTCTGGAGCGCGCCGAACATCCATTTCACGTGTGGCTAGAAGTCGACTGCGGGTATCACCGGGTGGGAGTTGATCCCCAGTCTCTCACCGCCCTGGAGCTCGCCCGAACGCTGCACGGCTCAGACACCCTGGACTTCGACGGCATCCTTACCCACTCGGGCCACGCCTACCAGGGACGGACCCGGGAGGACATCGCCCGGGTGGCGACGCAAGAGCGGCAAGTGATGGTGGAGTTCGCAGACAGGCTGCGCGCAGAGGGGGTGCGGGTGGACGGCGTCAGCGTCGGTTCGACGCCTGCCCTGGCGGTGGTGGACCACCTGGAGGGCGTGACCGAGGCGCGGCCCGGCAACTACGCGCTCCACGACTACACCCAGGTGCTGTTGGGAACCTGCACGCCCCGGGAGTGTGCAGTCACCGTCCTGGCCAGCGTCGTCTCCTCACAACCGGGAAGCAAGCACTCCGTGACCGACGCCGGTGCCCTGGCATTGTCCAAGGACACCGCCCGTGGTCCTGCACCGCAGCCGACGATGGGTGAGATCTACCAGGACTACGCCGCCGGCACCCTGCGGCCCGATGCCCGCCTAGTCTCCCTCAGCCAGGAGCACGGGATGGTGAGTAAGCCGCTGCCCGTCGGCTCTAGGGTGCGGATTCTCCCCAACCACGCGTGCCTGGCAGTCTCCTGCTTTGACCGCTACCACGTCGTGCAGGGAGATGAAGTGGTGGACACCTGGAGGATTTGGCGGGAGCGCTGAGGGGGCAGCGAGGAATGACACAGCCGGTACCGGTCCAAGGTGATAGGTGTGAGGTTCGCGGTTTGAGGTGAGCGGGGAGAGGGGAGCGGTCCCAGAGTCTGGCCATTGAGTCGTCGAAGCTGTTCAAGCCAGACC